>Ga0265293_10002788_pt1 | contig 33997 bp, 20 predicted proteins | sample Munlanlewell138R_FD_192505 | JGI IMG/M metagenome (GOLD analysis project Ga0265293, IMG submission 192505) | Leachate microbial communities from a municipal landfill in Southern Ontario, Canada - Leachate well 138R | ecosystem: Engineered > Solid waste > Landfill > Unclassified | place: Canada... | reverse complement strand
AAACTCGGCTTCCTGTCCAGCTTTAACGCGTCCGAATACGAACTCAAGTTCGTCGAGACTATAATTGTTGGAGCTTAGGACAGCGTTGAAGCGCTCTAAATCCGCATTCTCGCATAGATTCTTAATTTTCATGCGAAGTTCGTTTTTTTCACCTGCCTTTAGTGCCAACTCGTCGTTAGACTCTGCGCCAACAGCAGCGATTTGCCACGAAAACTCGGTACAGCTCTCTTTCGCTGTCTTGCTCCAATCTATTTGCATGTTTCGGAGTTTAGTAGAGAGATTTTTAGCAAAAGCCGCATCATATTTCTCAAAAAACGTCGCGCTATTTTGCATCAATTCGCTGGCATTTGCATCCTTTGCTTGCCGTAGCAAGTCGGTAGCAAAGCGCGTGAGTGCGTCCTCGTAATAATCGGCAGTGCTGCGTAAATCATAAACCGATAAGTCCAGATCCTTTGCTTTTTGTTTCTCGGCTTCGGATTCTTCGTATAGGTATAGTAGTTTTCGCTCACTTTGGCGTTCTAGGGTTTTGTCGCTGTGAAGTGATTCTCGCAAATCCTGCTCTCTGCGCGATTTCGTTGACGGTGTCAGCGCAATGCTCTTAAGTTCGCTGGCAAAGATGGGTTTAAATTCAATATTGGGTACGATCCCCACAGCTTGGATCGAAACATCGCCGGGTGTAAGATATTGCGCAGTAGTCACCTTAATCGCGCTTCTGTCGTCATTTTGCTTAAGGGTTTGTACGGAACCTTTTCCAAAACTTCGCTCCCCCAGCACAAGTGCGCGTTCGTGGTGCTGCAGCGCGCCAGCCAAAATCTCGCTTGCGGACGCAGACCCGCCATCCATCAAAACGACCATGGGGTAGCCTTGTTCAACACCGTTGCGCTTCGCTTTTGCAGAATCGCGCTGTGTCCCCGCAAGACCCTCGACGGTTACGACGCTATCGCCCTTTTTGAGGAAAAGACCCGCAAGCTCAATCGCCTGCATGAGCAAGCCACCTGAGTTTCCGCGTAGGTCTAAAATGAGGCCGCTGAAGTTTGGCATCGCATCGTGCATAAGTTGCAAATGCTCTAGCATCTCCTTTGTCGTATTTTGGTCAAAAGACTTAACGCGTATATACGCAATGTTTTCGCGCTTTAGCGCCTTACTCGTGACGCTGCTCACCTTGATATCTTCTCGAATAATTTCGAAATTTCGCGCTTCTTTCCACGATTTTCGCATCACAAGTAGCTCTACCTTTGTACCTGCTTTCCCTCGCATACGATCCACGGCATCTTGTACAGGCATATTCTCTGTCGATTCCCCATCGATGCGTAAAATGCGATCACCTTGTTTAATTCCTGCACGATCTGCTGGTGCACCAGCGATTGGCGAAATAACCATCAAACCCGCTTCGCGCACGCCAACCACAAAACCAAGGCCTGCAAAGCCGATGTGGCTGGTCATCATTTCGTCAAAAACGCGTGGAGTTAAGAGGTTGGTGTGCGGATCGAGTGTTGTAAACATGCCGTTAATCATAGCATACTCGAGATCTGCCGCATCCTCAGGATCCGCGATTTTGGGATAAACGAAGTTAAAAATATCGACACAGAGCTTGTGTGCATCGACCAAAGTTTTTACTCCTGTAAAATCAAAATTGCGCAGCACATCGTTGATACGAATATCGGCGCTTTGTGGCACATCGTTTAAGCGTTTATCGAAGCGCGCCACCATCTCGGGTACCATCTTTTGCAACGCGTCAACCCCATAAGCCGCCATTTTCTGCCAATTAACGCGCGACTGATCGTAGTACTGCGAATTGATAAAAATGAGCGAATAGCGCATGAGGCGCAGGTTGTATAGTGGTATTTCTGCAGTGACGTCGTGGGGGGAGGGCAATTCGAAGGAATTCTGTGGAGTGTGTTGGCTCTCAAGGTCTTTGCGAGCGCAGGCTGAGAGAACTAAAGATAGGGTGATGAGATAAAATACTAATTTTTTCATTGAATTTTGAATTTGGAGTTTAGGTTTTGCGCAATAAAGTTTGGCTAACTTCGACAGGCCAAGTGCCAATCTTGCGCTTAGGAGTCAATTTGCCGTTTTTGGGGTTAGCTCGTTGTAATGGCTAGTGATAGGGGGGTAGCGTGGGATCGCCAAGAAAAAGTCGCAATGCGCAAATAAAATGCGCTGGATAAGCCTTTGGGCGAATACAGCGCATTTTATATTGCAAATTGCTGAATTTTACGAGGAAGCCCACGCGAGGGGGGATTTCCCCCCGCCAAAACAGCAACAAAATTTTAACTCTACTTATTTCTTGCCGTATTTGGCGATAGTGTCGTCCAGCGTTTTCATCACGTGCTTTACTTTATCGTGCTTGCTTTTGGCGAGGCTTTTTTTGATCTTTTTTAAGTCGGCGAGTGTGCCCCAAGTAGCGACGACTTTGATTGCGGAGTTTCGCGCCATCCACGCGGCATTGTCGTCGAGAATAATTTCAGTGAAAACTTTAGATACATCGGCGGCTTTGAAGTACTTGGCGCGCTTTTTCCAGCCATCGATTGTTTCTTTATTGACGCTAGAGATATCGCTGATGCAATTCCAAGGTGGAACTTTTTCGCTGCGCGGTTTTTTGGCGAAATACTCCATATATGCTTTGTATGCGGCTGCGCTGGTGTTTTCGTGGGAGGGGTAGTTGTAGAACATGGTCAGCAAGGCGTCGACGCATTTGTCGTGGATTTCTGCTTCATCGTTATTGCTAAGGATGGCGACAATGGGCTTAATAAATTGTTCTAAATTCATCCCACCGACGTTGGAGCACGCGGCTTTTCGCACGCCCTGGTTCTCGTCTTCTAAGAGTTGTGCCATCACGGCGAGTGCCGCTTCGTTCTTTGTGCCGTGACCCTTTCCAAATAGGCCAGCAACCCGTGCGCGGACTACTGGATTTTCGTTTTTGGCTTCAGCCAAGACCAAGTCGGTGAAGCGCGGGTCGTCTATTTGAATGAGCATATTATCGAACAATGCGCAAAGCACCACGGGCTCTTTTCCGAGCTTTAAGACATCCACAATAAGATCTAAAGTAGAAGGATCCTTTGACCAAACATCTCGAAAGCGCGACATCGCTTGCGCCCGAACGATGGGGTTTGCATGCTTAAGTAATTTTTTGTGTATCTCTGCTCTGTTAATACCTTCCACAAAGTCGTATTTATCTTTTTTGTTTAACGTAATTGCCACGTCATTAGCAGGGCAAGATTCTACCGAACAGCTATCCTTAAGTTCGCATTTTGCGTAAGCCAAAAACAGAGCTTCGTACTCCAATGCTGTTATGGCTTTTGGTTCTTTAATGATACCCAATAAACCCTCTTCAGTGAACTCGGCCGTCTCCATGAGTTCCTGTGCTGACAAGTCTGCTTTATCTTTCACCTCAGCCTCCTCTTGCACTTCAGCCTCTGTTTTGGGTGCGTCGTCCTTTTTGTTACAAGACATGGTAAAAACCGCAGCTACGAATAGCGCTAAGTATAAAAATTTCCTCATCCTTTCCTCCTAATGCGTGAAGTACGCAGCCTTAGAAACGCTAAAACCACATGACAAATCGTAAACAAGAATAGCGAAATAACAACAATACATCTTTGCTCGTCCCCCTTATGAACAAAAAAGCACTTTACTAAAGTTTAGAGAGTTTTGCACGGGGCGCAAAACGCATTTCATCTGGCAAGAGAAATATTGCTTCGAGAGCTTTGCACGGGGGGAAACGCTTTTCTTTGTGCCAAAGAAAAGATGTTTCCCCCCGCACCCCCCTTCCCCAAAGAAAGCACTCTTTTAAGCTCTCTTCGAATAAAATGTCATTAATTCTCCTATCTGTCTTATTTAATTAGTATTATCAACTTATGCTTCTCTACAAAATGTCTCATTTTGTTTAAAACTGTATCGGATTTGTAAAATTAAATTCACAACTTCTAGGCGTGCAAAGGTCTCTGTTCTTTGAAATTGAAATGCGCCTCTCCCCTAACTTTCGTTGATTTGATCAAGGGGCAGCTTTGAAACCTGCCTCTACTCATTTTGCATTGTTCAGAGTTTCCTTTAAGGATCTTGCACTTACGTTGGATAGCCCCGATAACTTCCTAGCCTGGCGCTTTGCACTCATGAAGCTAAGGATATACAAAGGCGACTAGCTGGGTTTTGCGATAATGCCAAACTCTTATGGATTCATGCTTTTTTTATAGTTTAATATGATTGTAGAGACTCTGCGCATGGCGCACGGCGCTTCTTCTTTGGCATACCACGACAACAAAGTAGTATTTGTTCAAGGTGCTCTTCCCGAGGAGCGCGTCGATGTTGAGATCACTCGCGATAGTAAGCGCTACAGTATCGCTCGCATAAAACGCATACTCAAGGCTTCCCCGCTACGCGTTCCAAACGAATGTCCATACAGCGATTGCGGCGCCTGCGATTTTCGCTACGTAGACCCCAAGCACGCTCTTGCCATCAAGGCTGAAGCTGCGTTTTCGGAACTCAAAAAAGCGGCAGGTGGTTTTGAGCTTGGAACGTATAGCTGTAAGGAAGCCCGCGATCACGATGCTAGTCGTCGCCGCGTTCGTCTACACGCAGAGGGCGATAAACTCGGATTTTTCGCAGCAGGCTCCCATCGTTTGGTGCCGATCCATCACTGCTTAGCCATGCACCCTAAACTGCAAGACACGCTCACGGCGTTTCAAAGCGCAAGCATATTTCGTCCAGGTGGCAAAGGCGAAATACTGCTTGAACTGGATGCAGCGGATCGCGCTTTCGCCGTCATTTATGCCAAAAACCCCAAAGACTGTAGAATCGAAGTTTGCAAAGAGCTGCTAAAGCAAGCTGTGATTGCCGGCTTTAAGATCGGAGAGAAAGTTTTTGGCGAAGCCTTTGTTAAAGAAATGACAGCTCGGCTCGCCTGCTACCACAAGCTAGGCGCATTTATGCAGGCAAATGCCGAAGTGAACGCGCAGATCCACGACGCCATTACAGAAATTCTCAATTTTATGGCTCCAAAGCGCGTTATCGATGCATTTGCGGGTTGTGGAAATTTTAGTTTTTGCGCTGCACGTGTTGTTCCCGAGGTTTTGGCGTACGAACGTTATGGAAGCAAGGAAGGCTTTAATCGCGGTCGAAAAGAGAATGCTAGCCTTTTAATGAAGCCTGAAGCGCTTCACTACGAACTTATCGATCTGGACGCAGGACTACCCACGAATTTGGCCGATGCCATCATTCTCGACCCACCGCGTCACGGTTTGAGCGCAAAATTTTGCGATGATCTCGTTGTCTCAAATATTGCGCGCATCATTTATATATCGTGCGATCCTATTGTTTTGGGGCGAGACATCGGGCGCTTAGCGCCGAAGTACAAAGTCAGTGAATTGCGGTTTTTCGATATGTTCCCTCGCACGTCGCATATTGAAGCGCTTTGCGTTTTGGACTGCCACTAATGTCGCGCTTTTGCGTGTTTTGCGCATCGGGAGTGAGGGTTTTGCCTATTAAATGCATCGACTTTAGTTCTGGGCAAGAGTGCGCAAAAACGTTGCAATTTTGCGCAACTTTGCCATAAGTGATTGCAACTGCGCGGTAGCTTTGGCTATTTCGCGATTATTCAAACCAATGGGAGCTACTTTTATGTTGGCCATGATCAAAGAGATCTTTGAGTCCAAGTTTAGTGTTGACGCAGAAGTCACGGTACGTGGCTGGGTGCGTACGCGCCGTGATTCCAAAGCGGGTTTTTCGTTTATTCACCTCTCGGACGGGACGTGTTTTGCGCCTTTACAGCTTGTGGTTGCCGCAACTTTGCCAAACTACCAAAGCGAAGTTTTGCATATTACGGCGGGTTGCTCAGTTGAGGCGAAAGGCAAAATCGTTGCCGCCCAAGGGCGAGAACAGAACTATGAACTCGCCGTTTCCGAGCTTAGGGTTGTAGGTTGGGTGGAAGATCCCGATAGCTATCCTATTCAGCCAAAGGCGCACTCGCGAGAGTTTTTGCGCGAAGTTGCGCACTTGCGCCCGAGAACCAATCTTTTTGCTGCAGTGGCGCGGGTACGTCATTGTTTGTCGATGGCAATTCATCGCTTTTTCGATGAACGACAGTTTTACTGGATTCACACGCCCATCATTACCGCCTCGGACTGCGAAGGCGCTGGAGATATGTTCAGAGTTTCGACCTTGGATCTGGCGAATATTCCGCGAAACGCTGATGGCGACGTAGATTATTCGAAAGATTTTTTTGGGAAGTCTGCGCACCTCACCGTTTCTGGCCAACTCAACGTCGAGACTTACGCTTGCGCACTTTCGCGCGTGTACACCTTTGGCCCTACGTTTAGAGCCGAAAACTCCAACACGCGACGCCATCTCTCTGAATTTTGGATGATTGAGCCCGAGATCGCATTTGCAGACATCTACGACGATGCCCAGCTTTCGTGGGATTTTCTCAAATCGATTTTTGCGCAACTACTCGAGGAGCGCGCGGATGATATGGCCTTTTTTGCGCAACGCGTCGATAAAGACTGCGTTAAGCGTCTAGAAAAATTGCTAAAGTCAGATCTGACGATCATGCAATATACAGAGGCCATCAAGCATCTGGAAAAGAGCGATACAAGCTTTGAGTACCCTGTGCACTGGGGCATGGATTTGCAAACCGAGCATGAGCGCTACATCACCGAAAAAGTTATCGGCGGCCCCGTCGCCATTCTTAACTATCCCAAAGAAATTAAAGCTTTTTATATGCGCCTAAACGACGATGAGAAGACGGTTGCGGCCATGGACGTTTTGGTTCCAGGCATTGGCGAAATCATCGGCGGAAGTCAGCGCGAGGAGCGTCTAGATTACTTTGACCGCCGGCTAAGCGAGTTTGGGCTAGACGCGGCGTCTTACACCTGGTACCGCGACTTGCGCCGTTACGGCACGGTTCCGCACGCGGGCTTTGGGCTCGGCTTTGAGCGTGCAATCATGTACGCCACAGGTCTCGACAATATCCGCGACGTCATTCCCTTCCCAAGGGCGCCTCGCCAAATCGGATTTTAGCGCTAGCTCGCTGGGAGGGGCTGCAGAAAACGCAAAGTCGTTTGTTGGCTATTGTTTAGCTTTAGTATTTTGTGGGGAAAGTCTCACAATTCGTAGTAAGCCCGCAGCGCCCCGTTTTATTTTAGCCAAAACGGGGCGCTGCGCTTGCACTAGGGGGGAGCTGGGGGTAATTTTGGGTAGCGAGGAACTTCCCAGAAGCTTATGAGAGCTTTTTTTGACTGCGCTTTTTTGTTATATATTTTGCTTTGCTAGCAATCACGCGAAATTTATCTAAAGTTTCCACTGTTCATGCAAGAGCAAAACTTGTTTTAGTGTTCCGCGTGAGAGCACGAGGCTTTTTTTAAACAAGAAATTCACCCATAGGCTGTGAAGCGATATTAACAAAGGTTAGTGAGATGGCAGATTCATTTTTAGCAAAAATTCCGCGTGAACACATGCTTTTTGCGATAAGAATTCTGAGTTTGGGGGCTCTTATTTTTGCATCGGCTTTGGCGGTAGACTATTATTTTGCGTCTAACACCTTCTGCGAAACAGGTGCGTCTTGTGACGTTGTGGCGAAGTCAGAGTTTGGCCAAAGGTACGGCATTTTTTTGCCGAGTCTTGGGCTTTTGGCTTACAGTGCCACCTTTTTTGGAAGCTTTATTGCCGCCAACCGACGTCGCCTGCTTATGCTGATGAACGCGTGTATTGTCCTCGCCGCTCTTGGCGCTATTCTGTTTCTCGTCGTACAGGCGTATGAGGTGAAGGCGTTTTGCTGGCTTTGTGTGGGGATCGACTCCTGCGCAATCGCTATGACGATACCCGCCATCATTATGCTCATTAATCGCGGCGACGAAAGTAAGGTGCACAATCGTTTACCGCTTCTGTCTTGGATCGGGCTTTATATACTTATTGCGGGCGGCCCACTTAGCTACGGCGCCTTTAAACCATCTCAGCCCCAATCGCCCAAAACCGCGCCTAGCGAGATACAGTCCTTCTATAAAGAAGGGAAAATTAACGTTGTTGAAATTTCGTCTTTCGATTGTCCACACTGCCGCGAACTGCACCCACAATTTAGCAAGCTTTTGCAGGAATACGGCAAGGATGTTAATTTTAAGCGTCTAACGGTTCCCATCGGAACACGCGTAGATCGCTCGGTTTTATTGGCATACCACTGCGCGGAGAAGCAGGAGAAGGGCGATGCTTTTGCCGATTGCATGTTTGAGGCTCCAAGTACAGAGCAGAGCGTACTGCAGTCCTATGTGCAGAAGTGCAGCATAGAAGAGGACGAGTTTGTGCGCTGTATGAAGAGTAAAGACGCCGCAGATGCGGTTGAGGCTAGCTTGGCTCTTGTAAAAAGCTCGGGTTTTAAAGGCGCTCCCACGGTGTGGATCGACCAGACGCGGATCATCGGTTTTGATAAATCCAAAGGTATGCAGCCATACCGCGATGCTATCAATAAGGTGGCACCTAAGCACTATACGCCGTGGTTATTCTATATCATCATGGCACTGGGCGGGATTTTGTTGCTGGCGGGCTTAGGGCTTTTTATGAAGAATTATGCCGCGCGTGGCCAAGAAGAAAAGACGGCGTAAAGTCGCAAATAGCGCCCTTTTGCTATTGTCAAAATAGCGGAGAGCTTTGCACGGAGGGGGAAACATCTTTTCTTTGGCACAAAGAAAAGATGTTTCCCCCCGTACCCCCCTTGCCCAAAGAAAGCATTCTTTTAAGCACTTTTCGAATAAAATGTCATTTTATCTTCCACCAGCCTTATTTAATTAGCATTATTAACTTGTGCTTCTCTACAAAAGTTCTCATTTTGCTTTAGACTGTATCGAATTTGTAAAATTAAATTCGTTATTTCTAGCCGTGCAAAGGTCTCATACTGTGAAATACAAGGACAATGTGAAGTTCTAGTTGACAGTGTAGGTCTTTGTCCATAGAGTCACAGCGAATTTCGCCGACTACGGGCTGTAGTCAGCGTCGGGGCGGAGGATTGGCTTGCATTTGAGAGGAATTCATGGGTGGTGGTTTTGATTTAGTCTTTGTCATCCTCTACTTTGCCATTTTGGGCATTTTAGGATTTTACGGAGTTCATCGCTACGTCATGGCGACGTTATATAGGATTCATCGAAAGAATGTGCCAAGCCCTGATGAGCATTTTGATGAATTACCTAAGGTAACGATACAGTTGCCGATGTTTAACGAGCGCTACGTCGTTGAGCGCCTCATAGACGCGGTTTGTGAAGTGCGCTATCCGCGCGAAAAGCTGCAGATCCAAGTGCTGGATGATTCCACGGACGATACCGTTGATATTGCGAGAAGAGCGGTGGAGCGTAAAGCCGAAGCGGGCTACGATATCGTGTATTTGCACCGCGAGAATCGCGAAGGTTACAAAGCTGGAGCGCTTGAAGAGGGGCTAAAGACGGCGACGGGTGAGTTTGTAGCGGTTTTTGACGCAGATTTTGTGCCACAAGCAGATTTTTTGGAGAAGACTATACACTTTTTCACCAACGAGAATGTTGGCATGGTGCAAGTACGTTGGGAGCATTTGAACCGCGAATATTCGCTTTTAACGCGTGTGCAAGCAATTTTATTAGATGGACACTTTGTTATTGAGCATACTGCACGCAATCGCTCGGGTCGGTTTTTTAACTTTAACGGCACGGCGGGAATTTGGCGAAAAGCTACCATCGGGGATGCGGGTGGCTGGCAACACGATACCATTACGGAAGATCTCGATTTGAGCTACCGCGCTCAGAGTAAGGGCTGGCGCTTTGTATATATTAATGAAGCAACGACGCCTGCCGAGGTTCCCGTCGAAATGATCGCCTTTAAGACCCAGCAGCACCGTTGGGCAAAGGGCTCTATACAGGTGGCAAAAAAACTTTTGGGAAGATTACTTACGAGCAAGTTGCCGTTTAAAGTAAAGCTGGAAGCTTTTATGCATCTAACGAATAATATTGCGTATTGCCTTATGGTTATACTCAGTCTCATGATGCCCATGGCGGTGTTGATGCGCATCAATCAAAACTGGATGCGTAGTCTTTGGGTCGATGCACTGATGTTTTTCTGTGCCACGCTCTCGATCATGAGTTTTTATTTGCTCGCCCAGCGTGAGGCGCGCAAGCAGAGCGTTTGGGAGCGCCTGTTTTACCTTCCCATTGTGATGAGCCTTGGAATTGGGTTGTGCGTCAACAATACGCGCGCCGTTTTAGAGGCATTATTTGGCTACAAAACTGGTTTTGTGCGCACTCCAAAATACGGTGTGATTAAGGCGAATCAGGATTGGCGCCATGTAAAGTATCGCTTCAAAATTAATTGGCAACCTTGGGTGGAGACAGCGATCGGTGTATATTTTATTTGGGGTGTTGTGCGCGCCATCATGGCTGGTGGCTACGCATCCATTCCCTTCCTTATGCTCTTTGGCTCTGGTTTTTTATACGTTGGCTTAGCGACGCTTCTACAGCGAACGGCGTTGTTTACGCGCCTTTTTGCTAAGAAAAGCCCCGCCGTCGAGAGCTCACCATTATAGAGGCTAGCGCGTGGCCCAAGAAGTGAAAGACGCAGAACTTGGCGGAAACGCTAATGATTGGCATGAAGCTCTCCAGCCCTCCGAGGACGATTTGCCCGCTAGCGCCCAAAAAATACTCGCCTCGCTCGAGATCGTCCCCCAAGAGGGCGTCGAGTATGAAAGCGGCAAGATGCGCATTCCGGGGCGAGTTGCGCTGATGCCAGTGACTTTGCTGCAGACGCTAACCGCAACGCTGGGCTTTTCTTTGGCCGTCGTTTTCTTTTCTCGCCAAGCCTCGCAGTTCCTCATGCCTCTTGCCGTGGTGCAAATTGTGCTCTTTTCGCAAATCGCTCTTTACCACACCTCGTTTCGCGCGCTTCGCATGGGATTAGCGCTTTTTCACGTTATTTTTACCATCGCCTTTACCGCTTTTGTCGACTGGGCACTGCTGGACCGCGTGTTGAACTTTGAGGTTCACGCAAGCCCTTACCTGCTGTACGCGGCGGTCGTCCTATTTTCGGCCCAACCCCTCATTATGTTGCTGCACTGGCTGTATTTGGGACGTTCCTACCGATACGTGTAGCGGTTTTTCACTTTTTTTGTGGGGGGGGAAGTTTCCCCCTACGCGCGGGCTTCCTCATAAAATGCGTCAACAAACGCTAAATGTTGTGCGATGTATTTGCTAATCGCTCATCCATCGCACAACATGCGTTTGTAGCGCATTTTAATCGGCGATCCCGCGCTACCCCCTCTCTTTACGCGGCTTAGCCCGAAGTATTGCGCTCTAAGATGAACAACTGACCACGCCTCGTTAAATCTTGGCCTAAACTAAACTTTTCGCTTACTTTTAGGGGGTAGCGCAAGATCACCCGAAACAGGCGCCGCGAAGCGCATTTTGTGCCTTGGTTTGGCGAATAGCCAAAACAGGGCACAAAATTTTGCGCTCGCAGGCGCATGGTGAGGGAAGCTTGCGCGTAGGGGGCTTGCCCCCCAAAAAGAAAAAAAATCTCAATTTGTGGGAAAAATGATGAAAAATGCGCAAAACGCTAAAACTTTGCCAAAAAGAAAAAATGCGTATAATAGTAGACATCGCCATCGGTGTACTAGCGCTGTGCTTAGGCTAGGGAAAACATCGCGGGTTTGACAAGAATTTTGAGTGCTTGTAGTTTAGCGCTTGATGCAGGCGTGTTGTCTGTGCTCATTCAGCATGGTTGACGATAATTTTAGTTTTGTCGTAAGGAGGAATCCGATGAAGGGTCGGAAGTTACTATTGGCTTTTTTTAGTCTGTTTATTTTAGGTTTTGCCTATGGGTGCTCGCCTTCGTATCCTGAGTGTTACGAGGATGCCGACTGCAAGAAGGACGCCAAGGGCAATGCCATTGATGAGTACTGCGTCAATGCTAAGTGTGCTGAGTGCCGAAACGACGTGCATTGTACGAGCAAAAAGGATGAGAGCTACTATTGCAACCACGGGACGTGCCAGCGGATTAATGGCTATTGTAATCCAGAGAATGGGATTAATTGTCCGACAGGGCAAAAGTGCCGCGACCGTCGATGTGGGCCTGAATGCTACCCTGAGAGCGTTGCAGAGGATTGCCCTGCCGATTACATTTGCGAGAATAACCGTTGTGTTCCCAAGCCCGAGTGTTTGAGCGATGAGGATTGTCCGCTGGGCAAGATTTGCAAGAATACCAAGTGTGTGGAGCCGCCGGTATGCCAGATGAGGCTTGCGTATTTCGACTTTGATGAGTCGGCAATTCGTGCGGACGCCAAGGATGTGATTAACGAGAACGCCGAGTGTATTAAGTCGCGCGATGATGTTAAGAGCGTTAAGATTGTGGGTCACTGCGATGAGCGCGGGACGGAGGAGTACAACATGGCGCTTGGTAAACGACGTGCCGACTCTGTGAGAAATGTAATGAGCCGCAGCGGTGTTAAGAATATTAGCTCGCAGTCTCGTGGCGCCTACGATCCCGTATCGCGACACGCTAGCTCTGAGGCCGCGCATCAACAAAACAGACGTGCTGAGTTTAAGATTAACGAATAAAACTTAGCCGTTACACTATAGTGAGGCGCTCTTGGGTGGAGCGCCTTTTTTTTTGTTTGCGGATCGAGGCTTAGGCTCAGTATAAATAATTTTGATGGCTTTACGTAGCAGATTGTTCCTGCCATAAGAAGGCGCGTTTTTTGTGCGTGCTATGGGTGGAGGATTTACATTGACGGCGCAAGAAGAAAACAAAGCAATGCTGCGTTCGCATTGGGGGACGCTGTCTTTGTGTATGCTTGCGTCTATGGTTTTGCATATACTTTTTGCCTTTGGGGTGGGGTGGTACATCGATAGTCGTACGCTGAACGTAGATTTAGCCATCGATTGGTCGGATGAAGCTTTGACGGGATTTGGCATGGGGATTTTTGCGCCTGCGCCGCAAGCGATTCATGATGAGTTTGAGCAGGACGATGAAGTAGAAGCAGAGGATCCGTTTGCGCGCGCAAAACCTGCGCCAAAGCTAGCAAACGCGCTAAAAAACGTAGTTCCCCCGCCCGCACCTAAGCCCGTAGAGCCAAAGCCAGCCGAAGTAGCAACCGCTGTTGAGGCGAGCAGTGAAGAAGACGAAAGCGATGTGGGATACTCTTTGTCGCAGGACGCTGAGGGCTTAGCACGTGTGAAGGGCGATATGGGGAGTATGCCCGCGCTAAAATCGATTGCCCCAGGTAACGCCAAGCTTATCGTTTTAATACGCACTGAGCGCTTAAAGGGAACGCGATTTGAGGCGAGCGTGCGCTCTTTGTTAAAGGCTTTTCCAGACTACCAAGTCACTTTGGGTTTAAGCGATATTGACCCCATCGACAATATTGACGCGTTTTTAATGGCGACCAATAACCCCGAGCTTTACGCGAATACTTTTTTGGCAGTCTCGCACCGAATCAAGCCCGCGCAACTACGCGCGGCCATCGACGCGTCCTTTCCGACGCCGCTTCGCTGGGAGCAACACAAGGGAAAACCACTGGCTGTGCCCGATGAAAGTTTAGGCCCTTACGCCGCGGGCTCGGGGATCTACCAGCGTTCACTATATTTGCCTTCTGAAAACTTGGTACTCTTTTTGCGCCCCGAAGTGATCGACAGTTTAGGAAACGCCGTCTTGCAGCCGTCCTCACAGGACGATGCTGTAGATGACGAAGTGAAAACAAGGACTTTTTTGGACGAGCTAGAAACTTTGGGTGAGCTCGACTCCGAGAGTCAGCCAGTGATGCTTCTGCGCGTGCAAGATATTGTACAGCTAAGTTTTGGCGCGCGTTTCCCGAAATTTGTGCCTCCTAGCGCGATCGAGGCGACTGTTTCAGGCGAGGATAACCCGAGCGTAAACATGTTGATGAACTTCGGTTCTAGCGCGGAGGCGGAGAACTTTAACGAGCTGTGGCCAGACATAGTAGCGGCCGCGGGCGCGATGCGCATACCAGGATTGGTGGGGATTCTAAGCTCGATGAATTTGGCGCAAGAGGATGAGCGCATTTACGTGAGCGGAAAAATTAACGGTACGACCTTAGGGCTCATTTTGTTATTCGCGACAAGGAGCTTGCCGAAAGTGCGCGAGTAGGGTGCTGGGTTCGCGCAGATTAAGGGAACTTAGGCGAGCATTTAAAAAAGCCATAAAATCGACGTTCTACGCGTAAGAAGCTGCTTCAAGAGACTTGTGCCATAATCGCGGATGGGGCGGCTAGTTTGGGGAGAAACTATGTTTTACGCTCAGGTTTCGCTCTCAAGATAGAGTTTTCACAACGGGCGAGCTGAATAGATCGCGAAGAGTACGCGAAGAAAAAAAAGAGCCCCATTTGGGGCTCCCGCTTTGATAAATGACGCAAATATGCGATATCGTCCTCTATGAGAGCTTTGCACGGGGGGAACCCCCCCTTCACAAAAGAAAGCACTCTTTTAAGCACTTTTCGAATAAAATGTCATTCTATCTTCTAGCTGTCTTATTTGATTAGCATTATTAACTTATGCTTCTCTACAAAATGTCTCATTTTGTTTAAGACAGTATCGGATTTGTAAAATTAAATTCACTATTTTTAGCCGTGCAAAGGTCTCTCTATGATAGAGGACGCCATTATGCGATATCGTCCTCTACGTTATCGGAATAGTCAGGATCCTTTCCGTTAAGGACGTCTTCCCAGAGCTCATCGAGTTTTTCGAGGTGCTTTGCTACAGCTTCGGGTAGCGTGATTTCTCCGCGTTTATGGAGTTTATAAAGTTTTCGTCCCATTTTGCGTTCAACTTCAAGGATCTCGCGGGCTTTAAACTTATCATCAATGTAGTCTTTGCCCTTCTCTGCCTTCTCTTTTACAGCATCGGTGATTTGATCGGCTACGCCGCTAACCTTGTTTAATAGATTGGAGAAAGCGCCACCGCTTTTTTGCTCGCTGCTAGCTGTTTCCTGCTTCTCTTCCGTTGTCCCCTCAGTCGTCTTCTTCTCTTCTGTCATGATCTACTCCCGAAATTCGTTTACCCAAAAGCAACGAGCTACGCCTTAATTTTCTGAACGCCGCAGCCGGGAGCTTGCCAAGAACCGTCGAAATCTTAGAATTTGGCTACCTTATAAGCGTTCAATAGCGCTAAAGTTCTTGCTCTGAGTTTGTCATAAAACTAGCTCCCGTTTGCATCATAACGCTGAACATGGAATAATTGCAACGGTTTGTTATATCTTGATCAGTGCATGCGCTGTCATACGGCGTACTGCGTGTTTTTTAGTTTTGGAGATCCTATGTCCATGGTTAGTGTGAATCGCAATAGCACCGTGATCTTTGCGGTGATGGTGTTGATTATTCTTTTGTCTCTTTTTTCTTGCCAGCCACCGCATGAGCCTACGCCAGCGAGCGATATTGCGCTGGAGAGTGAAAAGCCTGTGAAGCGCTTTGTGCGTGATCTCAGCGAGGATGGGGAGTGGCTGCGAAGTTTATCCCAGTCTATGGCTGTGGATTTAGACGAAAAGAAGCTCTACGACGCACTATTTGAGGATTGCGCTGAAGAGCAACTCGCGAGCTTATATGAAGAGAACGAGTACCAAGCTGTTATTTTACAAGAAGATAGAGATCACAGCGAAGCGGCACTACAGATTTTGCAATCGATCCCCAGCCACGCACTAAAATATTCTCCCCGTCACTTAGAGGAGATCCAAAAGTTGATGCAAGAGCGAGAACTCGCCGCCAAGACACCGCAAGCCGCTATCAAGATGGAGGCGAAAGACATTGAGCATCTGACAAACGCTTTGGAAGAAGAAGGTTTTGATCTCGATCAAGCTAGCCCCAAAAAAGCACTCAAGAAACTTCTGCATGGGCCAGATTGTGCGAAGTATTGGCCACGATATTGTGAAGAGCGTGTAGCGCAAAAACGCGCTGTAAAGTCCGAACTTAAGGGAGATGTGCGCCTAGACGTTTTACTAAGCTGCGACTTGCTGGGCATGGCGGACGCGCTTCGATTAGCACACGCCAAAAACAGCTACCGCTTCGACCCTTGGAAACACTTGCTTGATCCGAAAACGATACAACGCATCCGAAAACGCCTGTTTTTCCGTGAACTCATCAACTCAGGACCTCGACTCGCCTTTGCTCGCATTCAGCCGCCAAGCGCAGAATACGAAAAACTTCGAAAATCGAGAGCCATATATATTGATGCACAAGCTGCTGGAGGTTGGCACGCCGTAAAAGCGCCTTCCCGTTTACCAGAGCATAAACTCGGTCAAAGTTATCCCTATATCAGTGATATTCGTAAGCGCCTAGCTCAAGAGGGCTACCCCATCCAAGAACTGGATTCCCAGGTTTACGATGAGCCCTTGCGAGATGCCGTCGCGCTCTACCGCGAGTTGCACCAGCTGTCGCCTAAAAAATTCATCGATAGCACGCTGATTCGCAACATGGCGGTGTCGCCTGAAGATCGCCTTGCCTCCATTGATTTGACGTTAGAGCGCTATAGGCGCAGCCCTGTCGGTGAGCTCGATTATTTCCTTTTGGTCAATGTTCCCGATTTTCATGCAGAACTTTGGCGAAATGGCCAAAGATTACACCGTTTTCGCGTCGTTGTGGGAAATAACCAAATGCAAAGGGATCCTGAAACGAAGAAACCCGTGCGGGATCCTGAAACCAAAGAAATTATTTACCCCAACCGCACACCGCTGATGAGCGCAAAACTTAACGAGATCATTTACAACCCATACTGGAATGTTCCCGCGCGCATTCGTATCGAGGAGCTTGAGCCGAAATTAGCGGAAAACCCAAACTACTACATAGAAAACAATTTCGAGGAGGTTAACGTCGATAATCCGCGTCTTTACTATGTTCGCGAGCTTCCCAATCCGCGAAATAGCCTCGGACGTGTAAAATTCATGTTCCCCAACCCCCACGACGTCTACTTACACGACACCCCCGCGAAATCCCTATTTAAGAACCCCACGCGCGCTTATTCCCATGGTTGTATTCGCGTACAGGATCCCATGGATTTGGCGGAACTGCTCCTCAAAGAGGATGGCTCTTGGAACGAGCGCGAAGTCCAAAAAGTTTTAAATACAGAGCCCTTAGAACAAACAAGTTTTTTCTTAAAACGCCCAGTCGATGTCGTGATCGAATACTTCGACACGCGCGTTAGCGACGAAGGCCCCGTGGCATTTTTGAGCGACGTTTACGGCTATGACGCAGAGGGGCTGTGAATAGAGCTCAAGGGGGCTGTTTTCATCGCTCAAAACTCTCTACGCGATGCAAGCAATGCCATGCGCAAAGCCATCATTATATTAGCTATGCAAAAACATATTGCTCATACAAAAATCGTCAAAATAGCTAGCATAAGCTAAGAAGATTCAAGCTAGAGCTCAAAATAAAGTCAATAAAATCAAAATACTACGCAAAAGAACGGGTTCTAAGAAGCGATGCTCTTGGGCGCGGTTTGTGGCGTTGTTTACCCTAGTTCTGATTATCCATAGCGAAATTTTGGCGTTGAATAATCGGTAAAATTGCTGCGTTATGGTATTTTGTGTGATACACAGATACTAACGCCCACGCCCAGGCGTGTAATTTTCTGTGTGTTTATGCAAATTCGCTTTTTTGTGGAAATTTGTTTTGTGAAGTGGAGGAGTTAATGGACATTAAATGGATGCTGCCAATCATTGCTTCAGCATTATTATTGAATGCATGTTTTTTTACCCAAGCTACGCCTGCTCAACAGAGTAGCTCTGTACAAGTTCGCGGCAGCATGAGTCAAAGCCAAGGTAATCAAGACTACAATGAGTCCCAAGAGGCGTCGCTCTCTGCCAACGTGCAACAAAGCACGGTTTACGTCGAGGGGCAGCCTAGCTATCAAGCCGAGTATGAAGACGCGCAGCAAGTCGTTGTATATTACGATGATGATGCGCAGTTTGAACCCGTTCCCACAAGTGCGCATATTGGCGTTGCTGGCGTTGGCATGAACACTCATATTGTAACTCCCGAAGAGACTGTCTACATGTCGACCTCAGGGCCAAATACACAAATCACCGTCGTAGAACACAACAGTGGCTCGGGCTATGTGCAAGATTCTAACGCTTACGCTCAAAGTTACCCGGCGCGAGTCATGTCAAGCACCGAATTTTCAAGATTTTTGGACTCAGTAGAGAGCGAATTTAATGATAGCTCTAAACTCGATCTCGTCCAAGAGCAAACAGCTCACAGCCCGTTCACGTCTGCACAAGTCGCGAAAATCTTACGAGTCTTTAGCTTTGATAACACACGCGTACAAGCCGCCATTTCACTCTATCCCAACGTCGTAGACCCACAAAATTGGCACACCGTCTATAACGAGTTTGAGTTTGATGCCAACAAAGACGAAGTTCGCAGAAGTATTCGCTAAAAACTCGTCGACTTTTAAGTTTCTTGGCTCTAGGGAGGGCAAGCTCAGGATTACGTATTTCTTTTGAGCTTCCCCTCGCCGCCTAGGGCAAGCGCAAAGTCGTACATTTGGCAGTTTTTAAGTTTTTACTTTTGTGGGGGAACTATCCCCCTGCGCGGGGACACCCCGCGACGCCCCGTTCAGTTTTTGGCGAAACAGGACTTTGCGTTCGCCCTACCCCCGCCCTCCCACAAAATAAAGAAAACAAAATGGTGCAGCCTTTTCCAGTGCAAACCGTGTGATTTTTGGCTGAACTGATTATTTTATTCGATGATGCGGATGAGCGTGCTTTCTCGTATACGAAAATGCTGAGTTCTTGCTTATCGACTTTAGTTTAATCGCATTTTGAGCTTTTGTTTTTTCGCAAAAGCTCTTATTTGTTAAAAAATGCGTGGTTTTGTGAAATTTAATTCGTTATTTTGATTCGTGCAAAGGTCTGTGTATGTATCGTTTCGATCCCAAACTCTTTAATCCCCAGCAACGCGAAGCGGTGCTGCATAGCGATGGTCCGATGCTGGTTCTAGCCGGCGCGGGGAGTGGGAAGACGCGTATTATCGCGCATCGTGTTGCGCAACTGGTGCACGGAAGTGGCGTTGCCCCTTCTCGTATTGTGGCGTTGAGCTTCACGAATAAAGCTGCCAACGAAATGAAATCGCGAGTTGCCGAACTCATCGGTGAAACTGCTGCAAATGCGGCGACAATATCGACATTTCACTCGATGGGGGCAAATATTTTGCGCCACCACCTGCATCGACTAGGCTGGGTGCAGCCCTTTGCCATACTCGACGAAACGGATCAACGAGTCTTGCTCAAAAACTTGCTCAAGGATCTCAATCTCGATGGAGCGCGGCTAGATTCGGGGTGGATTTTGCAATTCATCTCGCGTGTAAAGGCGAGAAATTGTGCGCCGCTCGATATGCCGGGGATGCGCTACAACGCCCAAGGCAGGACAGTGGCTAAGATTTTTGAGCACTACCAGTTAATGCGTAAAAATATGAACGCCGTTGATTTCGACGATCTCATTGTGCTTCCCCACGATATATTCGAGTCTTTTCCTGACGTTTTGGCGGCTTATCACGAGAAGTGGCACTACTTTTTGGTCGATGAGTACCAAGATACCAATGCGCCTCAATTTAGATTGTTGCGTCAGTTTTGCGCATTGCGTCAAAATTTAATGGTCGTTGGAGATGACGATCAGTCGATATACGCATTTCGCGGCGCGGATTCTTCGCATATTCTGCAGTTCCCCGATCAGTTTGAGGATGTTAAAATCGTTTCGCTCGAGCAAAACTACCGCTCCACCCCGCAAATCCTTACTGCGGCCAACGCCGTGATCGCAAAGAACGCGACGCGACACGCCAAGGTGCTCTGGTCCCAAGCGCAGGAGGGGGATTTACTGCGACACTTCATATGCAAGGACGAAGATGATGAAGTGCACTTTGTCATTGAGCAGATTAAATTGATGCGTGCGGCCAAAAACGCAAGATACGGTGATTTTGCCATACTTTATCGCAGTAACATGCAAAGTCGCCCCTTCGAGATAGCACTCAGCCAAGAACAGATCGCCTACCGCATTGTAGGGGGCTCAAAACTCTACGATCGCCGAGAGGTGAAAGACTTGCTTTGCTACTTACGCGTCATTTGGTCCACACACGATTCGCTTGCAGTGCGACGAATTGTTAATAGCCCGCGTCGCGGTATTACGGCTCACGACATGGAAGCCATTAGCGCACAAGCCAAAGCGCGGGGCTGTAGCTTTTACGAAAGCCTCAAACTTAGCGCTTATGGTGATTGTCTAACGGCAGCCAAAAAGGCTAAAATCCTGGATTTTATTTCGACCATTGAACGTTACAGTGAACTTTTCTCAAAAAAGGTGGCATCTCTTCGCGACTTGTGCGAGCAGTTGATGGAGTCGTTGCACTATTTTTCTTATATTCAGAGCAGCAGTAGCAACGATGCACAGGCACTTATGCGCAAGCGCAATATCGAAATATTCCTAGAGAGTCTCGACTTTTACGAAGCGCGGGAAGGACGCGATTTGTTTAGTTTTTTGCAGCGCGTTGCACTAGAGCCGCCACAAAAGGAGAGCGACGACAGTGCCGATGAACTAACGCTAATGACGCTGCACTCGTCAAAAGGTCTGGAGTTTCCATACGTCTTTATGGTGGGTTGCGAAGAGGGATTACTCCCGCACGCGAATTCGCTTGTCGAAGCCGGCGGGCTGGAGGAGGAGCGCAGACTTTGTTACGTCGGCATCACGCGGGCAAAGCGTTCACTGACACTGAGCTCTTGTAGCGTTCGCCAAAGTCGGGGCGAAGCTCAGCAACAAAAACCCTCGCGCTATATTAAGGATATCCCGATGAGCGTCATGGAGGAGAGCGCGCGCTCTGATTCGGCGCAAGCCTACGGCTATGTTACGGAGCAGGAACAGCGCAACCGCGACTACCTTAAAGCTGCGCGCGAAGCCTTGCTCAAGTCTAGGGCTTAGTCGCTCCAAAGCCGCGCTTAGCCACCGCCATGCAAAGCTCTCAAATTTTGACAAATCGCGCGTAAGGTGGACTATGCGAGCGGAAGAGCTGGGGGTGCAGGGAAAGCTGCAAATTCGTTAAATTGATAATTTTCAAGCTTATTTTTTTGTGGGGGAAGTGTCCCCCTACGTGTCAACCCCGCGCTGTGCGCGGGTTTGCCACTACCCCCTCCGCGGGGACACCCCGCGACGCCCCGCCTCATTTTTGGGCTGAATAGAGGTTAGCGCTTGCCCTAGGGGGGTGTGTGGCATTGTTTTTGAGGTGTGTAATGGCTAAGGTCTGTGTGCTTTTAGGCGGAAATTCGAGCGAACGCGAGGTGAGCTTGCGATCTGGCGCGGTAATTTTGAAAGCTTTGCGCGCCCGTGGTGTGGACGCGGAATCCTTTGACTACCACGGGAATAACTTGTGGGAGCTTCGCGAGCGCGGCTACGAGAAAGTACTCATCGCGCTACACGGCGGTGCTGGCGAGAACGGCGCTATACAAGGTTTTCTGGAGGTCAGCGCCATACCCTACACGGGGTCAGGAGTCCTCGCCTCGGCGTTGTGCATGGACAAACAGCGCTCAAAAGAGCTTGCACGCGCTTATGCTCGCGTGCCAAAAGACATCGTTCTTAGCAGAGATGAAGCGCAAGAGCGACTAGCGGCTAACGACAGCTTTGCCAAAGAAGGCGCGGCACTGGCTTACCCGCTTGTTGTTAAACCATCGCAAGATGGCTCAAGTGTAGGCGTGAGTATTGTGCAAGCCGCGCAAGATTTAGCCGCTGCGGTTTCGCTCGCCTTGGAAGGCAAAGGCGCCGTGATGCTCGAAGAATACGTAGGCGGATACGAACTAACGGTAGCCGTACTACATGGGCGCGCTTTGGGAGTTTGTGAAATTGTTCCTAAACACGGGTTTTATGACTACGAAGCGAAGTATATTCGCAACGACACCCAGTACTTAGTGCCATCTACGCTTGGTGCCGATATAGAGCGCATAATGTGCGAACAGGCGGAGGCTCTATATGCGGCTTTTGGCTGTAAAGGCGTAGCGCGCGTGGACTTCTTAGCGAACTCAAAAAAGGAGCTCTACTTTTTAGAACTCAACACGGTTCCAGGCATGACGGAGAAGAGTTTGGTGCCCAAGATCGCGCAGGCAGCGGGCATAGGCTTTGAAGAGCTTTGCTTAGCGATGCTTGAGTAGCGCAAAAGCGAAGCGAGAAAGCGCAGCATGCGCCATCATTGTGTGCAGACTAGTGCAAACGCGTAGCTGGGGGCTTCTGTCCCCGACTTCTACGAGGTGTTCGCAAAACAGAGTGGTGACAATAGACCTCGTTTTGTGAAAATCGAGCGTTCGTCGTATGTGGTGTCAATTGTCCCTACAGGTGTGTAGCGTGTTTTACAGAGTTTGGGAATAAATTGTGGTGAAAGTTGTGGTTTTTTTCTCTCGAACAATGCTTCGAAAGTGCTTGTAGCGTGGCTTAGGCATTGAACTATCGCTATTTCACCCCCAAAACCCCATCTGGTGACAACAGACCATGGGGGCGAGTGACCCCACGCGGGCGTTTTGAGTGTAAGGGCTTGGCACAAGGTTTGAGTGCTCAAGGATATAGAGATTTTCTTTTGAGCAGGAAAGTCTTTATTTTGCTAAGAAATATAGTCATTGTGCTAAAGTTTGAAAAATATATTGATCTTGGCTTGCTGTTTGCAACGTTGTTATGTGCGCAATTGATGAAGGCCTCTAATTCGCCATTAATTGGAGGTTGTAAAAATTGTACGAGGGAGCGAGAAGTTCTCCGGTGAAACAATTTGACAATCTGGGTTGCTAAGGATAAAAAAGGAAGTAGAAATTTGTCTGCGGACAAAACATTGAAAGTATAAGGTGCCTGACGGCTGTCAATGTATGACGCAGTTGAGGAGAGCGAGGATGGGGCAGTTTGAGATAGTTAAGGATGTGAGTACGACTTTACAGAAACTTCTGGAGACCAGCTTAAAAAATGCGGGTTATAAGGATGTTGAGTTGTATACGGCGATACCCACGGAAGAGAACATCAAGAAACTGCCGGCTTTATCGTTATTTTTGAGTGCGGTATGTATTGATCCGATAATTCGAGAGCGCGGTCAGAAGCTGATGAGTGTGAACGAAGAGGAGTCAGGAGAAATCATCGAGTATTCGGTTGACCCACCCTTACTGTTGAAATTATACTATACGGTATCGGCGTGGGGTAAGACTCCACAAGAAGAGCACGTATTACTAGCGCTTGCCATTAAGGTGTTTTATGAACATCCAGAGATAGGCGAGGGCTTGTTGCAGGGCTATTCATTTCGTCAGCGAGAGACTATAGCTTTAAGGCCAGTTGAGGAGCCTAAGTTCGGTTACGAAGAGACGATGAGTTTCTGGCGTAGCATGGGCGAGAAGATTAGACCTTCAGCACAGTTTTGTGTGTGGGCGTACTTAGACAGTGATAGGCGCAGTGATCCTATTAGGCAGGCGCAAATTCGAAATGCCTACCTCTCGGGGTTAGGGCGCAAACGTTAAGAAATTCGAGTCCTTTTTTACTCGGATGAGTTAGGGGCGGTCTCTAACTCAATCTACCAACCCAGTGCAAAGTCACCGGAAAAAGCAGGAGATCAGATGGCAACGACTTATTTGTCACCAGGTGTTTACGTTGAAGAGGTTGATCGTGGAACAAAGCCAATCGAGGCTGCGGGTACGAACACCTTGGCATTCTTAGGCGAGTGTTCAGTAGGGCCGGTTAACGAACCGATTCTTTGCACTAACTGGAGCCAGTTTACAAAGAACTTTGGGGACTTCCAAAATAGTGAGTATCTTGCACACGCAGTATACGGGTTTTTCAACAACGGCGGTGGGCGTGCTTACATCGTAAACGTTGGACAGTGGGATCCAGAAGTTAGCGTAGACCCTGAAGGTGAGAAAATTGCGAGCAAAGCAGCGCTGTATATTGGAAAAGATAACGGCCCTGGTGCTCGAAGTGGTTTGAAACTTTTAGAAGAAATCGATGACATTTCGCTCTTGTGTGCCCCTGGACAAACAGATCCAGCCATCCAAGATGCGTTGCTTTCGCACTGCGAGAACATGAAGTATCGCTTCGCTATCCTAGACTCGCCCGAAACTATCGAGCAAGGTGGCGTGGATCGATTGCCAAAACCCCGTGATTCAAAATACGGCGCATACTACTTCCCATGGATCGAGGTTTATGACCCACAAAAGGGTAACATCTACCAACCACCATCGGGCTATATGGCTGGAATCTACGCACGTACCGATACGGAACGCGGCGTACACAAAGCACCCGCAAACGAACTCGTTCGCGGTGCACTGGGACTCAAATATTACGTCACAAAGGGTGAGCAAGATATTTTGAACCCCAAAGGTATTAACTGTATTCGCTTCTTCCGTGAGCGCGGAATCCGCGTCTGGGGTGCGAGGACAATTTCCAGCGACCCAAGCTGGCGCTACGTCAACGTTCGACGTCTATTCAACATGGTCGAGCAATCGATCGAGACAGGAACGCAATGGGTCGTATTCGAGCCAAACGATCACAGACTGTGGAAACGCGTTGAGCGTACAATCACCGCTTTCTTGTTGAGAATTTGGAGAACAGGTGCTTTCTTGGGACAAACCCCTGAGCAGGCATTCTATGTTAAGTGTGATGATGAGACAAATCCACCCGAAGTCATCGACGCGGGACAATTGGTTTGTGAAGTGGGTATCTGCCCAGTAAAACCAGCCGAGTTCGTTATATTCCGTATCGGACAAATGGCCTCCGGTGGCGACGTCTCTGAATAGTTCTTTTATACCCGCTCTGGCGTAAGCCAGAGCAACGGGGATTAACCAGTGGTTGGAGGAATCCCCAAGCTTGTCGTAGACAAAAAAGGAGAGAGAAATGCCTAGTCGTCGTGCAGAACTAGATCATGTTGGTGCTTATAACTTTAAGGTCGAGATCGCTGGCGTAACCGCTGGTTTCTTTAAAGGCGTTGATGGCATCAACGCTGAATTGGAAGTCATTGAGTTCCAAGATGGTGATGATTTGACCCTTCGTAAACGTCCAGGCCGTGCGAAATTCGGCGATGTTACACTCAAAAAAGGTTACATCGTGACTGCCGACCTGCAAAATTGGTGGAAAAATGCTCGCGAAGGTCAGTACGATCGACGTGATATTTCCATTATCCTTAATGACAACGGCGGAAACGCAATTCGTACATGGTTCCTCTATGGTTGCTGGCCAAAACAATGGAAAATCGGCTCCCTCGACGGTAAGGGAAATGATGTCGTGACCGAAGAAATTACCTTCGTTGTCGAAGACCTACAAATCGCATAAGTTGTTTCACCATAAGGTGATACAGTCGTTTTTCTAAATTACTCGCTCCCAGCAGTGGGTGCTGGGAATGAGTAAATAACTGCCTATAAGGAGTTGCCTATGCCAAGTCGTCGAGCTGAATTAGATCATGTTGGTGCTTATAACTTTAAAGTTGAAATCGCTGGCGTTACCGCTGGTTTCTTCAAAGGCGTTGACGGCATCAACGCTGAATTGGAAGTCATTGAATTCCAAGACGGCGATGATTTGACCCTCCGTAAACGTCCAGGTCGTGCGAAATTCGGCGATGTTACCCTCAAAAAAGGTTACATCGTAACTGCTGACCTACAAAACTGGTGGAAAAATGCACGCGAAGGTCAATATGATCGCCGTGACATTTCAATCATTTTAAATGATAATGCGGGTAATGCCATCCGCACGTGGTTCCTCTATGGTTGCTGGCCAAAACAGTGGAAAATTGGCTCCCTCGATGGTAAAGGAAACGACGTCGTGACTGAAGAAATCACGTTCGTTGTCGAAGACCTACAGATTGCCTAATTTGACCTTGAGGACAAAGAATGAGGCGCTTCCCTATGGGAGGCGCTTTTTTTGTGCGCTCGGCAAGCGCACGCTCTAAAGGATCCAAAAGACGCTTGCCCTTAACACGGTTTGGGCCAGCGCCCCACAAAAAGAAAGCGGCGCACATTTCAATTTCAAAAAACAATGAGGCTATTCTTAGCAAGTTTGAGCCTAGTTCTAGAAATAGAAAAAACAAAACATCTTTTCTTTGCAATTTTGAGCCTAGTTCTAGGAAGCAAGGAGTGCGGCAAGGCAGCGACCTCAAGGTCGTGACCGCGCCAAACGACGCCGCTGACGACGAAATAGGCCAAAATTGCAAAGAAAGAGTTGAAGACTAGAGCATCTTGACCACAGCGTCCTTGATCTTGGCGATGCGATCTTCCAGTGCCCGCGTTTTGGCGACATAATCCGCGCTCGCATCTCTAGCAATAACGCCTAAATACGATTTGAGCTTTGGTTCCGTACCCGATGGACGCAGGCTAATCCAAGAATCATCCGCTAAATAAAAACTCAACATATCCTGCTTGGGTAGATGCGTAACCGCTTCTTTTGCGCCACTTTTCATGTCGATGTTTTGCGATTGTAGTAAATCTCGTACGCGCACGACTTCAATGCCCGCAATGCTTTTGGGAGGGTTGGAGCGCAAGTTCGCCAAAACGCCCTTCATCGTCTCTTGACCCGAAAAACCCTCGTAAAATCGCTCAGCCGCATCTTCAATGTGGATCCCAAAGCGTTGATAAATTTCATCAAGCACGTCCCCCATACTCTGCCCCTTCGCTTTACAATACGCGGCTAACTCTGCAAGCAGCAAAATAGAGATGATCCCGTCCTTGTCACGAGCGCTACTAAAGGTATAGCCAAACGCCTCCTCATACGCAAATAAAAAGTTCTCGCCCTTGGCCACACGCTCGTCTGCTACGTTACCCATCCACTTAAAGCCAGTCAGCGTTTCTTGGAATGACACGCCAAAGCCTTCGCAAATCGCGCGCGTTAAAGGGCTAGAGACTACCGAACAAATAGCGAAACTTTTCTCATTACGCAGACTTTTCGGTAGCTGTTCCAAAATATAATACAGCATTAAAGCGCCAATTTGGTTCCCACCAAGAATTTTATACTCGCCATCAACAGGTATCGCTACGCCAATACGGTCGGCATCGCCGTCATTGGCCAAGACGATATCCGCCTTCTTTGCCTTGGCTAAGGCCAAAGCTCTAGGCCAAGTATCGAGGCGCTCTGGGTTCGGCGCATCTAGCCCCGCAAACTCTGGGTCCGGATCCCTCTCCTCTGCCACCACATGCACATCTTTAAAACCAGCCTGCTTAAAACTCGCACTCGCCGTCTCCCAGCCAGTGCCACCAAGCGGCGTATACACAATCTTGACATCGCTATGCTTGCTCAAAACCGACGACTTCACCACCCAATCCACATATTCCGCGATACTCTGTTCGCCCAGAAGAACGACCTTCCCACTACGTTTAGCCTCTTCAAGCTCCAACGACTCAATCGCACCCTCCTGCAGCTTATCCATGCGGCTCGCAATCTGACTATCAATAGGCGCAACAATCTGCGCACCATTGTCCCAAAAAACTTTATAACCGTTATAAACCTTAGGGTTATGACTACTCGTTATCATAATCCCAGCAATCGCTCCCTTGGCCTTCACGGCAAAGGGCACAAGCGGCGTTGGCGTAATTCGGTCATACAAATATACCTTCACGCCATTGGCGGCGAGCACTTCTGCGGTAATCTTGGCAAAGAGCTCCGAGTTGTGACGGCAATCATAACCCAGCACAACCCCACGTTCACACGCATTCTGCTGCGCATAATCCTCGCGCAAACACTGAGCAATCGCCTTGCTAGCCTTCGCCACCGTGTAGCGATTCATCATCGTCGAACCCGCGCCCATCACCCCGCGCAGCCCCGCGGTCCCAAAATGGAGGCTATCCCCAAAACGATTCAAAATCGTCTCATCATCCTTATTGTCAAACAACGCCTGCACCTCCGCACGCGTCGCATCATCAAAAGGTAGCTGCGTCCAACGCAGGGCATTCTCTCTAGCTAACTCAGCTCTAGTCTTTGTCATATCAACCTCAAATCAATTAGGGGAAAGTTAAGTCTGCGCCGCAATGCGCAAAATCAGCCGTATTCTACATGATTTGCGCCGACATAACAGCGTTTTTAGCTCAAAACTCTACCTTCTATATTTTTTGTGGGGGGGGAAGTTCCCCCCTACGCGCGGGATTCCTCGCCAAATTCACAATTCGCGCAAAATTTTGTGCAATGTTTCGACTAATCGTCGAACCATTGCACAAAATGCGCTCATTGTGTATTTGTCTCGGCGATCCCGCGCTACCCCCCAAAGGGAGCCAGTAAGCATAAATTGGCCAAGCGCCAACAAACCGTAAACTCACAAGCCATAGCTCGAAGAGCTTGTGTTTTTTCTCATTCTCGTACAACGTTTAAACATGAAACTATTTTTCGACGCACACGCACACGTTTATGATCTCGAAACCGAGCCTGAGTCCTATATCGTTAGTTCCAGCGCGAATTCATCAGATTGGTGCCAAATACTTCAACTAGCCGCTCGCTACGAAAAGCGCGTATTCCCTGCACTAGGGCTACATCCCTATGAAGTTGCGGGTTTCAAGAACGCGCAAGAAGGGGAGGCGTTAATACAGCGTCTTGAGCAATATCTAAAAAATGAGCCGCGGATCGTTGCCATATCTGAGTGCGGCTTAGACTTACGTTACCCCAAAATAGATCTACAACGAGAACTGCTAAGCCAACAAATAGAACTTGCCGAGCGATACCATAAACCCTTAGTCTTGCACTGCGTTCGCGCCTACTCGCCGTTGCAATCATTACTCGCCAAAAGAAAGCTCAACGTTCCACTTGTACTACACGCCTTTAGAGCAAGCCCCGAAATAGCAGATTGGGCGCTAAAACGCGGATTTTATTTGTCCTTCTCTCCCCGTGGTTTACGCCATAATCACAGACTGGAGCGGATTATCGCAGAGTCGCCCTCTGAACAAATCTTGCTAGAAAGCGATTTTTTGGCAAACAAAGGCTACGACATTGAGCAGATTTGCGCGGTGTACCAACGAGTTTCTGAGCTGCGAACTATCGAGTTATCTGAATTAATGTTTGTGATTCGCCATAATGCAAAAAAAGTTTTCGGTCTTTCTTTCGACGAGTCAAATATAGCAAGATAATTGAGCTTCGTTCTTGTTATTCTTCTTTAAAAAAATGGATATTTATGCCACAAACGTGTTAGCATGTTTATACGCTGTGATGCGATGGCTTAGAGCTTGGCATGGCTTGGGAGCTTGCTTTGTTTTTCGTGGATAAAACACCATTAATGGTAAAATTAAAGTTCAGCTCACTTCTTAAGGTTTTCAGCATCGTTTATTTTTGGAGTGCAACTTAGAGGCAAAGTATGAGTTTGTGCAGTGGGCAAGAGTTTGATTCTCGCTATTTGATTAGGAAAACGCTAGGGACAGGCGGTATGGGGCAAGTATACTTAGTCGAGGATAAGCAGAACAACAATGAGTTGCTTGCGATTAAATTGCTCAAAAAAGAACTCTGCTCCGATGAGAAGATGCGCCGCCGCTTTGTCAAAGAATCCAAGATCTTCGCGTATCTCAAGCATCCTAACATCGTTAAAGTTCTAGCCTTTGATGCATGCCAATCTCAGCTGTACATGGTGATGGAGTACTTGCAGAGCGTATCGCTACACGAGATCATGGATCTAAGAATGCCCTTTTCCTTTGTGCTCGACGTCACGACCCAACTCTTAGCGGCACTTACGCATGCGCACTTTAGGGGAATCATCCACCGCGATATTAAGCCTTCCAACATACTTTTGTCGCTAAGCGAAGACGGGAATATCGTTGTAAAGTTGGTAGACTTTGGTATCGCGAGTTTGCCATCCTTCGCTCATCAAAATCAGGAGTTTACCCAAACAGTACTTGGCAGCCCCTACTACATGGCACCAGAGCAGTCACGTGGAGTAAATTCACAGGTAGGGCCAGGCACCGATATTTATAGCGTCGGTATTGTGTTATATGAAATTTTGTGCGGTGAAGTCCCGTTTAAGGGCGAAAGCGATATCGAGACCATTTTGATGCATATCGAGGACGATTTCCCGGCGCTGAACACGCGTGAGGGGCAAACGATTCCGCCGGGCATTGAAGAGGTCATACAAAAAGCGTGTGCCAAGAAAACCTGGGATCGCTACGTGGGCGCGCAAGCACTTTCAAGAGCACTTCAAGCGCTCAACTACGTCGAAAACGAGGATTTGCAGCTTTTTTATGAGGGTTTACGCGAAAGGATCCGAGCCAAAACTTTGCAAGAAGATTTTACCGTATTTGATCCGCCTAGCCACGACACTACGCGCACAAATGGCCAAATAGAAGCACAGAACAAGCCTAGTTCAAAGGATCTACAAAGTATATCGAATATGCTTGATGCTAGTGGAATTTCAGATGAGTGGCTAAACACCCAACTAAGTGCCGCTCATTCAGATTCCAACTCATACCACCCGTTTATGGTTTCACACGGCGATAGTTCACAGCTGTCTTTACAAGAATCTGGATTTGCGCAAAATATCCCCTCGATCTTTAACGCGGATATGCTCCTAGAACACGGTGCTATGGAGCAGCAGCGCACAGAACGCTCGCTCGAACTTATAGGCCGAGAACAGGAGCTAGCCATCGTACGCGAAACTGCGGATTTAGCCCTACAAGGTAGGGGGAAGCTACTCATTATTGAAGGAGACTGGGGAATAGGTAAATCTAAAATTGCGGTTTCTGCACTTAAACCCTTGATCGAGGGGAAGATTTTACGATTCGGAGCGGCGTTCTTTGGACATAATATGCAGTACACGGGCATGCGCAATTTGTTTGAAGGCTTATTGCAGTGTAGAGACGTAAAAACAGAATTGTTATGTGAGTTTTTGAGTTTTCATTACCGAAAACTCAAGCTCAACACCGAGCGAGATACGGCAGAGATTTTGGCTTTTCTACGCCCTGAATCTACTCAAGCTAGCACAATGCCAGATCCCTTCTTACTTGTAGATATCATCATGGCGATCTGCGAACTTAGTCCTGTAGCGATATTGCTGGAGGATATGCACAATGCGAGTTGGGCAGAGCTAGATTTTTTGGAGTGTTTTGCGATGCAAGCTGCGCTACAGCGTATGCAATGCATGATCATTGCTAACGTCTCCACGCGTGAGCTGCTTCCTGAAACGAAGGTAGAGGCCAGTTTCCGTAAATTGGCACGCCATGAAGGGGGAAGTGTTAAAACGCTGCGCGTTTCTCCTTTGTCAAACGAGAATATGGAGCAGTTTTTCAAAAATGCTTTTCACTTTGACTCCGTTTTATCCAGCTGCTTAACGCGAAATAGCTACGGAAACCCTATGCTTGGGCGTGAACTTGCAAAGATCCAAAAAGATGAGCGCCTCATCGAAAGGCGCGATGACGGGATGTACACCCTTAAAGATGGGGCTATTTGTAAAATCTATATTCCGCCCTTTTTCAAAGAAGTGTACACGGCCTACATCGAACGACTTAAGAAAGAACTGAGTAGAAGCATTCCGCTACCCATCCTCAACGACATTCTCTTAAGGCTGGCGATCTTGGGCGAAGAGTTTGAGGACGAACTCATGGAGTTGTTTTTTGAGTTGGAAGGAGATATTGAGCTCAATAAACATCTTGATAGCTGTATTGAGCTGCTGATTAAAGCGCGTATGCTACACGAAACAACTAGCGCAAAATCGCAGACAGCTCTTCGCTTTGATTCCCAAATCCCCGTGATGACCATACTCAGCAACTACTCCATGCGAAAGCTAAGAGCGCTACATCGCTTAGCCATTCAGGTAAAGACGAGCTATCACCGAAACATGGATCTTAAGCTGTACAACGAACTTGCCCAGCACTACGAAGCTATAGGCGAGACGGAGAACGCGCGGGTTATGCTTTTTAATGCCTTTAAAAAAGCGGTTCAAACGCTAGATCAAGGGAGAATTTACGATCTTGGAACTCAGCTCTACAGCGTTTTTAATGAAATGTTTATGCAAATCCGTGATCAGAATTCCAGTGGAAAACTCACTGCGTTGACGCAACCGATAGATTGGCCCTTTGTCTTGATGCAGCTTGGTAAGCTATGGGTGGAGGCAGGAAAGTCTCATGAAGCCGAGCGATTCGTGGACGCTTTGAGCTACTGTGCTCAGCGCTATCAACAGCCGATTTTGTTAGCAAAGGCGCAGTCACTAAACGCTATGTTCCTCCTACTTAAGGAAGATCACAACGCGGCCTTACAGCGTTTGGACGCCTCAGATGCTATTTTGGATGAACTCGCCGCTAGTTCAGAAGATTATGCGGTGAACCTGCATACGCGTTTACAGATCTACGTTCACCACGGCCAACTCAAAAATCTATGGGAGATGCTTCAAAGTCTTGAACACGACATGATGGATGAAAAATTCAAAGCAATGCTAGGATTTTTTAAGGCCGTCTACCATGTGAAGACGCTCTCTTTTAAAAACGCGGCATTATGTATACAAGGTCAGATCCAAGTCTTCCTTGTGCATAAAATGAGCTTTTTTAGCCGCATCTCCGAGAAAATTATCGAAACAACACAACTCTGGAATCACCAAGTTAGTAAAAGTACAGACTCTCATCTAGGCAGTAAATTTCAAGCAGATTTTACGGATCACTCTGAGCTCGTGCTCGATTGTTACGTAGCCATTTTTTACATCTACCATGGCAGAACTGCGGAATCGGAACTCATACTAAAGCGTGCTAAAAACTATTTTGAGAGAAAAAAATCCCGTATTGGCAGCGCATTTTGTAACTATGTTGACGCTCTATTGCTTTACCACAGACAGCAGTTTAAAGAGGCATTCGCCAAAACTTGTATGGCTTTCAACCTTGCATCAAAACTCAATCCTTGGATTCAGGCAAACGCGTTGCTCCTTATTTCCCTGCACGCGCTCATGCTCGGAGAACTTCAGCGCGCTAAGATATATGCAAAAGCAGCAAGGATTCTATTCGAGGAACAGAAGCAAGACTTTATCCTATTAAAAGCCGTAGAACTGCTTCTTCTTTGTATCGAAGATCCCGAGAATGAAAGCTTATTAGAGTCGATAGATCTGCACCTAGAGAGCGAAAATGCAAAAAACAACTACTTATTTTCCTTGCCGCTATTTGCCATGTACCTCGCCTCGCTTAAAAAAGATGAAAAGAAAACTTTTCAGTATTACGCTGAACTCATCAGAACAAAGGTTTCTATTATAGATTTAATGATATCAAACGCTTTTGGCGTGGCCAGAATTAAGGATATTATTAAGAATATAGAAGGTTTTAAGCAAAACACCCTCGAATATAACTCGATGCGCGCAAATTTAGAAAATTTACAACTCCATTGGAGTTATAACTTGCTACCAAAAGTTGAAGAGCTAAAAGTCGATTTTTCGCTTTTTGATGCAAATATTTCCTATACAAACTTGGATTGATGTCATAACAGTTTAAAATTAACTAGCGTAAATAAAGGAAGCTTCAGCGGGTTTTCAAAATAAAGTCAATAAAATCAATACTCTACGGAAAAACGAGCTCTGAGAGCGGTAGACCCTATGACTCAGAACTTCCCTAGCGGCTTTGAAGATACTTTGTTTGATGCGCATAAGAACTTCGTTCTGCTAGAGACTGGGGGGTAGCGCGGGATCGCCGAGAAATTCGTGCCATGAGCACATTTTGTGCGTTGGATCGGCGAATAGCCGATACAACGCACGAAATAGTGCGAATGATACGAATTTTGAGGAAGCCCGCGCGTAGGGGGGATTTATCCCCCCCCCAAAAAAAATAGAAAGAAAAAATTTTAGCTTACACAGCGCTCTTAGCTTGACGAATCCTAGCGCAAATGGGTAAAAGCGCTTTGCGGGGGAAGGAGTGTGAAGTATGGAATTGGGTGTATTAATGGCGAGGTTGCAGGCGTTGCGGGCGCGAAACGACGAGCTGCGGAGGTGTCTTTGACCTAGCGCGTATGCAGGAGGAGTTTGAGCGTTTGGAGGCGGAGGCGCAGGAGCCAGCGTTTTGGGAGGATGTGGAGCGGGCGCAGGGGGCGATGCGCGAGAAGGGGCGTTACCAAAACACTTTGGAGCAGATGGCGCGCTTGCAGACGG
>Ga0265293_10002786_pt1 | contig 34002 bp, 31 predicted proteins | sample Munlanlewell138R_FD_192505 | JGI IMG/M metagenome (GOLD analysis project Ga0265293, IMG submission 192505) | Leachate microbial communities from a municipal landfill in Southern Ontario, Canada - Leachate well 138R | ecosystem: Engineered > Solid waste > Landfill > Unclassified | place: Canada... | reverse complement strand
CTCCCATAAAATTCTACAGAAAATAAATAGTAAAAAAACAAACATGATGTATAGCTTTTATGCATAGATTTAATAAATAGTAATTTTTCAAAGAACAGAACATTAAATAAATTGCTGCAAAAATACATTATTTTTCATTCAAAAAACGAAAATATCTATTTTTTTTAAAATATTTTTTTGTCTTTGTATCGAAATGACTACGAATACATTGCAAATATTATTTTTTTTATTTTCCTACTTTACCCCTCTCAAGAGGATTTATTTTGCCAAATTTTTGGCATCAAATGAAGGCGAAATATGACACAAAACATCCCCGGCGGGTTTCGATTTCTTCCATAAAATTCGACTCGGAATTTTAAAAGTCAGGGGGTGAATCCAAATCACCCCCTGACTAATTTTTCGGAACGAAAAAACCTCTCGGCACACGGCACTTTTTTTTAGTTCTCAGTTGTCTGTTATCTGTTTTTCAGTGCGTTGACTTACGACTTGGGACCCAAGACTAGCGACTTCCTCGTAATTCGTAATTGTTTTTGGGAACTTTCACCCGCTGAATTATCTGTATCAACGACAGAGAAATACGATTGCTTGGAGTGTATTTGGTGTTGGATAGTATTTTATTTGCTTTTATGTCTATACGTTAAATAGTGTTTTCCAAACAATACAACAGCCACAATGGTAGCGAGAAAATCTGATGCCGGCATGCTAAACCATACTCCTTTGGTTCCTCCAAAGTAGGGTAAAATAAACAAAAACGGTAAGAGGAATAACATCTGCCGCGACAAAGATAGGAACACCGCTTGTTTGGCTTTCCCTATGGATTGAAAAAATTGACTAACCACCATTTGAAAACCTACAAAAGGAAACATCAACATCATTATTTGCAAGCCTTCCTTAGAGATAGCTATCAATTTCGCATCGGTTGTAAACATAGCAACCATTTGTTTAGGGATAATTTCTCCCAACAAAAAACCGCTGCTCGTAATACATACGGCACAAAACACGGTATATTTAAACGCTTTAAGTGCTCTTTTATATTTTTTAGCTCCGTAATTATATCCGACAATGGGTTGCATTCCTTGAGTTAATCCGAGTACAATCATGACAAAAAACGTCCCTATGCGATTTATGATGCCAAATGCTCCCACCGACACATCTCCTCCATAAAAGAGTAGCTTACGATTTAGCACAATGACAATCAACGAAGCACACGCATTTAATAAAAAGGGAGCTACCCCAATAGAAATGATATCAAAGACCAGGTTTTTCTTTAAAACGAATGTATCGGTTTTAAAACGAATATAACTCGATTGATTAAAAAAATGTGCTAATTCAAATACAAAGGCTGTGGCTTGAGCAATTAAGGTAGCCCAGGCAGCTCCGGCTATGCCCATATCCAGTCCAAAGATAAACAAAGGAGCTAATATACAATTCACCAACACCGATATCAACACATTGTACATGGCTTTCTTCGGATAGCCCGACGATCGTATCAATCCGTTTAATCCGAAGTATAAATGCGTAATAATATTTCCATAGAGCAAAATCTTCATAAAAGAACGCGCATAGGGAAGGGTAACATCGCTGGCTCCAAAAAACACCAAAATAGGATCTAAAAACACCAATCCGAAAAAGGTAAATAAGAGTCCCGTTATACCGTTTAACAAGACCAGGTTTCCTAAAATCTCTTCGGCGCTGCGATAATCTTTGGCTCCCAAACGCACCGACATGATGGCCGCACCCCCTACCCCTATCAAGGATCCGAAAGCTGCCGCTAAATTCATAAAAGGAAAGGTAATGGCTAAACCGGATATGGCCATCGCTCCTACGCCTTGTCCTATAAATATACTATCGATGATATTGTATAATGAGGTGGCAACCATTGCTATAATGGATGGTATGGAATATTGCCACAACAATTTTCCAATATTATCAAACTCCAAGGCAAGCGGACTTTTCAGATGCGTCATTCGAAATAATTTATCCTTTTAACAAGAATGGCAAAAGTAGCCATTTTTTACTATCGGAAACAATAGCTATAGGCTTTTTCTGAAAATATCCTCTTATGATTAGACCATAAAGTCGCATACAAAAACATAATCTTAACGGATAAATTATAATAATATAAAGGGCGTTTCGTTAATTTAGAACCGAATTCAAGATTTTAATTTTTTAACACATGGACATAAAAGTTATAAACACCTCTCCTCACAGTCTACCCGCCTATGAAACCCCATCTTCGGCCGGCATGGACATCAAAGCCTTTGTCGAAGAAGCTGTAACGATAAAACCCTTGGCAAGGGCTATCATTCCTACAGGTTTATATTTGGAAATACCGCCGGGTTATGAAGCACAAATACGTCCTCGCAGCGGTTTAGCCGCCAAATACGGCATTACCGTATTGAATACTCCCGGAACTATCGACGCCGATTATAGGGGCGAAGTGAAAGTTATACTCATTAACCTTTCTCAAGAAGATTTTTGTGTCAACAACGGTGATAGGATTGCTCAAATGGTAATAGCCAAACATGAAAAAGCGGTCTGGATCAATACCGACAATCTATCTCAATCGCAACGTGGCGAAGGTGGTTTTGGTCATACCGGTAAACAATAAATACGCTGAACGAAAATGAAAATAATTAGCACCCTTTTGATAGGCTGTTTTCTATGTACGTGTTGGAACGTATCGGCACAAAAAGAAAAGAGAAAAGAGAAAAAGAATAAACAAAAAAGCGAAGTTGTCGTTTTAAGTCAAAAAGAACAATATAAAAACACAGCCCAATTCATTGAAGCTGTAAAAGAGCGTTTATTAGGCAATTATGGTGTAGCCGAACAATTATTACAGGAAGTTTTACGGACAGAACCTACCCACGACGCTGCGCATTTTGAATATGCCAACATTCTCATTGCCAAACATCAATTGCAAGATGCCATTGTGCATGTGCAAACTGCCATACAACTCAACGACACCAATATATGGTATAAAATCATGTTGGGCGACATCTATAATATGACAGAAAATTATACCGAATCGGAAAAACTATGGAAAACCATCAGCGAAAAACATCCCGAAAACATAGAATATCTATACAATTACGCCCTTTCCTTGATCTATCAAAACAAACTGAAAGAAGCGGTAAAAATTTACGATAAAATTGAAATCCTTACCGGTATCAACGAAGATATCATTTACGCCAAACAAAACATATGGTTACATTTAAAAGACATAGACCGTGCCGTGAAAGAACTCGAAAAACTCATCGAAGCTTATCCCAAGGAAGCCAAGAACTACTTGCAGATTGCCGATTTGTATAATACGAATAACATGTCCGACAAGGCCATTCCTTATATCGAAAAAGCCAAAACCATCGACCCCACTAATCCTGAAATTCACATTATATTGTACAATTACTACTTGTCGAATAAAAAGAACGAAGAAGCCTTCGAAGAATTAAAACAGGTATTTGCCGCCCCGTCCTTGAAACTCGACGAAAAGGTGAAAATAATCATGCGCTATTTCCCCTTGGTCAACAAAAATCCAGAATATAAAAAAGAAGCTTTTATCTTGTTGGATACTTTGACCAAAACCCATCCGCAAGAAGCCATGACCTGGTCGGTCTATGGAGATTTTCTTTCACAGGATAATCGCTTGGAAGAAGCCGCTGCCGCTTTTGAAAAAGTATTGTCCTTTGATCAATCAAAATATGTAGTCTGGGAGCAATATCTTTCCATATTGGTCGATATCAACCAATGGGATAAAGCCTATACGGAAAGCAAAACGGCTATGGAACTTTTTCCAAATCAAGCACTCCCCTACCTAATACATGGCATGATGGCTACTTATAAAGAAGAATGGGAAACAGCCGTACAAAGTTTAAATGAAGGGAAAAAATATGTTGTGGATAATATAAATATGGCACTTCAGTTTTATTATCACCTGGCCGAAGCCTATTATACGCTTCAAGATTATAAAAAATCCGATGAATATTTCGAGAAATACATCCTTCAAAATGCAAATAATCCGATTGTACTCAACAACTACAGCTATTATCTAAGTCAACGCGGCGAACGTTTGGACTATGCACTCACCTTGTCGGAAAGAGCCAATAAGCTTAGTCCCAACGAAGCCGTCTACGAAGATACCTATGCTTGGATTTTATATAAAAAAGGCGAAGTGGAAAAAGCCAAAGAATGGATGGAAAAAGCCATCAAACACGGCGGCGACACGGACCCTGATATACTCGAACATTACGGCGATATCCTTATGAAATTAGGGGAAAGCAATCAAGCATTGTTGTATTGGAATAAAGCCAAAGAGTTAGGTAAAGACCATCCGCAACTGTTAGAAAAAATCAAAGCAGCCAAACAAGAATAAACGATGTATAGCAGAGGAAAAACAGAATGGTTTGTGCAAGAAGCTTTCCAACAAATGTTGGAAAAATATCACTTGAAAGAAAAATACATCGAACAAAAGATTATCTATTCGTGGAAAACCTTAGTCGGGAATATGATACATAAACATACAAAAAAAATTACCCTGAAAAATAAAATCCTTACCATCACCATCGATTCCCCCATCGTAAAAAATGAATTACGCATGTTGCGCACCGAACTATTGCTTAGAATCAAAGAAAATGTTCCTTTAGTAGACATCGATGAAATCATCATTAAATAAGGACAGCTCGTATTAAATATGTATATATGGACATGGAATTAAACGACAATTACACTTTCGACGACTATCGTGAAGTTTTTCATAAAATATTAGAAGAAAAAAAGTTAAATAAAACTTCTGAAAGATTTAATATTTTAAGAGAAATTTTCGAAATAGAAGGACATTTCGATGCGGATAAACTATTTCAACGACTCAGAAGTAAAAAGTATACAGTGAGTAAAACGACCATCTACAAAACCTTAGATTTACTCGAATCCTTTCAACTCATTGTAAAACACCATTTCGGAGACAAGGTAGCATTATACGAAAAATGTAATACACAGCATCCCCACAATCATATATTTATAGAAAACACGGAAGAAATTATCGAATTTCACTATGATATTCCGGAACAGCTCATTAAAACATTGGAGGATAAATACAAAATCAGTATCAGTCATCACAGTTTGACCCTATTTGGAAAAAAAGAAAACGAGAATCAACATAAACTTTCAAGCACCCCTATCACTCATGAATAAAGAAGAACTCATTGCCGCCATTTGTCAGAAAAAAAGTTTTTTATGTGTTGGCTTAGACAGCGATTTAAGCAAAATACCCTCTCATCTCTTAGCAGAGGAAGATCCGATTTTCGCCTTTAACAAAGCCATTATCGATGCTACCCTTCCCTATGCCGTGGCATATAAGCCCAATTTGGCCTTTTACGAAACGCAAGGATGGAAAGGACTGCAAAGCCTCGAAAAAACCGTAAGGTATATTAATTCAAAAAAAGAAAAGGTCTTTCTCATTGCCGACGCCAAACGGGGCGATATCGGCAATACATCCACCCAATACGCCCTCTCTTTCTTCGGACACAGCGATGACAGCTACAACTTCGATGCCGTTACCGTGGCTCCTTATATGGGTGAAGACAGCGTAAGTCCTTTTCTCGCTTTTAAAAACAAATGGGTTGTTTTGTTGGCCTTAACCTCTAACAAAGGAGCTTCCGATTTTCAATTATTAAATTACCGGGGAAAACGTTTGTTTGAACACGTGCTCGAGACTTCCCAAAAGTGGGGCAACGATGGCAATATGATGTATGTGGTTGGTGCTACCCAAGCCGAGATGCTTGAGGTTATCCGTAAGATAGTCCCCCATCACTTTTTACTGATTCCGGGTGTTGGTGCCCAAGGCGGAAGCTTGGAAACCGTAGTGAAATATGGCATGAACAAAGATTGCGGACTGCTGGTGAATGCTTCACGCAGCATTATTTATGCTTCGAAAGATAGAAACTTCGCCGAAAGAGCCGCTCATGAAGCCGCCGCTATCCAAAAAGAAATGGCCTTGTATGTATAATCACTAATTCTATGGCAAAAACAAACGATACCTTAACGATTGACATTCACGGATTATATGCCGATGAAGCCAAAGAAAAGCTTGAAAAGGAAATAGCAAGTGCCCCTGCTTATATTAAAATTATCAGGGTTATTCACGGTTATAATAAAGGTAATATTTTACAAGAAACCGTTCGCAAACGGATACGATCCAAAAGAATAAAGGAAATTTCTCCCTCTTTTTGCAATGAAGGAGAAAGCATAATTTATTTATTTTGAAAATATTACTTTTATCCTATACTTCCTTCCAAACTGACGTTGAGCAATTTTTGAGCTTCAACAGCAAATTCCATCGGAAGACGTTTCAATACATCTTTAGCATAACCATTTACTATCAAACCGATGGCACTTTCGGTTGAAATACCGCGTTGGCGACAATAAAACAATTGATCTTCCGAAATTTTAGAAGTAGAGGCTTCGTGTTCAAGAATAGCCGATTTATTTTTACATTCAATGAAAGGCCAGGTATGTGCCCCGCATTTATCCCCTAACAATAAAGAGTCGCATTGGGAGTAATTACGGGCTTTTTCGGCTTCTTTGGCTATTCGTACCAAACCACGATAACTGTTTTGGCTGTGTCCGGCCGAAATCCCTTTGGATATAATCGTGCTTTTGGTATTTTTTCCAATATGTATCATCTTCGTACCGGTATCAGCCTGTTGGTAGTTGTTGGTAACTGCCACCGAATAAAATTCACTGACCGAATGATCGCCTTTTAAAATACAGCTGGGATATTTCCACGTGACGGCTGAACCTGTTTCGACCTGTGTCCATGATATTTTGGAGTTATCGCCTTTGCAAATTCCTCTTTTGGTAACGAAATTATAAATACCCCCTTTACCGTTTTTATCGCCCGGGAACCAATTCTGCACAGTCGAATATTTTACTTCGGCATTTTTCATGGCTACAATTTCGACAACGGCAGCATGCAATTGATTTTCGTCACGTTGAGGAGCCGTACATCCTTCCATATAACTCACATACGCATCCTCTTCGGCTACTATCAGCGTGCGTTCAAACTGGCCGGTATTCATGGCGTTGATGCGGAAATAGGTCGACAGTTCAATCGGACACTTCACCCCTTTGGGAATATAACAAAAGGATCCATCGCTGAATACCGCCGAATTCAAGGCCGAAAAATAATTATCACCACCGGGAACCACCGATCCTAAATATTGTTTCACCAATTCGGGATGATTTTGTACGGCATCACCAAACGAACAAAATATAATGCCTTCCTTTTGCAAAGTTTCCTGGAAGGTTGTCTTCACCGACATGGAATCAACCACGGCATCGACGGCAACTCCCGAGAGCCGCTTTTGCTCTTCGAGCGAAATCCCTAAGCGATTAAACATATCCACCAATTCAGGGTCAACCTCGTCCATGCTCTGCAGCTCTTTTTTCTTTTTAGGAACAGCAAAATAAATAATATCTTGATAATCGATAGGAGGATAAGACAAATGCGCCCAGGTTGGCTCTTTCATCGTCAACCACTTCCGATACGCTTTCAATCTAAATTCAAGCAACCATGCAGGTTCGTTCTTGAAAGCGGAAATTCTACGTACGATCTCTTCGTTGATGCCTTTGGGGAAATACTCCGTTTCTATATCGGTATAGAATCCGTATTTATATTCGTTTTCGGTTATTTCCTGAATTATTTTTTTATCTTGAGCCATGAATGTTGAGCTTAAATTTATACAAAATCATCCCCTTTTTTCATTTGAATATCTGTAACAAACTGACGAATTTGTTGTTCGTCTTTCTTTTTACATATCAAAAGTGTATTGTTACTTTCCGAAACGATGTAATCGTCTAATCCTTGAACTACTACCACTTTATTCTTAGGGGTGTTGATGATACAATCCTTGGAATTATACACAAACACATCGGAAGGCGAAGCGATGGCATTGTTGTTCGTATCTTTTTTCAGTTGTTCAAACAAAGCGGTCCAGGTACCTAAATCCGACCACCCGAAATCCGACGACAACACATTCACATTGTCGGCTTTTTCCATTACCCCGTAATCGATTGAAATGGAACGGCAGTGCGAATAAGTGGTATGGATGGCTTCTTCTTCTTGCTCCGTACCGATTTTGTCTTCAATGTGAGCAAATAATTCATGCACATCGGGAAGGTGTAATTCGAAAGCTTGCTCTATCGTTTTCAATTTCCAAGCAAAAATACCGGCATTCCACAAAAAATCGCCACTCTCGATGAATTGTTTGGCTAATTCCAATTCGGGCTTTTCGGTAAAGACTTTTACTTTATAGATTCTGCGGTCAGGCACATAGCGGTTTTTATCATCATATTGTATATAGCCATAACCCGTATCGGGACGGGTAGGTTGTATGCCTAAGGTTAAGAGCCAAGGATTTTTTTCCACACATTTCAATGCTGATTGAATGTGCTCTATAAAAGCAGACTCATTGAATATCACATGATCCGACGGTGATACAACAATGTTTGCATCGGGATTTCTTTTTTTGATACGATAATTCGCATACGCAATACAAGGTGCCGTATTTCTACGCATGGGTTCAAGGATGATTTGTTCGTCGCTATAACCCGGAAGCTGTTCCTTAATCAAAGGATGATATATTTCGTTGGTAACAATATAAATATTCTCTTTGGGACAAATTTGCTCAAAACGAGCAATGGTCATTTGTAACAATGATTTGCCAACTCCCAAAAAATCAATAAACTGTTTGGGATATGAAATCCGACTCAAAGGCCAAAAACGAGCTCCTACTCCTCCGGCCATGATTACACAATAATTATTACTCATATCTTCTTTGTTTTTTTATACAATATTACTAACGTAAATTTTCTCCTTATCATATACAGACCCTATCTTTTTATCCAACGTACAAACGGAAGCTACTTCGTGAAAATAAACAATAGGCTAATCGACCATGGGTTTTACTTTCGCCAAAGGATGATATTTAAACATCCTATTTGTTTTAATCTCTTTACATAGATAATATTTCCTTAGTTTTTGTTGTTTGATAAACAAGCTCCGGTTATATACAAAATGTGTGTCTTGAGGTAAATCGGTCAAAAAAACCAAATCCTGATCTTTTTCACAGGGTTTATTATAAGCTAATAATGTCCTCGTTAATACGATATCCAAAAAATCACTCGAACTAATCCGTGGAATGTGTTTCATCAAAGCAGTTTTTACATCTTCGGGAAACACCTCTTTGTCGATAAACTGCAGCAATAGTTCCGCAAAATACTTTTTCCATATGTCGTTGTGTTGCAAACTCTTTTTATATACCCAGGCATACATATGCGCAAACTCATGTAGGAGTGTAATAAGAAATAAATAGGGATTCAACTCATGATTAATCGTAATGCGATGAGTCTGTTGTAGTGTAGGACGTTGGTAAGTGCCGTGTACTCGCTTTCGAGTACGTGTAATTTCCACCGATACACGATGCGCTATGATGATATCGGCAATAGCATCGAGTGCTTTTTCGGGAATATAAGATGATAATATGTGTTTAATATTCTCTTTTGTTTGTTTCACCGCAGGCATAGGTATTCTGTTTTTCAATTATAAATGAAAATGTCGGACAGTCATTACAGCGATGCCAACGTTTTTTAGGCATCATCGACCGACTGGCACATGAAAGCATAATTAGCGTTAAAGCAACAGCTATCAACAAACAAACACCCTGTTTCTTCCTCTTTTTTAATATCATAATTATTTCTTCTTATTTTATGCAAAGGTACATGAAATTATCCAATTACACATAGACGTATAAAAATTTCATTTTAAATTTTTAGAGGAAAGGTATAAAAAAATCACGCTTCTTTTCATGGCAAAATGAATTCAGGAAATGGATACTACAGAGTCGATCTTATATACGTTCGCTCACAAATAAATTTACCTTCCTAAAGCTTCCTCCGAATACGTCTTGTTTACCCTGAAAAATATTTTTAAATATTTCAGTGTATATATTATGTAGTTATATAATATATATATTTGCATATATAATTATATTCATCATATTCATATTATTTAAATTCTATTTTTCTATCTTTCAGCACTTAAACCTCCTATTTAATTTCAACATTTATCAATCCTTAAAAATCACAAATCATGAAGAACGTAAATTATTCCATCAAAGCCTCGGTAGTAATAATACTGTTATTTTCGACCTTTTACGGATGTAAAAAAGACTTGAACTATGGCTATGCATTCTATCAAGGAGCGATACCCAATACCTATTATAGGTTTAATTATAACGGAGAACGGGCCGTTGCCGTGAGTGGTAAACCTTTTTTGGTTGTAAAATATGATCGTGTTAATCATAATGTATATGACATAGAATTAGGTTTTAGCGAAGTTACTCAAAAGATTATTGCCGAAGGAGGAATCTACGAACCTACCTTAGACGCAAGCAGTATTGACTACCAGAAAAAATTCGATTTAAAAAGTCCGGTCGCACTTCTGGTCAATTGGCCCATCACCGCTTGGGGTTTAGGTAGCATACAAAACGGAGTCTTTGACAAAAGTGGCTATACGTTTACTTTTGAGGATGGCAATACCTCGTGGACATTCAGTTATCTACCCGCCGGAAGCATGACCGGTGGAGCGGTTTTACTAGATGATTATTATTACGAAGGGGTGGAAACCGATAAGGAAAATTCCATCAATATGCTTAAACTCTAATCTATATTTTTTCATTTCGAGGTATAACATACAATATATCCGACAATAATACAAATCGGAGGGGATGTGTTGTGTTAGCTTTTTTATATAAACATACCATTTCCTTCCGGATATTTTCGATGGATGGATTTAAAAAATTATTATTTTTCCTCTATAAATTTAGCGATAAATTTTTATCTGTCTGTGTGTAATTAGCCAATTTTATGTACATTTGCATCCGTTAAAATCATTTCTTTTTAGGTATCCTGAGTTTGCTTCATAATATGCTTAGGATTTTAACTAAAACAGTTTCCATTAACTACGTAAAACTACGGCAATAAACAACAGAAAATAAGATATTTATGAATGTAAAAACAATTATTGAAGCCTTACACTTGCTTCCACATCCCGAGGGAGGATATTACAAGGAAACTTATCGTTCAACACATAAGGTACGTACCCGATACAATACCCTACGAAGTGCAGAAACCCTTATTTATTTTCTGCTCGAAAAAGATCAAAAATCTCATTTTCATCGCCTTCAATCCGATGAAACCTGGTTTTTTCATCAAGGCGAAAGCATAGAAATACTGGCTGTTATCGATGGCAAACTGCAAAACTATGTATTAGGAAACAACATTGAAAACAATGAATCCCCACAGATTACCATCCCGGCTCACACCTGGTTTGCCGCTCATCTTACCAAAGAAAAAGATTATGCCTTGGTAAGTTGCTCGGTAGCTCCCGGATTTGAATTTACCGAATTTGAAATAGCCGACAGAGAGGATTTACTGAAAACATTTCCTCATTTAAAAGACACCATCTTACATTTTACACTATAAAAATAACACTCATTTATGGTGTTAACCAAACAAAATACGGGAAGAGATGTTATGTATGTATAGACGTAAATTATAAATCATAAAATTACCATTAATATGAAATTCATACGCAGAGCAAGTGCCCACTGGCAAGGTTCCGGACCTGAAGGCAAAGGATATCTCAACACACAAAGTAAGGTATTGAATCAAACACCATACTCGTTTAAAACACGTTTTCAAGATGAACAAGGGACCAATCCTGAAGAGCTGATTGCAGCGGCTCATGCCGGATGTTTCACCATGCAACTCACCTTCCTATTGGGAGAAGCCGGTTTCACACCCACTGATTTAGAGACAGAAACAAAACTTACGTTTGAAGACGGAAGCATTACCCATATAGAACTAATCCTGAATGGAAAAGTCGATGGTATTGATTTCGATGCATTTCAAGCAACGGCGACGAAAGCCAAAGAAATTTGCCCCATCTCCAAACTCTTAAACACAAAAATTTCTTTAAAAGTAGCTCTTTTATAGCCGGTCGAATTAGAGTAAACTAAAGACTAAAAATTAAACGTATGTATTTGTATGTAAATACATACGTTTTTTTAATCAACACTCCCTTGTGTTAGCATAAAGAGTATGCATAGAAACAACAACAAATAGTAAACTGTCTACACAATTTTTCCAAATAAGCAAGAAATAGCTCAAAAATTGTATTTTTGAGTATTTTTTTACCTGTGTATTTTGAAGTCGGAAATTTTTATCCACTCATCTATCTTTCAAATAGTTTTCGAAAGATATTTCATGGAAAATTCAACACACCCCATAAAATCGAAAAACACATCATAAAAAATTGCCATGATAAGATTATTTAAAACCAAAGCACTTATGTATTTTTTTTTGAGTAATAAATATTTATATTTATTTTTTTTATATGTTTGTAGCGCAATATTTCTCTAATAATAAGTGTAATAATTTAAATTATAATAAGTAATGAAAGAAAATATAGAAATTTTAACGAAAAAATTCGGCAGAAATCGCGAAGCACTTATACCCATTTTGCAAGCGATTGTTGAAAAAAACAGTTATTTATCGGAAGAGGCCATGAACGAAGTCGCCAAGCAACTTGACATATCAGCAGCTCAAGTCTACGGTACGGCTTCCTTTTATTCTTTCTTAGATACGGTTCCCAGAGGAAAGAACATCATTCGCGTCTGCAAATCGATTATTGCCGAAATGAAGGGAAAGAAAGAGATTATCAAAACGCTGGAGAATGTGTTGAAAATAAAAGTAGGCGAAACCACTCCGGACAATATGTTTACTTTGTTAGAAACAAACGACATAGGATGGAGCGATCAGGAACCTTCGATGTTAATCAACGATCAACCCTACACCAACCTCACTTCGGAAAAAGTAATCCGTATTATTAATGAATATCGTAAATAACCAAATACCATAACAAGATGAGTTCACAAAATTTAAAAAAGACAGATATGATTTTCGGTTTGTGCCATACAACCGATGTTGAACACTTGCTTCCCGGCGGTGTATGCAAAACAAACGAAGAAAAATTTGTTGTATTAGAAGAAGTTATCAAAAAAGACCCTCAAGATATCATCGACGACATCATTGAATCGGGTTTAAAAGGACGCGGTGGTGCCGGTTTTCCTACCGGTTTAAAATGGAAGTTTGCTTCCCTCTCGCCCGAAAAAGAAAAATATGTTATTTGCAATGCCGACGAAGGTGAACCCGGTACATTCAAAGACAGAGATATCCTTTTAAAAGTTCCAGCCAAAGTCTTTGCCGGTATGACTATGTGCGGATACTGTATTAACGCAAAAAAAGGATACCTTTATTTAAGAGGTGAATATAAATTTATGCTCCCTGAATTACGCAAAGTATTGGATTCATTCCATGAAGTAATCAAGAAAATAGGATATGATTTTCACATAGATATATTATTAGGCAGCGGTGCCTATGTATGCGGCGAAGAAACGGCTTTGATGGAATCCATGGAAGGACACAGAGGCGAGGCTCGTAATAAACCCCCCTATCCTACCGTCGAAGGGTTTCGCAACAAACCTACTGTCATTAACAATGTGGAAACATTTGTCAATGTAACCATGATACAAAAATTCGGAGTAGCCGAATTCAAAAAATTAGGCACACAAGATTCGAGAGGTTCTAAAGTATTCTCCGTTTCCGGCGATACCCCCAAACCTGGTGTTTACGAACTGGAATTAGGCATGAAGCTTTCCGATTTCGTCGACGAATACGGCGATGGCGACACCAAAGCCGTGCAAGTAGGCGGTGCATCGGGATTCTGCGTTCCACGTAAAAAATTCAACGAAACCATTATCGGATTCGAAGGCATTCCTACCGGAGGTTCCATGATGCTGTTCAACAGTTCTCGCTCCATGTATAACGTACTGACTAACTATTTGGAGTTTTTCGCCGAAGAATCCTGCGGTCAATGCACTCCTTGCCGAGTCGGTTGTCAACAATTAATAAGAGGTATCAGAGCTGTTAAATGTGGACAAAAATCACCCGACTATCTCGATGCTTTGCTGAAATTAACCGCTTCCATGAAGCTTACGGCTAAATGTGGCTTAGGGCAATCGGTAGCCAATTCATTTTCTTCTATCGTTTCAAACTTTACCGAAGAAATGATTTACTAAAAATGAAATCAATAAATTTTAATGTAATTTAAAAATGAAAGAAATGATAAATTTAAAAATAGATGATATAAATGTTAGCGTCGAAGCCGGTACTACCATCTTAGAGGCTGCTAAAAAAGCAAACGTCCGCATTCCTACCCTGTGTTATCACCCCGATTTATGCATCGCCGGCAATTGCCGCATATGTATGGTCGAAGTAGAGGGTTCTTTAACTTTGACGGCTGCTTGTGCCATGCCGGTTTCCGAAAATATGGTCATACATACTAACTCCTTAAAAGTAAGAACAGCCCGCAAACATAACATTGAATTATTGCTTTCCGAACATAATTCGGAATGTACGAAATGTTATAAAAACGGAAACTGTGAATTACAAGATTTGGCCGCCGAATATAAAATCACCAACGAAACCTTCATTGATTTGGTACCTTTCCATAACTATACCATCGACCATTATTCCCCTGCTATTATCAAAGACGACAGCAAATGTATTCGTTGTCAACGTTGTGTAAGAACGTGCGAAGAACTTCAATCCGTTAGTGCATTGGGAGTAGCCTATAAAGGCGAACACATGAAAATTTCCACTTTTATGGAAAAATCCATGTTTGATGTAGTATGTACCAACTGCGGACAATGTGTGAACCGTTGTCCCGTAGGGGCTTTGGTCGAAAAGAATTACATTGATCAGGTATGGGATGCCATTTACGATCCTTCGAAACACGTAGTCCTTCAAACAGCCCCTGCTGTTAGAATTGCGTTAGGTGAAGACCTTGGCTATGATCCGGGCGAAATCGTAACCGGTAAAATGGTGGCTGCCATTAAAAAATTAGGCATTGACTCCGTACTCGACACCGATTTCACCGCCGACTTAACCATTATGGAAGAAGGCACTGAATTATTAACCCGTTTGAAAAAAGCCCTCGTTGATAAAGACAGCTCCGTAGCATTGCCCATGATGACTTCTTGTTCGCCCGGTTGGATAAAATTTATCGAACATCAATTTCCGCAATTGCTACCCAACTTATCCACTTGTAAATCACCGCAACAGATGTTCGGTGCCTTGGCAAAAACCTATTATGCACAAAAACGTAATATTGACCCGGCCGATATCGTTTCGGTTTCCGTCATGCCCTGTACAGCCAAGAAATTCGAAGCCGACCGTCCCGAAATGCGCAGTAGCGGCTACAAAGATGTGGACTATGTGTTAACTACCCGCGAACTTGCCGTCATGATTAAACAAGCAGGAATAGATTTCGAATCCCTAAAAGAAGAAAAATACGACAGCATCATGGGACAATCGACCGGTGCAGCCGTTATATTCGGAGCTACAGGAGGTGTAATGGAAGCAGCATTACGTACTGCTTACGAATTAGTTACAGGAAGAGAAGTTCCATTCGACGGACTTAACATCACACCGGTAAGAGGTATGGAGGGTGTGAAAGAAGCTTCTGTCAAAATTGAAGGGACTTTGCCCGAATGGAAATTCTTGGAAGGTGCTATCTTAAATACAGCCATTGCTCATGGATTGGTGAATGCAAAAAAAGTAATGGAATTAGTCGATTCCGGAAAAGCAAACTATCATTTCATCGAAATCATGGCTTGCCCGGGCGGATGCTTAGGCGGTGGAGGTCAACCTATTCCTACCAATATGGAAATTCGTATGAAACGGAACAAAGCCATTTATCAAGAAGATGCCGGCATGCCCATACGTAAATCGCACGAAAATCCTGAAGTAGCGTTGATTTATAAAGAATTTCTTGAAAAACCACTGGGACATACATCCCATAAATTATTGCATACAACCTACATTGACAGGGCAAAATAAAATCAATAAATAATGTGAAAAGAGGTTCTGCGGAACCTCTTTTTTTTTAAGTATAAATTACAGCCGATTACATAAAAAAAAGCCGATTGCTTAGCATCGGCTTTTTTTACTTTAAGTGTTTAAACGTAGAAGATATTAAACAACAATATTGATTTTAGGCAATACAACAGTAAAAGTGGATCCTTCATCTTCTTTGCTGCTTACTGTAACCGTACCACTATACACATCTTCTACTATTTTTTTCATAATAGACAAACCCAAACCACTACCACTGATGCCTTTTGTTTTTTCGTTTTTAATGCGAGTAAACTCCTGGAATAATCGCGACATGTCTTCTTCACTCATACCAATACCGGTATCGGAAACGGATATAGTGATGGAATGTTCATCTTCTCTCATCACACAATTCACCTCACCATTATCTTTATTATACTTTACCGCATTTGATACAAGGTTGTTGAATATTATTTCTATTTCTTGCTGATCGGCTAAATAATAAATTTCGTTGGGCTCTGCATTGATAAAAATCTTTACATTCTTTTGGATGGCCATCGGGCTCATGGTATCTCTCGATATTTTCAACAATGACACCAGATTTAGTTTTTTAACATCACGTGCTTTTTTACCGGATTCCAAACGTGTCAAGTCGAGCATATCCATGATTAAGGTACGCATTCCTTTGATACGTTCCAAGGAACGTTGTATCATCATTTCATAATCGTCGAGGTTATTTCCTACCTGACGTTCTTCCATAATACGTAAATAGCCTTCGATAGCATTAATAGGCGATTTAAGTTCATGTGAAAGCACCGATAGGAACTGAAAACGTATTTGTTTTCCAACCGTATTTAATTGTTTTGTCATTCTTCGGAGGTATAGATTTTTGGTTATACCTTCGATGGATGTTTTCAGTTCCTGAGGGGTGAATGGTTTAGGCACAAAATTGTAAGCCCCGTTGTTTGTGGCTTTTATGGCTAAATCGAGGGAAGCATAGGATGTAATCATCATCACGTTACAATCATATTGCTTTTTATTGATATATTCCAAGACTTCAATGCCGTCAATTCCGGGCAGTTTGTTGTCAAGCAAGACTATATCAATAGCATTTTTATCGATAATGTCAATGGCTTCCTCGCCGGAAGCTGCTTCGAGAATATTAAAATCAAACTCTTCTTCTAAAAAAGGAAAGTCGACACAAAAACCTAATAATATTCTTTTTATTCCCGAACGTATACCGGGTTCATCATCGACAATCAACAAATTCAATTTAGCCATGATTCACAAATTAAGGAGTTAATAATCTAGTCATTTCTAATTTCAACTGTTCGGGACGAAGTCCTTTTTCGAGGTAAAGATCGGCTTTAATCCAACTTTTTTCTTCTGCAGTATCCACACCGAACATCATACCGGTATCGGAAGTTACAGCCGTTACAATAATCACCGGCACATCCGGGTATTTCTTTTTTGTTTTATAGCTTAATATGAAACCGCTGTCGAGGTTTTCCATCATCAGATCATAAATAGCTATATCCGGTTTTTTTGTTTCAATAAATTCTTCTGCTTCTTTCTGCGATTCAACAGCAACTACATTCATACCGAATCCTTTGAGGAGAATTGTGAGTTGTGTGATCATATCTAAATCATCATCAGCTAATAAAACTGTTTTATTTTTTAATATGTCCATAATATTATTTAAATTTTATATTTTTTTTCTAGGAATTTTTATTTTAAAGGTTGTGCCTGTCGGGCCTTTTGTTTTGTCGGCATTTGATTCTATATTGATTTGACCTCTGTGCATTTTTACGATACCATATATAAGAGGAAGTCCTAAACCAGTTCCTTTGCCAATGGGTTTGGTGGTAAAGAAGGGAGTATAAATTTTATCTAAATTTTCTTTAGGGATACCGCATCCGGTATCTTTAATGATAAACTCCACTTCGTTTTCATTCCCATTAAGGGTAATGCTCAATTCACCACCGCTTTCGCCCATAGCTTCCACCGCATTTTTTTCCAAATTAGTAATCACTTGTATCCATTGGTCGGCATCGACCTCTACCATTTTATCACTCAGATTGGATTTAAAGGAAATTTTAACTTTATCGGTAGCGATGATTGATTCAAGGCTGTTTTTAACAAACTCTTCTATATCTACTTCTTTATAACGGACTTGATTTTTACGAGCAAAATTCAGCAATCCACCTACGATACTCTTACAACGATTGGCTTGTTCGGCTATGAGTTTTAAATCATTCCGAATAGTTTCATCTTGCACTTCATCATACAATATATTACTATACATTGTAATAACACCCAAGGGATTGTTCAGTTCATGAGCAATTCCCGCCGAGAGTTGTCCCATATTGGCTAATTTTTCGGTCTGCTTTAAGGTTTGTTGAGCCGAAAGCAGTTTTTCGTTCGAAATATTGAGCGCTTTGATGGAGTTATGAAGTTTTTCTATGGTAAAGGGCAAACACATTTCCGATTCGGCAAGACCTTCTACAATGGCAATCGCATGATCAATACAGGTATTATAGCCGCAAGCACCACAATTCAGATGATCTTGCAAACTTGTTTTACCCATATCGAACAATACCTTTTGAATTTCTTCTTCCGAAGGTAAAGGAATACGCCGATCGGCCGATTGAAATTTTTGGGATAAATCCAAATCTTTAAACCTTTTCATATCGGCTTGCCATTGTTTCATATCCAATTTCTTCACTTTCTCTTTCACGAAACGTTTCAGATTGATCGTTTTCTGAAACTGTTGCTTGTCTTTGGTCATACCAGGGCCTAAGATACAACCCTCACAACACAACAATTCAAGATGCAAATCACTGTCGGAATGCTCTTTAAACTCCTTAATGGCTTCTTTGAAATTATTATGACCGGAGGTTACAATGATGTTTTCCACTTTTACATCGTCGGCTCTGTCAACAGCATGTAATTTTCCTCTGTTAATAGGGAAAAGAGAAGATTTATTTCCAATGGGACCATCAAAATCGGCAGGTTTAATTTTTTCGGGAAAGATATTTTTTTGCCAGAAAAGATTTCGCAATTCTTTAAATGTAAGAACAACGTCGACTTCTCTTGATTCCGCTTTTTTAGCCACACAAGGTCCTATAAAGACCGTACTGATATTGTCACCGTATAATTCTTTAGCCACCCTAATACTTGCTATCATAGGCGATACCACAGGAGCCAAATAATCGACTAAATCCGGGGCATAATGACGGACATAAAATACGATGGCCGGACAATCGGTGGATATAGAACGAGGCGTGTTTTTATTGCTATATATTTTATCGTATTCTTTTGCTACGAGGTCAGCTCCAAAGGATACATCCATCACATAATCGAATCCCAATTGCTTGATCATTCCGATCAGCAATTGGTAATCGTTTATGTCGGTAAATTCGGCTGCAAAACTAGGAGCCAGACAGGCTACTTTGGTATTTGAACCATGTAATAATTCTAAGGCATCATTAGTGTTATCCAAATATTTTTTTGCACTCTGACTACAAACGCGGGTGCAATTTCCACAGCCTATACAACGGGAAGATATCACCTCTGCTTGGCCATTGATAATTTTAATGGCTTTTACAGGACACTCTCTCACACAGGTATAACATACCCGGCATCGATCTTTTAGGGTGAAAACTAATCCGTCTTTGAGCTTATTGACCATCACTAATGTTTCAATAGATTATAATAAGACGTCTCTTTCCATGTAACAAGTATGTAAGAGCTCATGGCTTTTATGACTCAAGGGGTGTCCAAAATAGTTATCATAAAGCTCGATAATTTCGGGATTTTTATGCGATACTTTAATGGTTTCACGATCGTCGATGTCATACAAGGATTTCGTACGGGCTTCGATGAATGATCTATCAACACCGATACGTTGTCCACCACCGGCAACACAACCTCCTGGGCATGTCATCACTTCGATAAAATGAACATCGTTTTTGCCGTTTCTAATTTCATCGAGCAATGCTCTTACATTACCCAAACCGCTTATGACAGCCACTCCTACTTCGAGATCATCGTTGATTTTAATTTTAGCTTCTTTCCTTCCTTCGAATCCTCTCACTGCATTGATTTTGAAATCAACAAGTTCTTCGCCGGTAATCTTTTTATAAGCAGTACGTAAAGCAGCTTCCATTACACCACCGGTAGCACCGAAAATTTTACCTGCTGAACTACGAACGCCCATGGGAGAATCGGTAATTTCAGGTTGAATAGTTTTCATATCTATTCCGTGTAAATGTATCAATTCTATTAATTCGCGGGTGGTTATGGCTATATCCACGTCTTTCACTCCGTTACGCCCCATAGTTTCGCGTTGCATTTCAAATTTTTTCGCCGTACAAGGCATAATAGATACCGAAATAATATCTTCGGGTTTCAAATTAGACTGTTCAGCAAAATAACTCTTGATAACCGCACCGGTCATTTGTTGAGGCGATTTACAAGTAGATAAATTATCAATAAAATCAGGAGCAAATTCTTCAATATATTTCACCCAAGCCGGGCAACAGCTGGTGAACATAGGTAGTGTTTTGCCTTCCGTAATGCGTTGTATTAACTCCGAAGCTTCTTCCATAATGGTAAGGTCGGCACCGAAAGTAGTGTCGAACACATATTTAAATCCCATCTTACGAAGGGCTGCATTCAACAAACCATTGATGTCCGTACCGGGAGCCATACCGAATTCTTCGGCTATGGACACAGAAATTGAAGGGGCATATTGAACTACTAAAGTTTTGTCTTTTTGCTGTAAAGCATCTTGTACCATATGGGTTTGATTTTTCTCCGTCAAAGCACCGGTAGGACAAACCATAATACATTGTCCGCAATTTACACAGCTCGATGTGTTAAGCCCTTTCTGCATAGTGGTACCGATAAGGGTTTTACTGCCTCGGTTAATGTATTCGATAGCAGAAACACCAATCGTTTCTTCACACACGCGTACACATCTTCCGCAAAGGATACATTTTTCCGGATCGCGAACGATACTGGTACTGGAATGGTCGAGTTTAAAACTGTTTTTATTTCCGTGAATTCTTCTTTCAATGACGTGATATTCTTTTGCAAGGCTTTGCAATTCACAATTATTGTTTCGTATACAATACAAACAATCATCAGGATGGTTTGAAAGTAAGAGTTCTATAATGGTTTTGCGCGATTCGATGACCCTGGGTGAATTGGTTAATATTTTCATCCCGTCAGAAACAGGGAAAGAGCAAGAGCTTACTAATCTAGGGTTTCCTACTATTTCAACAACGCAAAGTCGACAGGCTCCGGAAGGGATAAAATCATTCATATGACACAAAGTAGGAACTCTGATACCATTCCTTTTTAAAGCGGTCAATATGGTTTCGCCTTCAAATGCCTCTAATTTTTTTCCGTTTACTTCTATTTGAATACTCATATCTAATTTTATATTAAATCATTTCTATTGCATTAAAATTACAGGTTTCTTTACAGGTTCCGCAACCGATACATTTTTCATCCACAATAAAATGAGGAGATTTTTTCGTGCCGATGATAGCATTGGTAGGACATTTCTTAGCACAAAGCGTACAACCTGTACATTTATCGGTTAGGATTCTGAATTTCCTTAACTCCGTACAAGTATGAGTAGCACATTTACGCTCAAAAATATGTTCTTCATATTCTTGCCTGAACCATTTAAGGGTACTTAAAATAGGATTAGGTGATGTTTGACCTAATGCACATAAAGAAGTGTCTTTAATGACGGTTGCCAATTTTTCTAATTGCATGATTCCTTTCATACGTTCGAGGGCAGCTTTTTCGCTGTTAACGGGTTTCGAAGTAATGCTTTCCAAAATTTCAAGCATACGACGAGTGCCTTCGCGGCAAGGAATACATTTACCGCAACTTTCACGTTGGATAAATTCCATAAAGAATTTAGCCACATCAACCATACAGTTGTCTTCGTCCATCACTACCAAACCTCCCGATCCCATCATGGCTCCTACTTTAATAAGAGATTCATACTCGATGGGAATATCTAAGTTTTGTTCGGTAATACATCCACCGGAAGGACCTCCGATTTGTACAGCTTTGAATTTTTTATTTTTAGCAATACCACCGGCTATATCATAAATGATAGTGCGAATGGTGGTTCCCATAGCTATTTCAACCAAACCTGTATTTACTATTTTTCCTGAAAGAGCAAATACTTTCGTGCCTTTCGATGATTCGGTTCCTACAGAACTGAACCAATCGGCACCCATCACAAGAATTTCAGCTACATTGGCAAGGGTTTCTACATTATTAATAATGGTAGGTTTGCCAAATAATCCACTGACAGCCGGGAAAGGCGGACGTGGACGAGGCATACCGCGGAAACCTTCAATACTGTTTATCAAAGCAGTTTCTTCACCGCATACAAAAGCACCGGCACCCATCTTAATTTTTAACTCAAAACTAAACTTAGTACCAAAAATATTTTCGCCTAACAATCCAAGTTTTTTAGCTTGTTCGATGGCAATTTTCAAACGCGTGATTGCCAAAGGATATTCGGCACGGATATAGATATACCCCACCGATGCACCGATAGCATAAGCCGCGATAGCCATTCCTTCGATTAAACGATGAGGATCGCCTTCAATAACGGCACGGTCCATGAAGGCACCGGGGTCACCTTCATCAGCATTACATACTAAATATTTTTGCTTGCTTTCTTGTTGATTGGCAATTCTCCATTTTCTTCCGGTAGGGAAACCTCCACCACCTCTTCCTCTTAAACCACTCTTTTCGATGATGTCGCAAATATCGGCACCGCTATGTTTGGTAAGGGTTTTATATAACCCGGCATATCCACCAAAAGCAATATATTCATCAATGCTTTCCGGATTGATGAGGCCGCAATTCTTTAACACAATTCTTTTTTGTTTTGCAAAGAAGGGATGTTTATTAAAATCGGGCACATCCTTATATTTTTCGGAGGCTCCCATTTGAATTTGTCCTAACAGATCTTTGGCATTGTATTTTGCGGAGAATGCTTGATCAAGAATGCCTTCTACTCTATCATGAGTAACCTTTTGGAAAGAAACTCTGTTTTTTCCGGGCATCTGAACGTCCACGATGGGTTCAACGGCACAAAGACCGATGCAACCTACTTCCATAATATCGGCATCGATTTTTTTATTTTTCAAATACGTTTTAATCGCATTGATGGTTTCGGCAGCTCCGGCTCCTAATCCACATGTGCCGGCACCTACGTAAATAAGAGGTTTATTTATTTTTTCTCTTTTGAGTGTGCTACGTTGATTGTCAACGTCTACATTTTTATTGCCTTGAATAAGGTCCATTAACATTTTTTTATTTTTATCTGTAAGCGTATCCATGTTATTCTTCTTTTTTTCGGTAAGATTCAATAATTTCTTTAATACTTTCTGCTGTTACGTTTGCGTAGAAGCTTCCGTTAATGTTAATCACCGGTGCTAATCCGCAAGCACCCATGCAAGCAACGACTTCAATACTAAACAAACCATCGCGAGTCGTTTGTCCGGCTTTTATCTTCAATACTTTCTCCAACTCTTGAAGTACGGTTAAAGAACCTAAGACATGACAAGCCGTACCTCGACATACCATCACATGGTATTTCCCGGTCGGTTCGAAACGAAATTGATTGTAAAAAGTTGCTACTCCGTAAATTTTACTGGTTGGTATTTTCAACTTCTTCCCTGTTTTTACTATGGCTTCTTCCGATAAAAATCCCTCATTTTCTTGAATCTCTTGAAGGAGAGAAATCAAAGAATCCCTGCTACAATTGTCATATTTTTTCAATATGCTCTCTATTGATTTTCCCATATTTTATTGATTATTATATTAATTAATTTTTTATAAACAATTATTTTTTCCCAAACAAAACATCCATCTTTCAATGGATACTATATTAAAACACGCAAATACCTATTCATAACATAATTATATGCTATGAAACAGGTAAAAATTGACCTCAGAAATGTATTATATATTTAAAATCCTATTAATTTCATGTAGGATTTTTTTGCCGTCAACAGGTTTTCTCACAAAACCATGAACCGGAAACCATATGGATTCTCCTTTTTCTGATAAATAATCAATACCGGCCTTTCCTGAATTGATATCTTTTACTAAAATCACATGTAGATCTTTAAATCCGGGATTTTTACGAAACTCACGAGCCATTGCCTGAACATCAGGTTTGGTAGTGGTTAAAATATCAATAGATGTCTGCATCAAAAATGGCATTTTTCTTAATTCAGGATCATCTGTTATTTCTTTTGCTAACTCAAAACCTTCGTAATGGGTCGTCATCATCACATCCAGAATGGCTAAGTCGGGTTTCTCTTCCCGAATTTTTTTCATACCTTCTATTTTATTACTGGCAGAGATTACTTCAAATCCCTCTTTTTTCAAAATAGTTTCTACTATGGTGATAACATCAATGTCATCGTCGATTATCAAAATTTTTTTTGTGGCCATATCTCTTTTTTTGCGTTGTATTATATATTTAATCAATTCTTACCATAAGAATTTTTCTGTGCAAAATTAGTAATTATTTTTCATTTTTCAGGACTTAAATTCCTTTTTTTTTAGCATTCTAATATAATACTTAGAATATCAATCTAATAATTTTAAAAATAAGCATTTCCACTTAAAATATGCCCTGAAAATCTTAGCTTTTTACGGCATTTTCTCTTTATGTACTTGCCTTGAAAAATTTTATTTTTCATGAAAAATAATCTCATTTGTTTTTTTTATATTTTTTTTAATTTATATATAAAATCCTTAATGAAGGATATATATTAATGCGATTGGTTATAAATTCTTCAATTCAATCCGTTACATACAGATTGATACTGATTTTTAATGTAAAAAAGGAGTTAAAAATCGACTTCAATTTGTTACAAAATAAATGGAATTTTATTCACTTATAAAACATACACTAAGAATAAATTAAAAGTTACTTGTACAGTATATACTATTTATTGAAATTTTATATAGCTTTGCATACAATTATAAAGATCAATACATTAATTTCAAAGCATTATAAATCTTATATTTATGAAAACACATTTACCTTTTATCAACGCATTGTGCTTACTGCTTTTTCTGTTTTCTACCATCCTTACTTCCTTTGCTCAAATTGATATACGAGCCAAAATTAAACAAAAAACGGAAGAACGAGTAGAACAAAAGTTAGATGAAAAAATAGATGAAAGTTTGGATATCATTTTTAATGAAAATCAAGAAGAAGCTAAAGAAGAAGAACAAGAAGCAAATGAAGAAACAGATGAATCTGAATCAGCAACTAACAATAATAAAGCCAGCCAAAGCCAAGTAAAGCCCAAATTGGAGTCTTATACCAAATACGATTTTATTCCCGGTGATCAAATTCTGTTCTTTGAAGATTTTTCGCAAGATGCCATCGGCGATTTTCCGGCCTTATGGACATCGAATGGTAGTGGTGAAGTAAAAAATGTGAATATAGCAGAAGGCAAATGGTTTCATATGAATGGAGATGATGCTGTATATTGCTATTCAAAAACAATAAACTTTCCGGATAATTTTATTGTTGAATTTGATATCATTCCCGATGCCGAATACACTCATGGAATTACCTTATCCTTATATCAAGAAAACCCCGAAAATCCAAAAGAAATCAACGATGATTTATATCCCGGATTAAAAGGACTGCATATTACGCTCAAAATAGATGGATGGGAAACCAAAGGATATTATAATGAAAATGATGCCAATTGGCTTACCGGACAAAGTGTGACAAATCCTGTAATCTTGGAAGAAGTGAATCATGTAATCATATGGATTCAAAAAAGAAGAGTAAGAATTTATCACAAAGGAGCAAAAGTATTGGATGTACCAACCAATATATATACAGATACAAAATTCAACAAGATACTTTTTTCAGGATGGGATGCCAAGAGTTTTCCTATGATTACTAATTTGAAAATCACTACTGCATCCCCTGATATGCGTAGCAAATTATTAACGGAAGGTAAAATCATTTCTTACGGCATTTATTTTGACAGTGGTAAAGATGTTGTTAAACCGGAATCCTACGGTTCCTTAAAAGAAATTGCCAACGTATTAAACGAAAATCCAAACGTAAAAATTCAAATAGTCGGACATACCGACAGCGATGGCAATGATGCTTTAAACCTTGACTTATCTAAACGTCGAGCCATGAATGTTAAAAACACCTTGGTGAAAGAATTCGGCATAGCTGCAGACCGCATGCAAACCGATGGTAAAGGTGAAACCCAGGCCCTCGCCCCTAACACCACTACCGAAGGTAAAGCCAAAAACAGAAGGGTGGAGTTTATTAAAATGTAGGAAACATTATTTCCTATTAATAACCTCTATTGCTTTCCCCAACACTTCATCCCTTCCTTCGCGTATGCCTTGTATGGTTGTACTGCCAATAATACTTGCCTTTGGTGCTGCTCTAAAAGCCATAGCAAAATATTCTGCCATGCTTTGGGTTTCTTACTGATTTCGACAATGCGACAAACGGACAAAAGAGTGAAAAGTGAAAAGTAGTTTTCAGTTTAAAAAAGCTTTCGGCTATCAGTTTTTCAGTTTCTCAGTGCATTGTATCAAGTTTAATTTTTAATTCTTAATTTTTAATTGATCTCTTCTTTGCCCACGGATTAACACGAATTATCACAGAACAAAAACGCTCCCACACCATTTATAAGTCCCGTAGGGACGACATCTTGGTAGAACGTAAATTTCTCCTCCTCCATCCATAAGCCCCGTAGGGGCGATATCTTAATTAAACAAAGAATTTTAAATATTAAATGGTTTTTATCAAATTAGCAATAAGAACTAAAACAACATTAAGTACACCCCGCAAGCACTTATATTTCAGTCGTTCGTGTCCCATATGTCCTTTAACAGACTAACTCAGGGGGGGTGAATCCAAATCACTGATTACTTATTTTTGTCACGAAAAACCATTCAAAATTCATATATTTTCAATGTTTTAAACATAATTTTACGACGAAAAACATATATTTTAAGCTTAAAAAAATCATAATTACGACACTAAAAGGAAAATTAATCGAAAAATTAAACCCGGAAAGCCGGAAGAAAAGTATTTTACTAGTCGCAGGTCGCAAGACGATTACGAAGTTTGAAGCTTTAATCTTTATTGCAAAATCTGATTTTTTCGGAACGAAAAATCTCTCGGCACACGGCACTCCGAACACCTTATCTTTCATCTGTTTTTCAGTGCGTTGTCTTGCGACCTGCGACTTTATTTTTAATTGATTCTTTCCCTCTCCTCTTTTTTTTAAATAAATCCTTTTCCCGCTTGTAATTAAAAAAAAACTATTTTTGTAAAAAAAACAATCATGAATAAATACATTTTCTCTCTATTAGTAATCACATTTAGTTTGAATGCAGGTGGACAAACCAAGCCTGGCATAGACTGGGTATCCATACCTGCCGGCACTTTTACCATGGGAAGCCCCTTAGAGCAAGCAAAAGGACAAGTTGCTGAAATCCCCCATCAGGTAACATTGAGTGCATTTAAAATGAGCAAGTATGAAATCACCAATACCGAATATGCCGCCTTTTTGAATGCCAAACACATTGGCGGTGATGGGAAATATGCGGCAGGAGCATATCCTACACAAGTATTAATTTATGAAAGTAATGGCGATCATGATTGGGGTTTGCATTTTGTCAATGGGCAATGGGTTCCGGTTTTGGGCTATGAAAACCACCCTGTGATATTGGTTACCTGGTATGGAGCCACGGAATTTGCTGCCTACATGGATTGCCGCCTACCTACTGAGGCTGAATGGGAATATGCGTGCCGAGCGGAAACTACCACCCATTTTAATACAGGCATTTGTTTAAGTGCCAAACAAGCCAATTATAATGGAAATATCCCCATGGAGGGTTGTAGAAAGGGAGTAAATAGAGACAAACCAATGCTGGTAGGCAGTTTTGCTCCCAATGCCTGGGGTTTATACGATATGCACGGTAATGTGTATGAATGGTGTAGTGATTGGTACGGAACATATCCAAGCGATGCACAAACAAATCCTAAAGGACCTGCATCCGGGACGAACCGGGTGCGCCGTGGTGGTAGCTGGGCTAGCGTTGCTCTCTTTTGTCAGTGTGCGTATCGCAGCCCTACCGAACCGGAGGGAAGCGGCTACACTATGGGCTTTCGTGTGGTTTCTGACAGTAAATAATAATAGCATTTTCTACCGAGCGATTCATTCCTACGGAATGTAGTTTTATAGGAAATTATCTTTTAATAAATTACATGTTACATCCGTAGAGACGTTGCATGCAATGTCTCTACATTTATATTTGCGACACCCGAAATATGTAGAAATAAGCGTAAAATCACATCCTTGATGTAAGAAAACCTACGTTCCGATGTTGTTATAATTTTGTTTTACAAATCAATCTTCTTTTTCAACTCGCTGAGGGTTTTATTGATTTCTTGTTGCAAAAGATTCAGTTTTTGTAAAGCTCTCTGGTTCGTTTTGTCAAACAAAAGCTCAATGCGCTGATTGATCAAATCGTGGTTTTTAAACAAGGCCATGGCTATTTCGGTGCCTTCTTTCAGGAATTCCTTGGTGGCTTTCAAAGGAGTGGTTTTTTGGTATTTGGTGGGATGAAGCAATCCTTTGAGCAATACATATTTAATTTTCTTACCTTTGGCTTGATAATATAAATTAATGAAGGTTTCCACTCCGAAACGTATGGTTCTGATGTCTTCTAGTATGGAAAGAATATCTTTTTTCCAAAGAGCCCGTTCGCCGGTTAAGGCTTTAAACGGATTTACGCGGTAATCAATCAAGGTTTCGGAGGGTTGACCCAATACCATATCGGCTTTATTTTCAAGGATGGGTTTTAATAAACTTGTAAAATGTTCGGCTTTGATATGCGACACATCGGCATCGAAAAAGAGAATAATTTCATTCGACGATATTTCTACGCCATGCACCATAGCCCAGCTCTTACCTTTATTTTCGGGTAAACGTTCATAACGGAAAGAATAGGTTTCAACCAAGGATTGCATGATCGAAGGAGTAGCATCGGTCGAACCGTCATCCACTACGATGACTTCGGCATCGGGATTACATTCACAACAGGATTTCACGACCCCGGCAAGGGTTTTCGCTTCGTTATAAGTACAAATAATGATACTCGTTTTCATAGCAATATATTTTAATTATTCACATGAAATATATTTCCGCAGTTTGATGATATCCATTCCGTCGGCTCGCATATGATGTTGTATGTTTATGATGATATAATCACATTTTAACAACAAACGAAGCATGGTTTTGTTGTCGGCAAAAACCAAAACATCTATTTGTTTATATCCTTCTTTTATAGCTACTTGTTTAGTCGCTTCCAATAATTGTTTCCCTATTCCCTTGTGTTGAAAATGCTTTGCCACAACCATCACATATACCTCAAAGCCGAGAATCGGATTTCTTTTATACGCCACGATGCCTACAAACCGATTGTCTTCTTCATAAACCACATAATCTATTTCCGCCTCTTTATGTGTTTGGATTAAATGACGGATTTGCGGTCTATCTAACTTCATAAGTGTATAAGTCAGAAAATGATAATGGCTTTCAGCATTCAGATGTTCAAACAAAGCATCTTCGAGTTTTGTGAAATCAGACGTATCGGATAAGGGTTGAATATAGCGTATCATAATGTTACTGATATTTATATTTCTGATGTGTGATTATTTTACGGCTACAAAGATAATTAAATTTTTAATAAAAGTTTAAATAACCTAAAACGGATTAATTAAATACAAGTTTCGATCAATGTAAGCTGTCTTCTCTACTTTTACAAAACTTCTCCCAGATACTTCCCCGTATAAGATACTTCAAAGCGGATGATGTCCTCCGGTCGGCCTTCAAAAATCACCTCACCCCCATCTTTGCCTCCACCGGGTCCCATATCGATAATCCAGTCGGCATATTTGATGATATCGAGGTTGTGTTCAATGATAATCACCGTATTATCTTTATCTACCAAGGATTTGATAATCCAGTAAAAATTATCGATATCCGACATATGCAAACCCGTGGTTGGTTCGTCCATGATATAGATATTACTACTGTTTTTTAATTCATTGGCAATTTTCAAACGTTGTGATTCTCCCCCGGACAATGTTGACAGGGATTGTCCTAATTTCAAATAGCCCAATCCTACTTCCTGCAATACTTCCAAAAGCTTTTTGATTTTCCCTGTGTGAAAGAAATCCACCGCTTGATTAACGGTCATATCCAATACTTCGGCAATATTTTTCCCTTGATAGGTATAAGCAAGTACATCCGCATGATAACGTTTCCCTTCACATTCATCACAAAGCGTTTTAACGGCATCGAGGAAATGAAGTTCAAAACTCAACATTCCTTGACCGTTACACTTGGCACAGGCTCCTTTGGAATTAAAACTGAATAGTGAGGCCGAAGTTTGATTGGCATCGGCAAAAGCTTTTCTTATCAGGTCGAAAACACCGATATAAGTAACTGCATTTGCACGAGAGGATTTGCCAATCGGGGATTGATCAATGATAATGGCTTCAGGATGTTGTTTGGCAAAACATTGGTGAATGAGGGTGCTTTTACCACTTCCGGCTACACCTGTAATACAGCTAAGTACACCTTTTGGTATCTTTACCGATACGTTTTTCAAATTATTCACATTAGCTTCTTTGATTTCAAACCAATCATGTATGTTTTTACGCCGATAAACCGGTTTCGGTAAAGCAAACAGATATTTAGCGGTGATGCTATCGGTTTGTTTGATACCTTCGGGTTCACCGTTATACACAATATTTCCGCCATTTCGTCCCGCCATAGGACCAATATCTACTATCCATTCCGCCGCTTTAATGATGTCGGGATCGTGTTCCACCACAAACACACTGTTGCCTTTATCCTTTAAACGAAACAGTATATTCAATAACTTAGCCGTATCGCGGGGATGCAAGCCGATGGAAGGTTCATCGAGCACATATAAGATATCTACGAGATTACAATCCATTTGTTTCGACATTTTTACCCTTTGTGATTCTCCTCCCGACAAAGTGCTGACCGGACGGTCGAGCGACAGATACCCTACCCCTATTTCTATTAATTGTTGTAATAAAAACATGGCTTTTGAGAGTATAGGTTTGGCTATATCGTCGGTAATTCCTTGCAGAAAGGGCAATACATCCACCAATTCCATTTCACAGAGTTTATTGAATGTCATCCCGTTGATGTTCACCGAACGTGCCCTGTCGTTTAAGCGACTGCCTTTACAAACCGGACAAGGGGAATAGGTGAAAAATTTTGTATATGAATTCTTCTCTTCCGGTACCGTTTCATCATCCGCCCGGCCACTGACAGCATTTTCCAACTTACGGGCAATGCCTTCAAAGGTACGAGTATAGGTTAATTTCGTTTCAGATCCTTTTATTTTGAAAGGTTCGGAATAAAGCAATTTATGTAATTCCTCTTCCGTAAACTCATTTAAAACCTTATCCGTGTCAACCACATTCAGGGTAAGCAGTTCTTTCCACATAAAGGTGCCGGGTTTATAATGCGGATGTTGTATGGCTCCTTCTTTGATGGATTTGGTCTTATCAAGAAATAAGTCCAAGTCGATTTTTATCTGTTTACCTAAACCGTGACAATGCTGACACATACCTTCGGGATGGTTGAAAGAAAAATAGAAAGAAGGACCTATGAAAGGTTGACCTATACGAGAATAAAGCAAACGCAGATAGGTATTTACTTCGGTAGCCGTTCCGACGGTACTTCGCAAATTGTTACCCATTCGCTTTTGATCGATGACAATAGCCGTTGAGAGATTCAAAATATCATCCACATCGGGACGGGACAATTTAGGCATACGCGTGCGGGCAAAAGTACTGAAAGTCTCTATTAACTGACGTTGTGCCTCAGTATAAACGGTATCGAACAACAAAGAAGATTTTCCTGAACCCGACACACCCGTAAAAACAACGAGTTTATGTTTAGGAATACTGATATCAATATTTTTAAGATTGTTGGTATGTGCGTTTTGAATGTGTATGAAGTCTCTGTTGTCGACCATGATTTATATATTTAATAATATTGTTGAGAAGTTTTAATTTTCCGCAAAAGTACGACGCTTATCCAAACGAAAATTGTAAAAAAACGACAAAAACGGAATATGACGAAGCGAGGAAATAATATTCTTTTATTCCACTTCATTGTAGTGGCAGTGATCGTCAGTAGTTAAAACACAGTATTTCCGGTAAAACGCTTTGGGTGTCAATCCGGCATAGGTCTTAAAATCGCGGATAAAATGCGCCTGATCGTAGTATCCGTTTTCATAAGCAAAAACACTTAAATTGTTATATGATGTATGTTGTAATTCCGATAGAATATGTTGAAAGCGTATTAACTTAATAAACTGTTTGGGTGTTTTCCCTATATATTTCGCAAACTTACGTTCCAAGGTTTTGTTTGTCATAAAAAGTTTATCCGACAAAAGATTGGGATTAACATGTAAACTATCGGCTTTGATTAAACGAATACCGCTTTCCAATAAACGATAATCGTAAGCCGGAATCAAAGCAAAACGTCGCATCAGGAAAACTTCCACGCAAGCTATCCTTTCCTTGGCAGAAGACATTCCATACAATTGTTCTTCAACATCCTGTATTTCGGCAGCAAAGATATCCCTCAGGTTAATATTCCTTTCTTCTATCTGGCTAATCGGAAATTTAAAAAAATGACAAGCTCCCAAAGGCCGGAAAGTAACGGCAATTACACCGGTTTCGCCCTGCGTACTCACATCACAATAAGTATTGCTTAAACCGCTGATAAAAGATTGCGGTTGCCGATGTATACTATTATCGGAAGTACATACGCTAAATGGATTTTTATAATGAAACATGATCTGCACATTTTCTGTGGGAATAACACGTTCACTCATATCTCCGTCGCCCGGATCCGATTCCATTATCCAATAGTATTTCACAAACTGACGCAATATCCCTTGCGGTTGAATGATCTGAAAATGCATGCCTTAAATAAACAATGTGCTATTTTATGTTAGAAAAATATTGTGGTGCAAAAGTAGATAAAAACAGTGTATGATAGATGCAAGAGAGCAAATTTTTCTATACAATATGTTCGAAAATTATTTCTCAATTGTCATTTCCATAGGCAAATATTTTATGCCGTTTTCCTCACGCATAGTATCGGTTTCAGTAAAACCCATCTTCCTGTAAATAGGAACAGAATATGGTGAAGCATGAACATAAAACTTGTCAAGGCTGGTCTCTCTTTGCCTAATTTCTCTTAGTGATTCTTTAAAAAGATTCTTGGCAATACCTTGCCTTTGATGTAATTTATCTACAAAAAGCAATGAAATAAATTTATTATCTCTAATCTCAATCATTCCCACTAAGTCTGAATCCTTAAAAGCAAGCCAAATATTTATCCTCTTAAGTTGTCTTTCATATATTTTAGAAGGCTGTATCCAATCATAAAAAAATGCATTTCCTTCATCACCGTAATCAATCGAAACATATTCATCGTACACCTTTTTAATCAGCTTATAGACCATTTCTTCTTGACCATAACAATATTTTTCTATTCTTATAGTACTCATTATATTATATAATCATTAAAACAATTCCTTGCTCTACTATGTTTTTGCTGTTGTTTGTGCGCAAAAATAAACTTTTTTATTATACATAAATAATCTTTTCTCCCACAGATTTCCAGGGATTATCACAAATTAGAAATTAAAGTAGCATTCCTATCGGAATGCAAATATGCTGTTGGATTATCGCATTTTCTACCGAGCGATTCATTCCTACGGAATGCTGTTTATGCAGGAAATTATTATTTAAATAAAATTCCTAACAAAGCAAAAAATCTATTATATAAAATTAAAACATTCCGT
>Ga0265293_10002785_pt1 | contig 34005 bp, 33 predicted proteins | sample Munlanlewell138R_FD_192505 | JGI IMG/M metagenome (GOLD analysis project Ga0265293, IMG submission 192505) | Leachate microbial communities from a municipal landfill in Southern Ontario, Canada - Leachate well 138R | ecosystem: Engineered > Solid waste > Landfill > Unclassified | place: Canada... | reverse complement strand
GCAAAGAGCTGATAATAAGAACACTTAGTGATAATATAATAGATGTAAATAAGGGAAAAATAAACAAATATGACAGAAGAGGGTGTATTAATTGTTACTTACAAGCGAAAGAGAGATAGTAGTCATGTAATCATGACTAGGTGGATAAGGATTGGAGTCTGTTCTTTTTATATAGATAGGACCGGACTCTTCTTTTAGGCCTCCACCATCTCCTTGGGTAGACCATACAGGAGATCCAGAGTTCACAGTATAAGATCCGTTATATACTTCATAGGGAATACTTATATCTGTCATGCCAGGATCTCTAAAAGAATCATATGTGATAATAAGATCTAATGAAGAATTTAAGTTATGTGATAATGTCCACTCTCCTACCTTAACACCATCACCCTCAGCATCAGGGAGGATATCACCAGAGTCTAGTGGTATAGCATTAGCATCTCCTGAAGATGCTCCTAGCAATTGAGAAACTTGCATTAATGATTTTGGCTGCACCACTCCTACAAGCTGAAGGGTTGAAATTCCAACATTTGCAAAGACTGGAGTTATCACAAAGAGGACTAATAATAGAAGCAGAATGCTTATCTTCTTCATAACATCAATGTACTTTTTTGAACTACTTATGTCAACTGTAAGTCGATAAATTTAATGAGATACACCACGAACAAGTAAATACTATATTTAACTTATTGCACAACAACACTATAGGCACATACTGTCGTCAACCAAGTTAGTACATAAGTTTTCGGCATTTACATGAAACACCCATAATCCAAGCTTTCCTCTGACTAATCTCTTCAAGTCTTTTATCTAAAAATGAAATAAGTTTGAACTATAGAACACTGACTGAAGTAATTGCGAACTCACAGACAGGTAGGCAAGATTCAATTAGCTAAGCCCCATTTACCGTTACTTGTGGATCAAGCTCCTTACAAAGCTACCAGTACTAGAAATCAAACTTGATGGCAGGCAAACTACTCTAGTACCCTGGAGTTAAAACCAAAAAACATATTGATTATAAAGAACATAAAAAATGGTTGTCACACAAGGGAATGTGCAACAACCATTCTTTAGTTTAAAAAAACTATTTAATTTAAATATTAATTTTGACTCACCAACTCAAAGGTTACGGTAGCCCCATAACTTGCAGTTGCAGCAGCTGCCCAATCATTAGCATTTGGCAATACAGTAAATGGAAGAGTTACTGTACGACTTCCTGTCTCACGGACTGAATATGTTACAAACACAAAAGGATCTTCACTTGTTGAGGAGGTTTCAAAAGCACTTGAAGCAGGGCTCCCTCCATTGGCAGTATCAGCAGTTTCAGTTGAAGAAATCACACCTGGTGTAATTGTATAATTAATTACAGTTGTAACTTTATTCGATGTAGCCGTATCAGCAAGAGGAGTACCCGATATCAATACCTTATAACCATTTGGGCTATTAGTGGTGTACTTAAGAGAAGAACCTTGAGCTGTACCATAGTCGTCATCAGTAAAGTCCATTGAGGCGGTAGTTAGTGTTAGTGTTTGAGCTAAACCAACAGTTGCATTAATTGTAAGATCAGCTGTTTTATTTGCTGGAGGGGTAGTTCCTTCATCAGCAAACACCACTCCTGTTAGTACGATAAGTGCTAGTAGAATTGCAAGTACCTTTTTCATATCTTATTCTCCCTTTAGGCTCTAAGCCTGCTTGTATACTTTTTTAGTTCCACTTTCGTGGATGCTATATGTACAATACTAGAACTCTGAACTTATGTCAACTGATTATGTCAAAAGTTGTGTTATTTTTTGTAATTATTTTAGATATTTTTGTAATTCGTTGCTGTGTAGTGTTTTAGCTTTGTCATACTTGTGACCTTTTTATGTCTTTTGTTTGACTTAGTGACTTTGTCACATGAGTTAGAGAGGTGCGTGTAGGACTTTTGCCCTATATCCACCTCTCTTGTGACAACTCTTTTACTCTTCTTCTACCAGGTATTCTGCTAATGTGTCAGCATATGATGCTAACACATCCCCTAGTTGTTGTGAGGGTCTAATGGTATTTCCTTTTCCAGCAAGGTGGACTATACCACTTACTGGTTGATCGGCTCCTCTCAATCCTAGTGGAATGTGGATCATGCTCATCATTTGAGCGTAGTGAACTAATGAATCGATAGTAAACGCACCTTCAGCGATGCTGTACGAACAACTTGTAAAACAGGCAAAGAGTGTTCCCTCTAAAGCACGCTCTTGAGCAAGTGAATATGTGCTATCCATAAAGGTCTTCATCTCCGCTGAGATATTACCAAAGGTAGTAGGACACCCTAAGATTACCATGTCACTTTTTAAGAGAGTCTCACTGCTAGCGATAGGGAGAGCTTGTATCTCTTCATAAAAATCGTTAGCTGTATCACTTTGGTTTGCCCAGATATGAAGATCGTTATCTTCTACACGGTATAACCGGGCATCGACTCCCCGCTCCTTAAGTAGGTCTTGAAACACTGTAGCAATAATATAACTGTTACCATTTACACTATGAACTATGATTGAACATCGGGCCATTTTCTCCCATCCTTTTTCTTTGATGTAGTATTCGTACTTCTATGTTAACACCAAGCATTATATCTTCCATCTCTTTGTGAGACAAATACGGGTGTTTTATATGCTTTTGTTAATAATTGTTCATTGAGAATTTCTTTTTTATCTCCATCGGCAATCACTTTCCCATCCTGTAGTACAATAACGCGCTGTATGGGGCTAATAATCTCGCTAATATCATGGGTAACTAAGATGAGTGTTTTACCATCTTGGGCAAATTGCTCTAATGAGTGACGATACGCCCTTTTAGCAGGGAGATCTAAATTAGAGACCGCCTCATCTAATAACATCACTTCAGGATCATGCACTGTTGCTCGAGCTAAAAGAGCTCTACGAGCCTCACCCGAAGAGAGGGTGTGCATCGACTTCTCTTTAAGATGGAGAATGTGCTGCTTCTCTAATGCAATAAGAGCCTTTTCTCTCATCTCATCAGTTACTTGGTGGTGGAAATCTAAGCCAATACTGCTAAAGAAGCCTGAAAGGACAATATGATAGACAGGATAGGTCGTCGTACACATATACTGAAGTGCTGCTGAGACGATGCCCATCTTCTTACGTAGTTCTAAGACACTCCATCTCTCTTTACCAAAAATGAGGCGTTTTGTCTGTGGTGTTTGTAAAGGGTGTACTTCTTGACTCATCACTTGAACAAGGGTCGATTTGCCCGCCCCGTTGGCTCCAATAATGGCAACGTGTTCATGAGTATCAATAGAGAGGGAAACATCATCTAAGATAGGTCTAAGAGATCGACGAACTGTGATGTGCTGTAAATCAACGAATCTCATACCACACAAGCATACGAACCAGAGCTTCTTATTTCAAGCATCTTACATTACGCAAAAGCTGTTTTAGTGGTACTTTCGTTATAAGCTTCGATTCTTTTTTTCAAGTCGGTTAAATTCACCAATACCAAAGCTACTGCTAAATCGGTTTGACCATGCTCTAAGGCTTCAGCAATGTATTGGTATTCACTAACCTTTTTCTCATACTCTTCTATACTCATGGTAGTAAAAGAGAGAGACTCATCTAATAGTGGAGAGAGGTTTTCGTAAATGGCATCTAAAATAATATTGTCATTCGATTTTACTAAGACTTTATGGTACTGACTCTCATGGGCCCTAAATTGTTCAATACTTCGAAGATCCTTTTGCCCAATTCCTACTAAGCACCCCTCCATCTGATCAGAGTAATGACACAGTTGTTCAACAATCTCTTTTCTTTTGGGGTTACGAGAAAAGTCTCGAGCGGCGGAGACTTCAACTGAAGTTCGAACCTGCACTAAATCGAGAAGCAATTTAATATCATTTGAACTACTACGGATAATACTGTTTGTGAGGGAGTCGACAAATTGATCTAAGCTATTACTTTTTACGGTAGCTCGACGACCTTGACTCACACTGAGCAATCCTTTCGCTTCGAGTTGCTTAAAGGCTTCTCGGATTGATCTACTACTAGCACCAAACTTTTGAGCTAACTCCCCTTGAGATGGGAGCATATCACCAGTGTTGAGCTGTTTTGTGAGAATAAGATCTTCTAAATAGTGGGCAATGCGTGCCGACTTTGTACGTCCGGGTAAACTTTGTTGGTCAACGTGTAAGGTGGGATCCACCGTGGGCCTCCTAATTCATATCTTATAAGGAAGAGTTCCTTTGACATAAGATATGGCAACTTCTAACACAACATATACTACAATAAAGTCGAAAAGAAGGCAAGAGGTAGAAAAACACCACCTGTAGTGTCACAAGTGGTGTTGGATATGACATCTCTTTACGAGTGTTACACTTCTTCGAGTTTCCCTCTAATAGCGGTCAAATGAACAAGTGTTAATGCAACGGCTAAGTCAGTTTGTCCATTTTCAAGAGCTTCAACGAGATAGCGGTGCTCTTTCGTACTTTTCTCTAATTCAGTGAATGTACTCTCGATTTGGTCCATGCTCTGATATAAAAGAGGTGAAAGGTTTTCGTAAATGGCACTTAAGATGACGTTGTCGTTTGAATCGATCAACGTTTTATGAAAATTAAAGTCGTGACTATTCCACTGAATAAATGCATCACGCTCTCCAAGTTCAATTCGTGGAAGTAGTGCCTCCATCTTAGTAGTGAGGTTATCCAATGATTTGACCAACAAGTGGCGATGGTCACTTCGAGAGAGCTCTCTTGAGGCAGATACTTCAACAGTTGTTCTTACCTGCATGAGATCTAACAGAAGTTTCTTATCGGCAGTGTGTTTGCTAATCAAGGTCGAAGAGAGGGAGGCTACAAACTGATCAAGGCTATTTGATTTAACAACAGCTCTCTTTCCTTGACTAATTTCCACAAGACCTTTTGCCTCTAGTTGCTTAAACGCTTCACGGATAGATCGACTACTAGCTTTAAAGTCGGTTGCTAAATCGGCTTGCGAAGGAAGAGGTTCTCCTGCTTCATATTCATTATTAAGAATCATCTCTTCAATTTTGCGAGCGATTTGAGCAGACTTTGTTTCGGTACTAAAAGATGTAATCATAAGCTTATGATCTCCTACACATTAATTATGTCATAATTCACAATAAAAAGATATATCTAGGACAATCGTCCTATGCATACATAATCATTTGTCATAAGAAGAACAATTCCACTTTTTGGAGAGATAAGAGAATATCTATTTACCTTAACTCTCTCCTTACTTTAGGTAACTCTACATAGAGTAACACCTTATCCTATTTAGACTTTACAGGTGTTTAGGCTTATTTTTCTCCTCCTTCTCACCTTTTTGGAGATGATGAAACTATTGACACAAGTAGACCCTTTTGTTATCTTCACAATATGAATAGAAAGTCTAAGAGTAACATTGTTTCTCATTTTACATATAAGATTCTACTCATTTATTTGTTCTTATTAGTTGGAATTTCCTCTTTTAGTCTCTTTGGAGCGACCTCTTTGGACACAAAGTCGATCTTCCTTAACACATCTGTCGAAGCTGCAAGTGAGTTTTATTTAACTGATTTGAATAACGCTCCATTAGGAAATAATGTCTCTGTCGCACTGGGACAAACATATAGTAATATTCGATACCACTTCTCTTACTCTGGATCAAACCAAATCAAAGTAACTATCTCAAGCTCCAATTATGGTAGTAACAGTATGAGAATGAAGCACGATGGGGCTAATCTTTATATCCCTTATACCATGCGCTTTGACTACAATGGTCAAGCAAGTGGAGGAATGTCTAATGTGACCCATGGGATGGCAAAGGACCTCTCTAAAGTAAGTGGTTCATATGCCGATGTGTATGGGAACATTGAGATTATACCAACTGCCGGAAGTTATATTTCAGGCAGTTATTCTGATACTATTACTATTAATATTACTGGTTTGTAACTCTTTGTAAGACCTCTTCAACACTCCCTGTAAAGACTCCAGGACTCTCCATTTTTATGCTACACAAAGCTGCAGCATATGCGACAGACTCTTCAATAGAGTGGTTTTGCCTCCACGCCATATATGCAGCAAAGGTGGTATCTCCTCTACCGGTACGTCCACTGTTGTTGGTATTAGTATAAGGAGCAGTATAGATAGTGTTATTACTACAGATCATCACTTCACTGTTATGTGTTAACATCACCTCTTGAGCACCCCACGAGTTAAGAACCTGTGCAGACTCTTTTCGATCTTCAATGCCAGTGAGAATAAAGGCTTCAGCAGCATCTACTTTAAAATAGGTCAACAAAGGGAGTAACTCTTTTTTCCTTGGCCAATCTTTAAACACCAGGTTGTTATCTTCATCGAGGCATCGTAAGACCCCTTGAGAGTCCATTCCTACTAATCCTCTTTCACTCAGAGGTGTAATGAGGGTATCTGGAATCTCTCCCCCAAAGAGTCCAGCAAGGTGGTACACCGTTGCATCGGTATGAATATCTTCTAGTGTAAAAGGATCTGCTTGCGATAACAGTGTTACTTCACGCTTCTCTTTATCGGCAGTGAAGTATCTGTTTTGAATAGCAGTACTTTGTTTGGAGGGGAGCACATCCCATGTAATTGAGGGATGTGCTACCTCTTTAATAAGAGGGATATCTTGTTTGTTTAACTTGGTGATTACTTGAACACGTGCTCCACTAGCAGCTGCGCTAGCTGAAGAGTACACTACAGCCCCGCCTAAAAGGCGGCGCTCTAGGTTCGTATGATCAATAAGAATATCTTTAGAGATATGACCTATCATCACGATGTCGTATTTCATACTTAACTTTCCATCGGAAGCACGTGAAGGCTTCTGCTTTTAAATGTTAATCCAACTTGTTGCCCATGATCGAAGATGACGTGGTCTTGTGGATCTGCTAGCTCAATTTGGAGAGTTGTCGAATCTTCAAGTTCAACTTCATAGAGCATTTGAGAACCGAAGTAGACACTGTTTGTCACAACTCCACGAACAAGATCCTCTTTGACTTCACTTAAGATAATCGATTCGGGTCGAACAACTAATAGTGCTTCATCCCCTTTGACTACCCTTTCGTCCCACACGGGAGCGGTGATGGTCTTTCCTGCATAAGAGAGAGTTAGCTCCTCTTTTGTTACCTTTTCAACGTTCACTGTTAAAAAGTTGGCCTTTCCAATAAAGCCGGCAACAAATCTATTAGCAGGATGGCTATAAATTTCAGAAGGTGTTCCAATTTGTTGGATGAGTCCTTGATCCATAATAACAACGTAGTCACTGAGTGTCATAGCCTCTTCTTGGTCGTGAGTAACATAGACACTGGTAATGCCGACTCGTTGTTGCAATTTACGAATCTCTAAGCGGGTAGAGACTCTTAATTTTGCATCGAGGTTCGAAAGTGGTTCGTCAAATAACAATACTTTAGGTTCCATCACAAGAGCTCGAGCCAAACTCACACGCTGTTGCTGTCCTCCAGAGAGTTGTCGTGGTTGACGATCTCCTAGTCCCTCTAAGCCGATAAGACCCATAATGGTGTCGACTTTCTCTTTAATGACATCGGTAGGCTCTTTACGAATTCTCAAGCCATAGGAGATATTCTCAAAGACCGTCATATGGGGAAATAGTGCGTAGTTTTGAAACACCATCGCTGTGGGTCTTTTGTTTGGAGGCATGGTATTCACGTTCGCTCCATCGATAAGGACATCTCCGCTTGAGGGGGTGTGAAACCCCGCTATCATTCTCAGTGTTGTGGTCTTTCCACATCCTGATGGTCCAAGTAAGGTGACCAAATCTCCTTCATTGACTTGTAAGTCGATATTATCTACGGCAATAACCTGATCTGCCCCATTACCAAATATTTTTGTTAAATTCTTTAATTCTAAATATGCTTTTTTCATCGTGGTTCCCTTATTCAATGAGTATGGTTTGCATTCCCTTACCGAGACGGTCGGTAATTAATTTAATGACTCCCATTGCAATTAAGACAATGGCAATCAACAACAGGCTCATAGCTGCAGCTTGAGCATACCTACTGTTATCAACAAAGCCTAGGATTGCTACAGTAATGAAGTTCCATCTTCCGCTGACGACAAAGATAATGGCGCTAATAGAGGTCATTGATTTAACAAAACAGTTCACCAATCCAGCGAAGAAGGCGGGAGTGATCATCGGTAGTGTTATTTTTCTAAACGTCATTGAGCTATCTGCTCCAAGGTCGATTGAAGCCTCCTCAATAGAGGGGTCGATTTGCTCTAAGGCAGCTATCCCGTTTCGAATCCCAACTGGTATTCGCCTAAAGATTAACAGTGCCATAATAATGACACTGGTCCCTGTAAGGGTCACAGGCATAAGAAATGACGGGGTGTTAAAAGCGAGAATGTATCCAATACCGACGACAGTTCCAGGAACTGCAAAGGTGAGCATACTAGAGAACTCCATCGCATTTTTCCCGAAAAATTGTTTTCTACTAATAAGGTAGGCAATAAACATACTAAGAATTCCAGTGATTGGAGTAACAATAGCAGAGAGATACAGCGAATCGAGAATATAGTTTTTACCCACGCGCCACATCGTTGTGTAGTTTTTAAGCGTAAGGGTCGAATCGACTCCCCAAATGGTTTGAAATGAGCCCCAAACGACCATTCCATAGAATGCGATAACAACAATTGCAAAGAAGATACACAGAGCATATACAGGATATTTAATGTACCATTCAAGGTTTTTAATCGTTGCCGAAGTAGGTTTACCTGTCACAGTTACATATGATTTTTTTGCAAGAATATGTTTTTGTAAATAGAAAGCAACTACTGTTGGAATTAACAGTAAGATTGCTAATGTTGAACCTCGAGCGAGGTCAAACATACCGGTAATCTGTAAGTAGGCTTGAACCGACAAGACGGTGAAATCACCACTTAAGATCATCGGGTTTCCAAAATCTGCTAACGATTGGATAAATACCAACAGCCATGCGCTGACGATACCAGGGGTGGCTAACGGTAATAAGATCGTTGTAAACACTTTTATTCGTGAAGCCCCACAATCCATTGCTGCCTCTTCTAGTGCAGGGTCAATAGCTTGTAACACTCCAATAAGTGTTAAAAATGCCATAGGGGCATAAGCGACAACTTCAACAATGGTGAGACCTTTTAGTCCATAGATGTTTCCAAGGACACCACTGAAAATTCCTGCTCTTCCAAAAAGTAAGATACAGGCTAAAGCCACCACAAATGGGGGACTTACTATGGGGAAAGTTGCAATCAGCCTAAAAAGACCTTTTGCTTTCATGGGGGTTCTGGTCACACCATAGGCAAATACAAACCCAATAAAGGTTGCTATGGTTGCCACAAGAACTCCTAGGATAATAGAGTTAAACAACGGCCGAATATAATACGACTGTTTTAAGACATCTGCATAGTTTTTAAGACTTAGCTTCCCATCATAGAAGAAGCTCATCTTAACAACTTGGAAGATCGGATAAATGACAAATAAAATCAACAAATAGAAAATGACAATAATCGAAATAAGCAAAAAGGGTTCTTTTGCCAACTTTTTAAGATCATTTATTCGTTGAGTACGGGTGGTCGAATACTTACTCATTACTAACCTCTTTAGAAAAAGTGCAACCTCACCAAAGCGATGAGATTGCACTTCATTATGCGAACGACATCAGTTATTTACCGATTCGATCTCTCCACTTCTCAACATACTCGTTTTTGGCAAGTCCCATTGCAAGTGCGTCATAATCAATTAATGTGATATCACTTAATTTAATAGCACCCTCTGCAACTGTGGCTTTGGGGTTCACAGGAAGTCTTGAATATTTCATAAAGAGGTTCTGTGCTTCTACACTGTATGCCCAGTCAACAAAGATTTGAGCTTCAGTGACTTGTTTTGCACCTTTCACTAATGAAATACCACCAACTTCATAGCCGGTACCGTCTTTGGGGAAGCTCATCACTAATGGATAGCCTTCGTTGATTCCTTTTGCGACGATATCGTGAGAGAAAGCGATTCCAACAGCACACTCACCTAAGCCGGCACGTGCAATACAACCAGTTCCGCTTGCGGTGTATTGGTGCATGTTTTTATCAAACTCTTGCCACCAATCTAATGCTTTGTCCATTCCTTTCATTTGGACGATGGTTGCCCATGCGGTGTAACCAGTTCCACTTGTGTAGGGATAAGCCATCTCAATTTGTCCACGATAGACAGGATTAAGAAGGTCGTCCCAACTTTGTGGGGGTTCTAAGTTGTGTTGTTTCAAGAAGTTTGTGTTTGTGACAAATCCAATAGCTCCTGTGTAAAAACCGTTCCAGCTGTAATCATCAGCGTGGAAAGCAGGATCTAATTCAAAGTCAATATTTGGTTTGTAAGGAAGAAGAAGATCTTTACTCATCGCGTTAATATGGTCAGTGTTTGATCCACCATACCAAATGCTCACTTGAGGATTTGATTTTTCAGCTTCTAAGCGAGCTGCAACTTCTCCACTACTCATTCGAACGTAATCGACTTTAATTCCAGTCGATTTTTCGAAAGCTTCAATGTAGTACTGAGCCTCTTCTGTATCTAAGGCTGTGTACATTTTAAGTGTTTGGTACTTAGGACCTTCTTTTGCCCCTTGAGCAACTAAGGGGGTGATGAGAACAAAGATTGCTAAAAGGACTAACAATACTTTTTTCATACCTCTTCCTCCTGGATTTGTAGGTTTTGTTTTCGTGTTGAAAACGTTTCCATAAAATAATCGCATTGATTATCTTACCTGTCAATAAAAAGTTTGGCGTAGTTGTGAGTAGTTTATAATGTAAGAGCCTTTATTCCACATCCTCCCATGTGGCTACCATTGATCGCACCAAAGAAGAGAATGCGTTTTTTACCCGCTTTCCTGTCTCTAACACCTCTTCGTGATCAAGTGGTTCGCCTATAATTCCCGCTGCCATATTTGTAAGACAGCTGATTCCCAACACTTCCATTCCGCTGTGGCGTGCTGCAATAACTTCGGGGACAGTCGACATGCCAACAGCATCAGCACCGAGTAATCGGGCTAATCTGATTTCGGCTGGAGTCTCATATGAGGGGCCCGTAAAAAGTTGATATACCCCTTCACGTAAGGTGATATACATCCTTTTTGCCTCTCGTTTAGCAATAGTTCGTAGGCGTTGTGAGTAGGCCTCGCTCATATCAAAAAAGCGAGGTCCAATAGATTCATCGTTGTATCCACGCAGGGGATTGTCACTAGAGAGTTTAATGTGATCTTTAATCAACATGAGATCTCCCACTTTCCAATCACTGTTTACACACCCTGCAGCGTTCGTGACCATCAGGTTCTTTATTCCAAGAAGATGCATCACCTGTACAGGAAAGACAACATCTCGCATCGAGTATCCCTCATACAAGTGAATTCTCCCTTGCATTACTAAGACTCTTTTCCCACTGAGGACACCAGCGACTAAGCGCCCTTTATGTCCTGAGACTGAAGAGTCTGGGAAATGGGGTATTTCGTTATATGGGATACTAGTGGCATCTAGGAGTTCTTCGGCGAGATCACCAAGACCTGAGCCTAATATAATCCCCAAAAAGAGGGGTTCTTTTCCAATAATCTTTTGTATGAATGCACTTGATTCTTGTAGTTTCTCTAATCTGTTTGTCATAGAACTCCTCTTCACATGTTGTTCATTCCACACTCATTGTAGAACCCACATTGCTACCTGTCAAATTAAACATCATAAAAGAGGGATTTGATTAAAGTTCACCACCTTGCGGTTATCTTCTAAGACTCTACTCATGTAGTGTCGATCTAATTGTAGTGAAAATGTTAGTTCTACAAGAAGTGTTTCACTGATGATACTGTGTTCACTAAAGAGATACATTAATGCCCTTTCAGCGATATGTGATACTAACAATGAGTTCATACACACATCATCAGATTCATATCGTTCACTCATATGACGATACAGTTCACTCGTCTCTAAGGAGGTATGAAGAGCTTTTAACTCTTGATACAGAGGCTCAACTTCCCCACCCGAAGCCCTCTCTCCAAGGGGCTTGAGAGTAAAGTAGGTGTACTCCTTTGCAGGGAGGTGGTGATGTAGATCACAACGGGCACAGTAATTTGGATGAAGAGGGTCTTCTTTGATGGTATCTCCACCAACTATGACAAGGGGATCAAAGTACAAAGCGGGACACTTTTTGTGATTAACTGTGTAATAGCGATAGGTGTAAAACGCATCGTTAAGACAATCGGGGTGTTCACAATATGCTGTAAGAGGAATCACATCGGTGGCAATATCGATCATAAGGCGAGAAGTAACATTAAACATCTCTTTTCTAAAATTTAACACTAAGGTTGGAAAGATGAACTGCACCCCTCTTTGAGTTGCAAGATTGTGGGCTACATATGCTAATCGTTCATCAAAGAACGAACTCTCATCGATAATAAATGTTCCAACTGTTGGGTGCGTTTTTAATATCTCTTCTAAATCGTATGAGTCTTTAATGTGGGCAATATGATCTCCACATGAGATGTAACCTCCTCGGTAAGCTAAAGCATCAGAGGGGTAATCGACAAAGCGTTGAGTATCGACTACAGATCGGATGAAAAAGATCTCTCTACGATCCACAACTCCACTTGTTGTAAGATGTTGTACTGCCTCACCTTTTTGTTGAGCAATAAGAGCATCACGCCAAATACGGGCAGCGAACTCAGTTTTCCCAGATCCCATAGGACCGATAAGTAAGACTATTCTCCCTTTTTGGGTAAAATCGAAGTGGGAGTAACTGGGATGAACAGCTAATGAGGGAAAGCCCAAGCTTTTAAGAAAGTTATCTTCCCCTTTTACCTCTCTCATCACTTCTCTCCTTGTATAATGGCAATACCGCTACTTGTTCCAATGCGACTAGCACCAGCTTCAATCATCGCAATGGCAGTGGGATAATCACGAATGCCACCAGCAGCTTTTACTCCAGTGGCCTCCCCTACAATAAGGCGCATCAGCTTTACATCTTCAATAGTCGCCCCATGTGTAGAAAACCCAGTAGAGGTTTTTACATAATCGGCTCCCTCTTGTTTAGCAATACGACAAGCAATTCGCTTTTGTTCATCAGTGAGAAGCGCAGTTTCAATAATCACTTTTAAGATCGCTCCTTGAGTCGCTTCTCGTACTAAAAAGAGATCTCGATGTACTAATTCCACATTGTTATCTAACAAAGCTCCTATCTGTATCACCATATCGATCTCAGTAGCCCCATCCTCAATAAGGCTTCTAGCTTCATATGCTTTTACTTCACTTGTTGTTGCTCCTAAAGGAAAGCCAACAACACTACACACCTTCACATCACTTCCTTGTAATAAGGAGGCAGCTGTTTCTACCCACGTGGGATTTATACACACTGAGGCAAAGTGGTACTCTTTTGCCTCAGAGCACAATGTTATGATGTGATCTTTAGTTGTATTAGCAGCTAAAGCGGTATGATCTATATAACGGGCAATTGAATCTCTTGGCATCTGTTTCTCATCCTTGATTTTTCCGCTAGAGAGCGGTACTGTTTCTCTCATGATATTAACATTTATTGCAGATAACTACATCTGGGTTTTACTCGCTATTTTATTGGTAAACCTTTTTCAAAGAAGGTATGTTCCCCGCTCCTTACACAAAAGGATGGCATCATTAATCTTAGCTATCTTAGCTATGGTGTTTCAGATTTTAATTACCCTCATTATTACAAGAGGCCTATCTCACTCATTAGCCTTTGTTGCCCTAATCGTGGTAGTTGCTGCAGCTTTCCCTTTTCGTCGAAAGCTCCTTATTTTTAGAAGAACATGCCCATCATGTTCTGCTCCACTTGATTGGAAAACGATTCTCTATTTTGATGACAATCTGTGTCCCACATGCTGGGATGAACTTCACCCATCAGAAGATGTAGAACATGCACAACAAGAGCCGGTAGTAGAACCCCACAATGCTCAAAGTGTCGATGAGATCGATTGGGATGAGTGGGAACCAACTGAGAAAGCTGTATTGTTATATCTTTTTGAGGGGGATCAGGTTCTCCTTATTGAGAAGAAGACCGGTTTTGGGAAAGGAAAAACAACGGCCCCAGGTGGTCATATCGAAGAGGGGGAGACTGCCTCGGAAGCTGCTATTCGAGAGATGAAAGAAGAGACCCACATCAGTGTCGATGAGGTTCTCTACAAAGGTCAATTAGAGTTTCAATTCACCGATGGGCTGGCTATGCGCGGATATGTCTTTTTTGCCTACTCGTACAGTGGAACACCAACAGAGACTGTTGAAGCACGCCCCTTTTGGGCCCCAGTTGACAATCTCCCATACGATGAGATGTGGGAAGACGATCGCAACTGGCTCCCTATTGCCCTTTCGGGCAAAGAGTTCAAAGCTCGCTTCATCTTCGATGGAGATGATATGCTCAGTAGTGATATTAAAGAGATTGATCCGGCGACCTCATCATGAATATCGCTTTAGGGAGTTGGGCTTTAGTAGAGGGCTTTGATCACAAACAAACACGAAAAGACTCTTTGCAAACTCTCCATTATGCCTTAAAGCGAAACATTCGCCACTTTGATACTGCTCAAGGTTATAGTAATGGTAAAAGCGAACAACTCATTGGCCATCAAATGCGCCGTTTTCGCTTTACTATCCCACCTAAAGAGCTCACGATTGCAACAAAAATCTTCTTACCTCACTCTCCTCAAAAGATTCGCCCCCTTGTAGAGACATCATTACGACGCTTACTTCTCTCTTACATCGATATTCTTTATATCCATTGGCCCGACTCATCAAAAGAGATTGCCCCTTATATAGAGCAACTTACGCTTTTACAGCAACAAGGTCTTATTAGGCATCTTGGAGTGAGTAACTTCCCCTCTCAGATGGTACAAGAGGTGCTAGATCTCACACGCATCGATTATATTCAACTTCCTGTATCACTGCTTTGGAGAAGATCACTCACACATCTTCTTCCCCTTGCTCAAAAGCACTCTATACAGTTAGTTGCCTACTCACCTTTAATGATGGGATTATTAGGTGGCAAATATCGTAGAAAAGAAGATCTCGCCTCGGGCGATATTCGTCGCTCTTTATTTCCATTTAAAGGGGAGTATATTCAAGCTTATCATGCTCTTTTAGATCAGATAGAAGACATTGCCAACAAGAGTAACAAAAGTATGAGTGATGTTGCACTTCAATGGGTAGCATCTCAAAGCATTGATACTCTGTTATTAGGCTCACGAACTAAAGAGCAACTTCACTCTTCGTTACATGCTTTAGAGGGTTCACTTAATCTAAAAGAGATTACACTGTTGAACGAAGCTTCTTCTTTATTAGACGAACTCATTTCCCAAAGTGAAGACAACCCCTTTTTCCACCACTATTAGCATGGTATGCTTTACATATGAGAATCCCTTTGGCTATAGGTCAAGCAGAAATCATTGTTAAAAAATCTCGTTTCATCGCTATAGCAGAACCTGTTGAGAATGTACAAGAGATGAAACAACGTATTATCCAGATGCGCAATGAACACCCCCAAGCTGCCCATGTGGTCCATGCAGCTATTTTTGGACGACAAGGTACTGAATTTAGTTACAGTGATGATCATGAGCCTAAAAACACAGCAGGTCGACCAATGCTTGAAGTGCTCAAAGGAAGTCAGCTAACAAACATCTTAGTGATGGTCATTCGCTACTTTGGAGGGACACTTCTTGGCACTGGGGGGTTAGTAAAAGCCTATTCAGAAGCTACTAAGGCAGTATTAGAACACCTACCAAGTGAAGAACTCATCGATCGAGTCACCTTCACAGCTGTTATCTCTTACGATATTTTTGAACAAACTAAACTCCTTATTGAAGAGTATCAAGGCTCTTCAAAAGAGGAGTTTGCTGAAGATATCACCTTAGAAATTACCCTTCCTGTCGTTCATCAAGATGCTCTAATGCGTGAGATGACTAATATTTCCCACGGAAATGTTGTTTTTCATTCTACAGAGAGTTGATCAATTTCTTTGATAACATGTATAGCGATCTCTAAAGAGATTTCGACTGCCTCGGGCTCAATGGCATCGGGTGTGTCTTGTGGAGTATGGTAGACACTACTACGAGAAGAGTTATCCCATGGCATAGCCATTAATGTGGTTGCCTCAATTCCTACTTTTGCTGCCTCTGCGGCATCAGTTCCCCCAGTGAGCATTGCAATAGGCTTACTTACTGCATCATACCCTAAGGTGTGAGCAATACGAGTACATCTTTGGGCCATACTCTCAGAGAGTTTAACACTTCCATTAATATCAGAAGTGAGAAAGAAAATCTCTTTTGCTTCATACGGGCAATCGATGTTGAAGTTATATACTTTCCCCATCAGAAGGCTCTCATTGTGTTTATGACGTTTGAAAAAAGCTCGTGCTCCTCGTAGGCCCGACTCTTCACTATCATAGCTTGCTGCAATAATACGAGTATGTTGTAACTCTTTTGAATCGGAAAAATAGCGAGCTACTTCAACAGCAATAGCCGATGCAATTAAGTTATCTCCTGCCCCAGGGGTCCCCTCCTTTGAGGCAAAACTCCACAACTTCACAATCCAAGGGAGAGTGAGTGTTAGTGGAACAAGGACTATCATAAAAGGCCAACTAACTACTGAGCCTAAAGAGAAAGGGACAAAGATACTTTGTATGATACTCACCGCTGTTAGTGCAAACACACTTCCTAATCCGATATAGATTCGTTGTGAATAGAGGTGTGGTTTATCGACAAAGAAATTAAAGATTTTTGCACTATCGTGATGCCCACTCACAATCACAGTAGATTTCACTTCTTTTACTGGATCTAACACCCCATACACATTCACCCCCTCTTTTTTAGGAAAAAGAGGATCAATGATCTCTTTGTAGAAAATAAACTCTAATATAAGAAGAGCAACACTAAAGAGCATCAATACCAATGCTACAGGTGCCATAGAGAGCCACAGCAATACTAAAGCAATGGGATAGATCACCACTAATATCTTTATCCACCCTAAAAAAGCATCAGGGTGAACACTAAAGACTTCACTGTGTGAAGAGTCACACACCTGTGCAAACTCTTTTGTAAGTTCATGTGCTACGTTTTTACACGCATCGCTTCCTGTGAGTCGAGGCCCATACGTCTCAATGAGACGGTTAATCAAAGAGAATGCCCTTTTGCGTAACTCCTTCACCTTGAGTTGTTCCATATCACCCTCCCTTACTCCTAAAGAATGCTATAGAATTGTTATACCTTCTATGGAGAGAAAGTCAATGAAGATCTATTGTTCTGCGAATCCAATACCTTTTCCCCTCCTTCCTTTGGTTGTGGTATAGTGGGGTTCTATGAAGACAATCACCACTGAAAGACTTATTCTTCGCCCCTTTAACGAGAAAGATATTCCTGCTTTATATCTGTTCATGAAAGACAAAGCGACCAATACTTATTTGCCGTGGTTTCCACTTAACAGTGTCCAAGAAGCAAAAACTTATTACCAGCGGATCTCTACCGATGAGAATAATGTCCGCTTTGCCATCTGCTTACAAGAAGATAACATCCCCATTGGGTATGTGAAAATCTCTTGCCAAGAGGCTCACGACTTTGGATATGCACTACGTAGCGAGTTTTGGAATCGTGGTATTGCCACTGAAGCGTGCACTTCTGCAATTAAGTATGCTCAAAGCTTAGATCTCCCTTTTATCACAGCCACATATGATCGAAACAATAGTGCCAGTGGACATGTCATCAGAAAACTTGGGATGAAGTATGCCTATTCATATGAGACTTTGTGGCAACCAAAAAACAAAGTGGTTACCTTTAGGTTGTATCAGCTCAATTTTACGACACCTTCGGAGTATATCTACCAAGGATATTGGGACAAAGCAACTGTTCGATATATTGAAGAGGGGTTATAACTTCTCACCATCGGTTTACTTGACAAAGGATAGGGTGCTTATTATAGTGTGAAAGCTGATTGGAGAGATGTCCGAGTGGTTGAAGGAGGCGGTCTTGAAAACCGTTGAGGCGCGAGTCTCCGGGGGTTCGAATCCCTCTCTCTCCGCTAGTTTTGTCTCCGATCAGGACAATACCTATCGGAAAACTTTGGAGAGATGCGAGAGCGGTTGAATCGGGCTCCCTGCTAAGGAGTTGTATCGGGAACGGTACCGAGGGTTCGAATCCCTCTCTCTCCGTTTTTTTTTCGTTTTTTGACAGAGACGTGACAAAACTTGTAGCCATAGCTCAGCTGGATAGAGCACCAGATTGCGGATCTGGCGGTCGGAGGTTCGAATCCTCTTGGCTACGTACTTAGAACGCCGGGAGAGATGTCCGAGTGGTCGAAGGAGACGGATTCGAAATCCGTTGTACCATCCGTGGTACCGAGGGTTCGAATCCCTCTCTCTCCGCTACACGAGATATCAACAAACCTGGAGAGATGTCCGAGTGGTCGAAGGTGCACCCTTGGAAAGGGTGTGGGCTCTAACCGGCCCCGAGGGTTCGAATCCCTCTCTCTCCGAAACTTCCCCCTCAGCAATGGTGGTAGATTCTGTACTATCATACGTCGCCTAACCCCGTCAGGACCGGAAGGTAGCAGCGGTAAGCGATTGTGTGATGAGATGCAGGTGATGTATCGCCGCTGAGGGGGTTTTTCACTTCACCTGTGCGTGCTATAGTCTCTCTTAGGAGTCTCTATATGGCATACGAAGTAACTGCAAATCGCAAGCGCCCCCAATCATTCGATTCTCTAATTGGTCAGCAGTTTGTCGTCTCTACCATTAAAAATTCATTAGAACAAAAACGCTTTGCCCATGCATATCTCTTTAGTGGACCACGAGGAGTTGGAAAAACTTCTTCAGCCCGTATCTTAGCTAAAGCTCTTAACTGTGATAGTGGTCCTACTCCATATCCGTGTGGAGAGTGTTCACACTGTATTGAGATCACAAAAGGGACAAGCCCTGATGTCATTGAAATCGACGGAGCAAGTAACACAAGTGTCAATGACATGAGGGCTATAAAAGATGAGGTGCTGTTTCCTCCTCAAGCAGGGAGATACAAAATCTACATCATCGATGAAGTACACATGCTCTCAACAAGTGCTTTTAACGCTTTATTAAAGACAATTGAAGAGCCACCTCCTTATGTGATGTTCATTTTTGCAACAACAGAACCACAAAAGGTCCCCGCAACAATTCGTTCTCGCTGTCAACAATTTCATTTCCAACTGATTCCTTTAAACACAATAAAAGAGGAGTTAGCAGCAACAGCACAAGAGATGAACATCAAAGCCGAAGAAGAGGCCCTTTTTTGGATTGCTAAAGAGGCTACCGGTTCAATGCGTGATGCATATACTTTGTTTGACCAAGTCGCCTCCTTTAGTAGTGATGGTATTACGATGGCCAACATCGAAGAGAAACTGGGTCTTGCCGGAATTGATAAAATTACAGCCCTTATTGAGCCATTAGCACAAGAGAAACCAGAAGAGGCCATTGCCCATTTAGAAGCGCTCTTAGATACCGGTGTTTCCGTTGAACAACTCATTAAAGATCTCGCTCATTATATGAGAACTCTGTTGTTATTAAGACGAGGGGTCACTAATGAAAATGTATTGGCTATTCAGGTAAATCAAATTCCCTCATCACTTGTTACCGCGTATAGCGAAGAACAATTAGAGGCAGCTTTAGATCTCTTTTTAGATCTCTATCGCCAGGTTCGTTACTCTTTGGCTCCTCGCTATGAATTAGAGTTAGCAGTAAGTCGCTTAGCTTCACTACACCACATGACATCTAATGTACAACTGGTGAAAAAAATCGAAGCTCTTCAAGATAATTTAGCTCGGGGAGATGCTCCTATTCAAAGAGTTACTCCTCCTGTAAGGAAGACTTCGGAGCCAAAACAAGAAGCGCGCACACCCGCTCCTGCTCCTGTTGAGGTAAAAAAAGAGGAACCTAAAAAAGAGTTAGTCCCTTTAACTAAAGAGTTATTAATAGAGCTTGCTCAACAACTAGCACATAATCGTGATTCGTTGGGTTTAGTACTCACTCAACTTATTTCGTGTGAAGTCTCTGCCGATGAAGCTATTCTTACATTCCCAACGCAATACGTTGTTGATAGTGCTCAACGACATGTGAAACAACTAAGATCACTCATTCTCACACACACTGGCTTTGATCATAAGTTAACCATGGTAAGTCTTCCACCTGAGCCTAAGAAAGAGGCTCCAAAAGAGGACTCCCTAGCACATAATATTGCCACCTTGTTTCGTGGAGACGTCATCAGTTAAATAGTGGAGGAATTATGAATCCTTTTGATTTAGTAAAACACATGAAAAATATACAATCTCAGATGAGTGAGATGCAATCTAAGTTAGATACCATTCGAGCAACTGGCTCATCTGGTGGAGATATGGTGAGTGTCACTCTCAATGGGAAAATGGAAGTCATTTCACTCTCAATTAGTGAAGAGATTGTTGACCCTCAGGATGTTTCAACATTAGAGGTACTCGTTGCTTCTGCTTTTAATGCTGCTGTAGAGCAGATTCAGGAAGTCTTAAAAAAAGAAGCTCTCTCTTTAGGCGGTGCAATGCAATGAGCTCTTTAGAACAGTTGATTCAACAACTCTCTCGCCTACCTGGAATCGGACCTAAAAGTGCATCCCGTTTAGCGTACCACTTCATTAAAACTGATGGCTCTTATAATAAGCACTTAGCTTCTCTTATAGAGACGATTCAAGATCTTATCTCTCCTTGTTCAGTGTGTGGTAGTTACACAGAAACTGACCCATGTGAAGTGTGTAGTGATCTTAGTCGTGATCGCACCTTGATGTGTGTTGTTGAACAACCTCAAGATGTTATTACCATTAACGCTAGTGGAGCATACAACGGCTTGTTCCATGTGTTAGGTGGTGCACTCTCCCCTTTAGAGGGGATGGGGCCCGATAAACTCGATTTTAATCGCCTTGTTAAACGTATTGAAGAAGGCTCTTTTAAAGAAGTCATCATTGCTACTAACCCCACCGAGGAGGGAGATACAACTGCATTGTATCTTCGCCACTTACTCAGTTCAAAAGAGCTCACGATAACCCGCTTAGCAGCAGGTCTTCCTTTGGGTGGAGATTTAGAGTATGCAGACCGCCTCACGTTAGCTCGCTCGCTTCGGGGACGCATCGATTTTACACGTTAAAAGTTACGTTCCTTACGAATTGTCTCATACGCTTCACGAATAAGACGAAATTGCTCAGTAGCAAACAATGTGAATTCTTCAGGTAGACCTTTAGAGGCAATAGAGTCGGGGTGAAATTCAATACTTCGTTTCCGATATGCCTTTTTGATCTCTTCATTTGTAGCACTACTTGTTAGCCCCAACGTTGCATATGCTTTCGATGAAGAAGTCTTCACTCCTCCATAACGCTCTTTTATCGAGTGTAAAAGAGATTGAGAAATTCCAAAGATTGTTGCTGCTCGTGTTAAAAGAGCATCTTCAGCACTACTGATACGCCCATCTGCTAAAGCAACTCGTACAAGGATATCGATCATGGTCTCTACAAGTGGTTGTTGAGCGGAAAAGTTTTGGTAGAACTGCTGAGCATATTGTTCAAATGTCCCTTGAGAGCTTAATGACGCTAAAAAAACTTGCTGAGCAAAAGCTCCACTTTGACGATCGAGCTTCAAGTCATTGTAGATAAATGAATCGACAACTTTTCGCTCTTCTTCTAATAAGCGCCCATCAGCCATCGCCATTTTTCCAAGCATTGAAAAAAGAGCTACAAAGTAGAGAGCTTCAGATTGTTCACTTTGAGAGAGGGGTTGTTCACTTATAGGACGGGTATATTCTTTAGCCCGATCAAATAGGTTGCCAAAAGCAATTCCTGCCACCATTCCCAGTGGACCGCCTAAAGCAAAGCCCACTGTTCCACCAATTATTTTTCCTATTACGCCCATAGTGTTTATAGTTTATCGATAAGCATCGAACATTTACCCGAAGGAATCGGGAGTGTTTTCTTTTTCTTTTCAGCAAGAAGTTCAACTGTGAAGTAGTAGAGTTTCTCACTTTCGAGGCGGATTTCCCATCCTCGAGCCTGTTTATGACTTAAGATGGTAATCATATTTCTCTTTAAAGAGAGATCCTCAATTCCCATGGCTTCCAATGTGGTCATAGTCCAATCGACTGTTTTACGCGGTAATGAGATAACAAGGCCAATAATATCTTCAATCATGAGTGTGATGGTAATAAGGCCAACCATGGGAATAAAACGTTTTCTTGGAAAGCCAGCAATTTCATCAGTAATAGATGGCCCTTCATTCATTGGTTGGTATGCTTCCCATACGTCTCCTGGGGTATCACCTTCGGCGTGCAGTGTGTCCAAGATGAAATAGAGGTGTCTAATAGCACACTCACGGGCAAACTCAAATCGATTGTAATTCTCTAACCCTTTGACCACCATAAATGTATTAAAGGGGACTACCCCTCCTTTGTATCCATTTCCTTGTTCTGAGAAATCGGGGTCATCGACACTAATGGTTGGAAACGGGTTCTCTGTCCCAAATGAGTTTGGATCCGAAAGATGAGCAATAAACAAATCTCCTCGCTCATCGTTGGGAATCTCTGCTAACAAGGTCCAAAAAGCTCCAATGTGTTTACGTCGGATTTGATTCTCTTTTACATCAAGGTCGTAATAAAACCCATCTTCCGCATTCCACATCATCGAGTTGATTCGAGTTTTCAAAGAGAAGTAGAGGCGTTTGTATCTAAAACTTAACTCTTTATCATTGAGAATATCGCCTATGGCCGATAAATAAAGAGCGTTCACTGCAAGTTGTGCATTAAAGTCGACAGGGTAGTACATTGTCGAACGATCTATATTACCTAACTCACATGCACTTGCGGGAACTGAATATAATCCGTTTTCACGTAAGAACTCTTGTTTGAGCCACTCAAAGTGTCCCTCTAAAATAGGGACAATCTCTTTAAGTCTCTTTTTATTTCCAATCTTATGGTAAAATCCGTGTTCAATGTAGGCGAAAATAGGGGGAGAAACCCCTTCGGGGTTCCCTTCTGGAGCTACAAATGAACCATCTTCGATTGAGTAGTCACTTCGAATAGCTCCCGACTCCTCTTGTTTACTATACAAGTAGTCGATCATTGGGAAGGGAGAGTAGTTTTGATTGCTGTAGACTAAAAATAGAGCCGACATACAACTATGGGTTTGGTTAAACGTTTTCTGACCAGGATAGCTTACATAGCTACCTACAAATCCGTTCTCTTTGGTTCCTTGAGTCCACGCTTCATCTATCCAAACCCAAGTTCTGTCATACATATCGACAAAATCTTGGTCATAAAAATGTACCGACGGTACTAAATCTTTAATCAACACCCGCTCCTCATAAGCTCACTAGGGAAAAAATACACATTCACGCAATGTAAACAATACTACGACAACCTTCATTAGTCAAATAATGACGACTATTTTCTTATAATTTTGAGTTCTCTTGAAAACAGAGTCACCTTAATTGAGGAGCACCCTAAGGAGACTCCCTCTCCATCTGCATGGCAAATAAGGCGATCTTGGTCTGTCGTAATGGTTACTTCTTTTGACCGCGTCATGGAAAATGCTTCAGTTTTTAATTGAGTTCCAATTAGGAATTTAGAAGCATGCCATAAAATATTCAAACTATTAAGGCCTTTTTTAGCATACACGATATCGAGTTTTCCATCATCAATTTCGGCATACGGCCCCATTAAAAAGGCAGACCCCATTCGTCGTCCATTGCACAAAGAGATTTGTTGTGTCTCAAACTGCAATGTCTCATCATCTGTTGTTATAGTTACAGGTATCGCCTTGGGGTAGTTCATCATTACTTTGATTAACCCCAAAAAATAACTCGCCATACCACTTACCCGCTTAAACGATGTTGCAGCATAATTCACCATCGGTTCAAAGCCAATACCTACTCCGTTGATAAAACAACGTCCTTCGGGAAAGTCTCCACCAAACAGCTCCCCATAATCGGTGAATTGAGGTTCACTGTGCAAAATTAGATCACATGCTTTTTTAATATTCTTAGGTATTTTCGCAATGTAGGCAAAGTCGTTTCCCCTTCCTACCGGAAGTATTCCAATGGCAGGGGCATCAGAGGTATTAAGTTTTAACTCTCGAATTGCTCGGACAACTCCATCAACTACTTCATTCACAGTCCCATCACCACCAGCAGCAACAATGATCTTGTACCCTGTATGGACAGCCTTTTTTGCGATTGTAATCGCATCGGTCCCATTTTGGGTAATGGCAATATCAAATGTGGCCCCTTGTGAAGTAAAATACTCTTCAATCTCTTCTTTGTGTGAGAGCGCTTTCCCTTTTGCTGCAAGAGGGTTAAATATAATAAGCATGGGGGTTTGGGCCATGAAAACTTCCTTTTTGTAAGGTAATTATACTAACAAAAGATGCTACTCTATTTTTGCAAAATTTACAAATGGAAAACCGATACTCTTCGCTTATTTCCTCATTTGAATGGTGGAAACTCTCTCACAAGATCAAAAAAGATAATCAATAGTGACGATTGAACTTATTTTGACCACATTAGAGTAATCTTGGCAGTACATGTCAACTCTGTTTTCAGTGTTGACACTAATAACTCTACCGTTCAAGATAGGCTTGCTTCATTTCTACCATAGGAGCAGATTCATGAGTGCACATGTGATTTCTCTCAAAGAGAGTCACTTTTATCGTAGACTCCTCTCTTTAGCTCTCCCCATTATGCTGCAAAACCTTCTTGCTAATGGGGTATCGTTTGTCGATACACTGATGATCTCCACCGTGGGAGAAGAGGCATTAGCCGCTGTTGGCCTTGCAAACCAAATGTTCTTTCTTATTATCCTCTTCTTTTTTGGAGTGAGTAGTGGTACTGCTATCTTTGTCTCTCAATATTGGGGATCTCAAGATCGTAAATCAATGCATTCAGTCATTGGCATTGCACTGGTCATCGCTTTAGTTGGAGCAGTTGTTAGTGCTTTTTTCTCATTTTATTACCCCGAATTATTAATGCATATTTTCACTCGTGATGCCGAGGTGGTGCAAAGAGGAAAAGAGTATTTAGTTGTTGTCGCTGTCAGTTATATATTTAGTGCGATTGTGCTTGTTCTCTCTGCTGCACTAAGAAGCACAAACAATGCGAAAACGCCACTGATGGTCTCAATATTAGCGATGAGTATTAACATCGTATTAAACTATCTTCTCATTTTAGGAAAGTTTGGTTTTCCCCGAATGGAGGTCGCTGGAGCAGCTTTAGCTACCACTATTGCCCGCTTTATTGAGTTAGTGGTCCTCATTGTCCTTATCTATAAAAAGAAGAACCCCATTGCAGCCCCTTTAAAAGAGTACTTTAATTGGAATAAAACACTTGTCACGTTGTATCTCGTGACATGCTTACCAGTAATCTTAAATGAGATGTTGTGGTCACTTGGGATGACAGCATACAAGGTGGCATATGCACGATTGGGGATGAATGTCATCGCTTCAATAAATGTAAGTGAATCAATTCATTCACTCTTTTTTGTTGTTTTAATGGGTATTAGTAACTCTACTGCTATCATGATTGGAAACAAAATTGGAGAAGGCGATATGGAAAGTGCCACCTCCTATGTGAAACAATCCTCTCGCTTAGCTTTAGCAAGTGCTGTTGTCTTAGGCTTTTTCTTAATCGTTTTATCTCGATACCTCGTTATGCCGTTTAACCTCAGTAGTGAAAGTGCTCGTATTAGCCAACTAGCCCTTGTTGCTGTGGGATTGTTATTCCCCCTTAAAGCGAGCAACATGGTCTACATTGTTGGAGTACTTCGCTCGGGTGGAGATACTCGATACTCAATGCTCATTGAAATGATTGGTGTGTGGGGTATTGGAGTTCCTCTCGCTTTCTTTGGAGCGATCGTATTAGCTCTTCCTCTCCATCTTCTTATTCTCCTTGTTGGGACAGAAGAACTCTTTAAGCTTATTGTCAGTACCCTACGAGTGAGAAGTGGAAAGTGGATCACTCGGCTCACTGACACTCCCCCTGTCGTCCCTGCCACATAAGCTCTTCTCTGGTTCACTTAGTATAATTATGGTACAGTTGCAACGTTAAAAGAGAGGGCCGCCATGAGTTCAAAAAAAGCTATTGAAGGCTTACAGATGCAAAAGTTGTGGAATTATTTTTATGATATCACACAGATTCCTCGAGAATCTGGAAACGAAGAGGCAATTCGCGCTTACCTCATTGAGTATGCTGAAAAACACTCCTTTACATACCACGTCGATTCAGTTGGAAACCTTGTTATAAAGGTGCCAGCAACAAAAGGGATGGAAAGCCTTCCAATGGTAGCCCTACAAGGGCATATGGATATGGTATGTGTAAAAGAAGAAGAGAGTGACCATAACTTTGAAACTGACCCTTTAGTGTTAGTTCGTGATGGTGATTACCTCAAAGCCGACAAGACTTCTTTAGGTGCAGATAACGGTATAGCCATTGCTTTAATGTTAGACCTGTTTAGTGATACAGAGGCTCAACACGGACCGCTTGAAGCTATTATTACTGTTGAAGAAGAGACTGGCCTTACAGGTGCTTTTGGCTTAGATGCCTCGTTAGTTCAAAGTAGATATATGCTTAACTTAGATAGTGAAGAAGAGGGTGTCTTTTATATTGGCTGTGCTGGAGGAGTCGAAACCGATGTCCTCATCCCACGATACACTGAAGATATTGACAGCTCTTTATCATTATATACCATTGTTGTTGATGGACTACTTGGTGGTCATAGTGGAGCTGAGATCCATACCCAAAGAGCAAATGCCATTACATCCTTAGCAAGAACACTGTATCGTGTAATGGAAGAATGTGAGTTTCACCTCGTACGCCTTGAGGGGGGAACAAAAAGAAATGTGATTCCTTCTGTTGCACGTGCAACGATTGCTCTTTCTAAACAAGATGCCCCTCGTTTAGAGGGCATTGTTCAGAGAGTTGAGAAGACCCTTCAAAAAGAGTTCGCTTTAGCCGATCCAGATATAAGTGTACGTTGCATCGCTTCTGAAGAAGAAGTGTCAAAGGGAAGTTCTGTTTCACACAGTAACAATATTATTAAAGCACTACTGCTGGCTCCTCACGGAGTTCACCGAATGAGTGATACGATAGAAGGAATGGTAGAGACTTCGTCTAACTTAGCCATCATTGAGACAAAAGAAGATTCAATCAGCGTCATTTCAAGTCATCGCTCTGCTGTTGAATCGGCTCGTGATTATATTGCAAACATCAGCTTGATGGCTTTTGATATTGCAGATGCTCAAGGAGAGATTGTTGGAGCCTACCCTGCATGGACGCCTAACCCTCATAGTGCTTTGGCACAGATGTGTGCTGCTTCTTGGGAAAAAGCGATGGGGAGCAAAGCAAGAATTACCGCGATTCATGCCGGATTAGAATGCGGTATCATTAATTCATTAGTAGATGGGATGGATTCGGTCTCTTTTGGACCTTCCATGGAGGGAGTTCACTCAACACAAGAGCGACTCTCAATCTCATCGACTGAGAGAATCGCCTTGTTTCTCCGTTCTTTACTTACTCAGATACAGTAGTTTAATTCCACTCTTTCACAGCTTGTGCAAGAGCTTTGGCTGCTTCTACAGCTTTCTGTTTATCCTCTTCACTGGGTGCTCCTTGGTACTCAATGACACCAAGTTTGTCCCATTTGAGTGAGTCGATAAATGGCTCAAACTGTTTTTGTGCCCCGCCAGACCACCCATATGAACCAAAACGGATAACTTTTCTATTTTTGAGGTGGCTACGATCGAGAATGTCTAGCACGTGGTACATCGGTGGGAACATTCTGTACTCATAGGTGGGCATGCCAATAACAAGACCACTTGATCTCCATGCTGAAGAGAGGACATACGATACGTGCTCTTGAGGCACTTGGTGCAGATGAACCACAACTCCCTCATCTTCTAACGTTGTTTTAATAAGATCGACTAATGCTGCTGTATTTCCATACATCGTACTGTAGATAAAGGTGACCTCTTTATTTGCAGGGCCATTCATCCAATGTGCATAGTCGTTATATAGTCCAATAATCTTTTGTGGATCTTCTCGCCAGATTACTCCGTGTGAAGGAGCTACAACTTGAATATCGAGTGAAGCGAGCTTTTCAATTCCTTTTATTACAAAAGGGCTAAAGGTTGAAACAATGTTTGCATAATAGCGTTGAGTCTCTGGTATAAGGAGATCCCACTCTTGTTGGGTTAACTCATCATCAAAAGCGTGCTCATAACGGCCAAATGAACCAAAAGCGTCGCAGGAGAAGAGTATCTTATCTTCCAATAGATACGTCATCATGGTTTCGGGCCAGTGGATATTTGGTGTTTCATAAAACACCAAGGTCTTTCCACCAAGATCGATCGTATCTCCATCTACAACCACGTGGATGTGATCGTAAATGTTATAAAATGTATTCACCAAAGCTTCGGCTTTTTTAGTACATACGATTTGGATGTTCGGATTACGCTTAAACACTTCACCTAACGATCCAGTGTGATCTGGTTCCATGTGATTGAGTATAAGATAATCGAGGCTCTCGATGGTTACATCTAACTCAGCGAGTTGTTTTTCAACAGTGCTCAAAGCACCGTCCCAATCTTTCACCAAATCGATGAATGCTGTTTTCTCACTCCCTTGAACAACATATGAGTTGAGCATAACACCGTTATCGATGGGCCATATTCCTTCAAACAGGTCCTTTTCACCTACAGCTGCAGCTACTCTATATACCCCGTCTACTATTTTATCAGGTTTCATATACCCTCCTTCTATTCTGCTGTTATTATCTTCCATCTCATCACAAATTCAAAGTCCCTTTATTTGAAAACGTAATAAGTTGATGCTTTCTCTTCTTTGCTCCCAATCGTCCATGTATTGGCTTAAAAGCTGTTTAAACTGTGGACTGTGGTTAAAGTGGATCAGGTGTGCTACTTCGTGTAAAGCTATGTATGTCATTAAAGAGGGGGGCAACATCAGCGACCGAAGACTAAAGGTGAGTACACCTTTATGTGAACAACTACCTAGTCTTTTAGGTAGATTTGCCATCTGAATGGTATAGGGCTTTGTTATCCCTAATAGATTTATCCACTTCTTTACTTGGGCGGTATACAAAGATAGTCCCTCTTGGGTATACCATGTTGAAATGAGATCTTTCACTCTTTTTTTTGAAGCTCGAGAACTCGTATATACAATCAATTGAGACCCCTTTAACTCTACATAATCATCAATAGTAGTACCTTCTATTACTATAAGGCTCTTTTTCTCTCCTAAAAAGAGAAACTCATCACCATCTTTGTAGGTGTGTTCTTTGAGAGGTGGTTCTAATTGTGCTAGTTGTTCGACTCTTTGAGTAAGCCACTTCTGTTTTGAGTCGATAAAGCTCTCTATGTGTGAGAGCGGTAACAAAGAGGGGGCACTGACAAAGATCCTTCCATCATCTTTTACTCGAAGTCTAAGACTTTTAAGTCCCCTCTTTCTTTGCAATGTGTACTGTACTTTTTTGTATGTTTTGTCTACACTTTCGTTCATGGTCCTACATCTTCAACAAAGTATACACTATAACCATCGCTTCGATGTCCCTCAACAGGTTGGCCCTGCTTTTGATCAACTTCTCTCCTTTGTTGATTCTTTAGAGATTGCCGATGAAGGAGTGTTATTACTTAACGCAATAAGAGAGAGTGATGTGTATACATTTAGTGTCGACTCTTCCATGTACAAAACAAACGATGATGTACAACAACACGTTGGAGCACTTAAGGAAGGGAGATACCTCTTTTACCAAGATGTTTCAGCTTTGCAATCAGGAGAGCAACTACTGCCTCTGTTATATACCTTCATTACTGATATTCGATTACCACAAGTTGCACAAAAACACCTTGTTGTCAGATTGTTTAAAGAGAGTCGATTTGAAATCGTGACTCAATTTTTCACACCTATACAAACCATAGCGGAATAATAAACGGCGCTACGAAAGTTAAAATCACTCCATGACTAATTGCTAAGGGGATAACACTCTCCCCTAAACTCTTTTTTAACACTGGAAGAGTAACATCCATACTTGTTGCCCCAGCTAAACTAATGGAAGAAAACGATGCCCCACTGAGGGTAGCCAAAAATGGGATAAGGACAAAAGAGAATGTTTCACGAAAGAGATTACTTAAAAAAGAGAGTGTCCCTAGGGTTGGATAGCCTAAGCTACTGATCATCACTCCACTTAAGGAGTACCACCCAAAGCCCGAAGCTAAGGCACACGATTCAACTATTGAGTATGAACTGACGAGTGAAAAACCAATTGCCCCTATATATGTCCCAACGATTGTTGAGATAGGAAGCAGAATCATTAACGGTGATTTAAGAAGTGGAAGGAGCTTTATCTCTTGTTGTACCATCTGCATTCCGACAAAAAAGAGTAAACCAAAAAGAACATACGAAATTAAAGAGCTCTCAAACCATGAAAATAGTGTAGTAGTTGCTCCTAATATTATACCAAGGGCAACAGCTCCTATCATTGTTAAAGGGGTTCGAAGTCGACTTAATGATAATTTTTGTCTTACTCGCTCTTTTTTACTCACTCTGTGTGAAAGCAGTAATGCTAATAAAGCTGATGAGATGACTACTCCAATTGTAATACACACTGTTGCCACTAAGGCGTCTACTCCAATGGTGGCAAGGTTTTTTCGAATATCTGGAATCTGGGAAGTGTTTACCCCCATAAGAAACAATAAAGCATATAGGACAATATCTAAGAGTTTATGTGTGAAAAGATGAAAGCGTTCTTTTCCAAAACCAAAGGCAACAAGAGCCCCAATAGCTAACGAGAGAAAGAGTTGAAGTAGGTACACCAGTGTTTGCATATGATGAGAATATCTCAAAGAGTCTTTGTTACTCAACCTGCAGGTTGTACCTTTTTCACATCACCGTTATATTTGTACCAGGTTGGAGGCGATGATGAAACTTGAACAGTTAAGCGACACAATAACAAAAATCACCTGCTCGGATGGAAAAGAGATTTATTTAGTTGGAACTGCTCACGTTTCCCAACAAAGTGTCGATGAGGTTATTTCAGTTATTGAAGAGATTGAGCCTGATCGTATCTGTGTTGAACTTGATGAAGGACGTTTTGCCTCTCGAACACAAAAGCAAAGTTGGGAAAACTTAAACTTAACATCAGTTATTAAAGAGAACAAAGGATTCCTCCTTTTAGCAAACATGGCTCTTTCATCGTATCAACGAAGGCTAGGAGATCAACTTGGGGTTCTTCCTGGTGATGAGATTATGAAAGCTGCTGAGTTAGCCCAAGAGAAGGGCATTGCTCTCTCTTTGTGTGATCGTGAAATTCAAACAACCTTTAAAAGAGCTTGGGGACTCTCTAGTTTATATAATAAAGCAAAACTTATTTCGGCCCTATTAGCTTCAGTGTTCTCTTCAGAAGAGATTACAGTTGAAGAGTTAGAGCGTCTTAAAGAGACCGATGTGTTACAAACCTTATTAGAGGAGATGGCTGAAGAACTTCCAACAATAAAGAGAGTCCTTATTGATGAGAGAGATCAATATTTAGCAACCAATATCTATGAAGCTCAAGGATCACGCATTGTTGCTGTTGTTGGTGCTGGTCACGTTCCTGGTTTAGTGGAACATATGAGAAAACTCGATGCTCAAGAAGTTGATGCTGATACAGCTGCCCTCACCTATTTACCTCCACCAAGTAAGGTGGGAAAGATTGTCTCTTGGACAGTAGTGATTCTTCTTGTTGCCCTTATCGCTAGTGGGTTCTTTTTCAGTGGCTGGGACCAAGGAATCAAGATGTTCTTATATTGGTTTATTCTTAACTCCTCTCTCACAGGTCTTGCCGCTCTTCTCTCTTTAGCTCACCCAATAACGATTATAATATCGATGCTTGCTGCCCCAGTTACAGCCTTAAGCCCTACCTTAGGAGTTGGGATGGTCGCTGCATTAGTTGAAGCGAGTGTACGTAAGCCACGAGTGAGAGATTTTGAAGGAATAAATGATGACATCGCTCGGTTCAAAGGGTGGTTTTCTAACCGTATAATCCACGCTTTGATGCTCTTTATGACCACTAGCATCTTTGCCTCTATTGGGACCTTCATTGCTTTCCCAGTATTAGTGCGAACACTGGCTTCAGGTGGCTAATACCCCTTTATTAGGAATGCTAACTAAATAGTATGAATTTACTTTTGTTTACTAACTTATTTGTGTGAAAGTAATTAATACTTTTTAATACTTTTCTGAAACAATCATGAGATGTGAGAAATATATGTAATAGATGTATTAGTTAGGAAGCCTTACTTAGGGCTGTTCATCTGTTTTACTATGTGAATTGCATCTTTGATGGTGTCACTATGACGAATCATGAGATCGGGAGAAAACTTCATCGCTGTGGGAGCAATGATGGTATTAAATCCCAAGTCAGTAGACCCCTTTACTCGTCTTTCGGAAAATCCTACAGGTCGTATTTCTCCAGCTAGTGAGAGTTCTCCAAAGCTCATAAGCGTATGATCAAGGGCAATTGAACTAGCAGCTGAAAATAGTGCTAAAGCTAAAGGGAGTTCAATTGCTACTTCAGTAAGTTTAATACCGCCACCAACATTTACGTAGATATCTTTATCAGATAAAGGAATTTGGGCATGACGTTCTAACACAGCTGCAATACGGGTCACCCGAGCTGTATCGATTCGTTCAGAATAGACTCGTGAATACCCCGATTTAGAGGGGACCACTAGTGCTTGAATCTCAACGATAAAGGTACGAGATCCCTCTACAACAGCACTAAAAGCGATACCAGAAGGGAGATCTCCACTACGACGTTCACTTAAAAAGAATCCAATAGGATTGGTAACACTTTGTAACCCTGTATCAGTCATCAAAAAGATGCCAATCTCATCGACACTTCCAAAGCGGTTCTTTACAGCACGAATAAGACGCACTCCGCTGGTGGCTTGTTCAAAATAGAGAACGGTGTCCACCATATGTTCAATCGCTTTAGGCCCTGCTATGTTTCCCTCTTTGGTGATATGGCCAATGAGAAACAGAGCTATACCAAGTTGTTTAGCCAAATCGGTAAGCTCCATAGTACACATTCTCATCTGATTTACACTTGCTGCAGCTGAAGGTAGCTCACTACTGTGTAGTGTTTGTAGAGAATCGATAACAACGACATCATATGTTTTAGTTCTAAGAAGGTGAGTAAGAGCATCTAAGTCGGTATTGGTATACAGATGTATCTGATCGAGGTTCACCCCAATACGCAAAGCTCGAGCATGAACTTGTCGTAACGATTCTTCTCCTGATACATACAACACGTGTTTGTGTTGTATGGTACCAAGGATGTGTAACATCAGCGTCGATTTACCAATACCAGGCTCTCCTCCTAAAAGGACGGTCCCTTCACTCATGATTCCACCGCCTAATACTCGGTCGAATTCAAGATTTCCCGAAGAAAACCTAAAGTCATCAGACTGCGTAACTTCTGATAGCACAACAACTTGCGATTTGTTAGTGTCGCTAACTTTATCTTTAGAGCGACTCGCTCCTTTTTTAGAGACAACTTCTTCACTAAAGGAGTTCCAAGAGCCACATTCTGGGCAGCGACCGAGCCATTTTGACTCGGTCCGGCCACATTCACTACATGTATATTGGAGAGTAACGTTCTTCATTGTTCCTTAAAAGTCGATTAACTCAACGTCGAAAATAAGAAAAGAGTTGGGCGGGATAACTCCAGGGAATCCTTGACGACCATAACCAAGCTCAGGTGGAATAATAAGAGTTCTTTTTTCCCCTTTTTTCATCGTTACAAGAGCCTCGTTCCACCCTTCAATAACTTGCCCAACAGCAAATTCGGTAGGCTCTCCGCGTGCAATTGAACTATCGAACATTTTCCCATCGATCAAAGTCCCTGTATAATGGACAGTAACCGAAGTTCCATGTTGAGGACTCTCCGTTCCTGTTCC
>Ga0265293_10002784_pt1 | contig 34005 bp, 35 predicted proteins | sample Munlanlewell138R_FD_192505 | JGI IMG/M metagenome (GOLD analysis project Ga0265293, IMG submission 192505) | Leachate microbial communities from a municipal landfill in Southern Ontario, Canada - Leachate well 138R | ecosystem: Engineered > Solid waste > Landfill > Unclassified | place: Canada... | reverse complement strand
TTTACGAAACCAGGCAAGTCCCTGTTTGTGGGAGAAGTCTTGCAAAAGCAAAGGCAGATTTACAAGGATATGGATGTACTTGCTCCTGATGTGGTGGCCTCGTTATGTTAATGCGGGAATCCGGGTAAGAAGCTTTTGCAAAACAAAAAAGATTGCAACTTGATATCTCGCAACTATTTATATTTTAGTCCGTTAAGAGTAACGGTTTAAATATAAAGCACTTTAATAAACAAAGTTATGAGATGGTTTAATTAAAAATTTAAACTTAGTATTATGAAAAAACTCATTTTATCTATAATGGTAGCAATTTCCATAGTCTTTGTGGTAATTGAAACCAGCTATTCTCAGGTAGGAAGTTTTCAGGTGGGGCCGGGTCATAAGTTTCTGACTCATCCGGATGCTAATATATACAATGCTTATAATATGATGGATTTTAGTTGGTGGAATTATAAGCAATTTAATGAACAGTTTTATGATGTAGCAAAAGTGAAATATCTTGAGTTTTTTCGTTTAATGGGCAGAATAGAAGCTACAAAAACAACTCTTCTCTCATCAGCATCAGAGATGCAAGGTAATGTGCAATATGCAGTTGGTAATGAGCAACAGATGCTTTTGCTTCAAATAGTGACTTTAGAAAATCAGTATGCGGAATACAATGCTTTACAACAGGAATTACTTCGTTACCAGCAGGAATGTAGTAAAAAAATAATGGAATACACCAGCAGGTTTCATTATAGCCAATCAGAAGGTATTATCAGGGGTTTAATGCTTGATTCACGATTTAAATATGAATTAGGGCTGGCAGATGCGGGTATAGTTTCAGCGCGTAAAGCAAGAATAAATGAATCACTTAGAAAGTTTATTTATGGTCCGCCAGGTCAATTAATACATAATCTTCTTGAAATGGCTGGTGCTGCGGTAGCTCATTAGTTCGCTTAGAAAATCATAATAATCAAGTCAATTTTTGTTAAAACATATAATTTTACAAAACTATGAGATGTAAACAATGTAACGGCAGCGGTATGGTTCAAACAGGATCATTCGGGCCAAAGCCCTGCCCCAGTTGCGGTGGCAGAGGTTTTGTTGATGGCGAAGAAAAATCAGGTGGCTATAAAACAATGGGTTATGGTGAAATTATCTTCTATTCATTATTAGGAGCTGGAGTAGGTTATTTAATCTGGGAGCCACTGGTCATATTTCTGCCTTTCATTATCTTTGTTTATCTGCAAGAGAAATATCAATAGCTAAAAATATACTTTAGGCCATTCCTCAAAAACCTACTCAAACAGTCACCATCAGATTGGGTATTGCATCTGTTCATTAAAACCCATTTATTGAACATAATTGCAATAAGTGTCCATTATTGTAGGAAAAGTTAGTATTCGTCCAATAATTGCAAAAAAATGAACAGTAGGCTGCTGTTGTTAAATTATTACTTTACGGAACAGACTTTTGAATGTCCGATAGGACTTCAAAACGCCGAATATGGAAACCGAAATTCTAACCTATTTTTTTAGATCAACGTTTCCATGTCCTCCTGCCTCGGACGATGAAAAGTTGGATTACGTGAATACAGACTTTTGAACGTCCGATAGGACTTCAAAACGTCGAATATAATAACGAAAATCTTATTTTGTTTTTCTTCATCAACGTTTCCATGTCCTCCTGCCTCGGACGATGAAAAGTTGGATTATGACTTTGCAGACTTTTGAAGTTCCGGCAGAAAGTCAGGGCGCGACTATAAGGCCTCGTTAATCAGTCGCACCCTGACTGTAAGACGCATTCAGTCAGGGTGCGTCCGTTTGTCGTCGCAAGATAGCCGCGGCCTGACTGGCATTGAAACGGGTCAGGGCGCGACTATAAGACCTCGTTAATAAATTAAGTAGTTAATGATTTGAACGCCAAAGGTTTCTAAAATATTTGGTTTTTCTTATAAAACTCCAATACCTACAACTTTACCTTCGATTTATTTCCTCTTAAAAACCGCCATAAAAAACAAGCGCACATCATTTCCGGTAATCAATAAATCACGAAAAGCGGTAGAAGTTTTTTTGTGAAAAACCCATCCCTGATACACCACCACCATGCTATACGCCAGCGAGGCGCTGATGCCGGCGCCAAGAAGTCCGAAGCGCGGAACTAATACAATTAATGAAGGAATTGTTACCGCTAAACCAGTGAGTGAGGCGAAGAGGTTGTAACGCGGCTGCCCGGTGGCGGAGAAGTAATGACTGAATATAGTATTGGCTGCCAGCGCGATAACAGCCGAAGCAAGACTAATTATGACAATTTTAATGTCGCCAAACTCCTTGCTGAAAACCCACTCAAAAAGCTCGCGCGGGATGGCGATCAATACCAGCAAAGCCAGCGTTGTTAGCCCTATTGATGCAGCTAAGTGAGCCATTAATTTAATGTCTAACTCAGGATAATACCTGGATCCTATTTGTTCCCGGTAGTTTGGGAAGTTCACAGATAAATAGAAACAAAGAAACTCAAGAATAAACCAAGATAAAATGGGTATTTTTCCTAATTTCGACAAAATTTGAAAAATAGCACCTAACGAACTCATTAAGCTGTAATTCAGTATTTTTTAACATCCAAATTATGCAGAAAAGAAAATCAGGTAGAAGAAAATTCATCATTCAAACGTTTATTGGCGGTATGGCAGCAGGCTTGGGATGCAAATATGGTTATGCCACCCATGTTTTGGCTGCGCAGCCTGCAGCAGCTAAACCTGCCGCAGTATTGCCTGTGGTGCTTTCTACCTGGTCGCACGGAATTCCAGCCAATCAAGCTGCGATGGATGTTTTATCCGCTGGTGGCAGTGTGTTAGACGCTGTGGAACAGGGCGTTCGCGTTCCCGAAGCCGATCCAACGATTGAAAGTGTTGGCTATGGCGGCTTGCCCGATGCATCAGGTGAAGTAACACTGGACGCCTGCATAATGGATTCCAATGGTGATGCAGGTGCTGTGGCTTACTTAAAAAATATTTTGCACCCCATTTCTGTGGCAAGAAAAGTTATGGAGAAAACACCTCACCTGATGTTAGTCGGCGATGGTGCTTATAAATTTGCAATTGATCAAGGCTTTGAGCCGACCAATTTATTGACCGAAAACGCCAACCAAAAATACGAGGAATGGCAAGCCAGTGGCAGCACCTACGCACCTCATGCCAACTGGGAAAACCACGATACCATTGGCTTGCTGGCCATCGACAAAAACGGCGATATGGCCGGTGCTTGCACCACGAGCGGCATGGCATTTAAGCATTCCGGGAGGGTTGGCGACTCGCCCATTATCGGCGCAGGCTTGTTTGTTGACAACGAAATTGGCGGCGCCACAGCAACCGGCGAAGGTGAGGCAGTAATGAAAACACTGGGTAGCTTTTTAATTGTAGAACTGATGCGACAGGGCTACACACCTCAGCAAGCCTGCGAAGAAGCCGTAAACCGGATTGTTGCAAAAGTGAAATTGCACCCACACTTTCAAATTGGATATATTGCACTGAACAAAGCCGGCCAAACAGGTGCTTATGCCTACAGACCTGGCTTTCAATATGCTTTGCATCAAGATGGAAGCAATACCTTATTTAATACAAACTCCCTAAAAACTACCTGGAATGAAGAATAATTACCGCCTGTTTTTCGCTATGCTGATCAGCCTGACTTTGATCGTATCCTGTCAGCCATCCAAAACAAACAAAGACCTCACTATTATTCCTGTGCCGGAATCCGTTTCTGTTAGCAATAAAACGCTGGATATCAACAAGGATACCCGCATCATTTACGAAGATCCAAATCCTGCCCTGCGGCTGATGGGCGAGCAGCTGGCTGGTTTTATCAGCGAAAAAAGCAATTTCCGCCCGGAAGTAGCTCCTTATAGTTCGGTTCAATCGCTTGAAAATGATATTTATTTAACTATAAACCTGAACGACAGCACTTTTGGCAAGGAGGGCTACCAAATTCACCATTCGGATGGGCAACTACTTACTATCCAGGCCAATGATGCGCAAGGCGTTTTTTACGGCATGCAGACTTTGTACCAGCTTTTTCCTACTGCATTTTTTGAAGCCGCTGATAAACATTCCGCCTGGGAAATACCGTTGGTAACTATCAGTGATAAAGCGCGTTTTGCCTATCGTGGCATGCACCTTGATGTGAGCCGACACTTTTTTTCGGTGGACTTTATCAAACAATATATCGACTTGCTGGCAATGTACAAATACAATACATTTCACTGGCACCTGACGGAAGATCAGGGTTGGCGCATCGAGATCAAGGCTTATCCAAAGCTGACTGAGATTGGCGGCTGGCGCAAGGAAACTAAGATCGGACATCAGTGGGAGACACCAAAACAGTTTGATGGCCAACGCTATGGCGGTTTTTATACGCAAGATGAAGTGCGCGAAATTGTGGATTATGCCGCTTCAAAATACATTACTGTTATTCCCGAAATTGAAATGCCCGGTCACGCTATGGCAGCGCTGGCAGCCTATCCAGAGCTGGGTTGCACAGGTGGCCCTTATGCCGTGCAAGGCGAATGGGGTGTGTTTGATGATATTTATTGCAGCCGCGAAAGCACGTTTATTTTTCTGGAAAATGTATTGACAGAAGTCATGGAAATGTTTCCGAGCACATACATTCATATCGGTGGCGATGAAGCACCCAAAACGCGTTGGAAAGCCTGTCCGGATTGCCAAAAAAGAATCCGTGAAGAAGGGCTGGAAGACGAGGCGCAGCTGCAAAGCTATTTTATCAGCCGAATATCAAAATTTCTGGAAAAACACGAACGTCAAATTATTGGCTGGGACGAAATCTTAGAAGGTGGTTTAGCTCCCGGTGCTACGGTGATGTCGTGGCGTGGCACGGAAGGTGGAATTGCAGCAGCACAAATGGGACATGATGTGATTATGACGCCTAACAGTCATTGCTATTACGATCATTATCAGGGAAATCCTTCAGAAGAACCGCTGGCAATTGGAGGCTTTACACCGCTTTCTCAAGTGTATGATTTTGAGCCAATTCCAACAGCACTCAATAGCACAGAAGCCAAACACATTATAGGTGCACAAGCCAATGTATGGACAGAATATATTACTGATAATGATGAAGTTACCTATATGATTCTCCCACGGATGGTGGCACTTTCAGAAGTGCTTTGGTCGCCCGCAAAAAACCGGAATTGGGAAAACTTTTACAACCGCTTGCCGGCTCATTTTGCCAGGTATGACGCGCTCGGTTTACACTACAGCCAGTCTGTAAATCAGGTAAAAACCAAGCTTGTGGTAACTGAAACCGCTGACACCCTTGTTGAATTAACTGCCGAAGTGCCTCAGGCTCAGATTTTTTACACCCTCGACGGTTCAGTTCCTGACCAAAACAGCAGCCTGTACACAGAAAAGTTAAAGCTAAATAAAACGGATCAATTAAAGGTTCAACTTTTTAGAAATGGACAGGCCTTTGGTGAGGGACAAGCTCCTGTTATTAAGTAGCTTTAGAAAGAAAAACCTTCTTTATCAGGCTATTATAAGCAAAAACTAATTAGTAAAAAAGTCAAAAACATTGGCCAATTTACTGCTTTCGGTTTTATAAAACTCAGTGTAGGTGCATTTTGAGCAAGTTACTGCTGTATATTTTTTGTTTTGCACATCAAATATTTTGGCCAATAAACTTCCTGTTACTCTAATTTCGCCCGTTTCGTATTGGCGTCATGTCAATGCTATTTTAGTCGACCCAAGTCTTGCCCTTTTTCCCCAGTCCTTCAAAATAAAATTTACCCATAGCTATGGCTATGCGTAAATTTTCTTTCTTGATCTGAGAAAAAATTGCTAAGACTTAATCGACACAATAGCATCGACACGACACCTGCGGTTTCCGCATTTCGGGCAGCGGTATTTCAATTTATTCATCAAACGCTATTCTTTTGGATTATTCGATTTCGGTTTTTTAAGGCGGCCTGCCTCACGGAGCATCCTGTCAATAATCCATTCAAGCTGCCCGTTGGTGCTGCGAAACTCATCCGCAGCCCATTTTTCAACAGCAGCCAGCTTGTCTTCGTCAATTCGTAATGCAAAAGCCTTTTTTTTCGACATAACTTACTGATACAAGGATCCGGTATTTACAACGGGTGTAGCTTCTTTATCACCGCACAACACAACCATCAGATTGCTCACCATCGTTGCTTTTTTGTCGGCGTCAAGCTCCACAATACTTTTCTCTGCAAGCTGCTCAAGCGCCATGTCAACCATACTCACCGCACCTTCCACAATTTTAAAACGCGCCGCTACGATAGCCGTTGCCTGCTGCCTTTTGAGCATGGCTTGTGCAATTTCCTGGGCATAAGCGATATAATTTATCCGCGCTTCAATAACCTCGATACCAGCAATATCAAGTCTTTCAATAATTTCGCGTTCCAGTTCATGGTTCACCTCTTCCCCACCCGATCGCAACGTAATTTCCGCATCATGGTCTTCAAAATCATCATAAGGATAAATTCCGGCCAGCTTACGCAAGGCTGCTTCACTTTGTACAACTACAAAATGCTGAAACTCATCAACTGCAAAGGAAGCTTTGTAGGTATCAGAAACCTTCCAAACCAGCACCAAACCAATCATAATCGGATTACCAATTTTGTCATTCACCTTGATTGGGTCGCTATCGAAATTCCTGGCCCTAAGCGAGATTTTGCGCTTCACGAAAAAGGGATTCACCCAAAAAAACCCGTTGGCATTGATTGTTCCACTATAAGCTCCAAACAAGGTCATAACAACGGCCTTATTTGGGTTTACTACCGTAAAGCCTATAGACAGCACAATTCCCAATAATAAAACCAGAATAAATAGGGGTGATTTTAGCAAAGCAATGCCTGCCACGCCGATTAAAAAGATTACAAAAATCACAAGCGCCATTACATAGCCGGATGTTGCATTTCTTATTTTTTCCATGATGATTGGTTTAAATTGATATTATTTTAATATCACAAAGATATAAATTATTTTGTGTTGTAGGAAAGTTTGCGGAATATTTTTTTACTACTGAAATTGAAGTGAGAAATAAAAAAGACTTGTATGAGAGACCTTGATTTTCTATAGGTGCGAATTGTAAATCCGCGCCAGCGTGGGGAGGTTCCACCAACTCCCCTCTTTTCAGCTATATTTGTATTAAATATTTTTCGGGAGTATTAAACGACCTCAGAAAGAAGTGGATTAGGCTGTTAATACATTAAACCTCAAAGGTTTTAGAAACCTTTGAGGTTTAGCTGAATAGTTACCTTTATGATTAAGGACTTCATAACATCGAGTAAATAGCAGAAAAATATGGTTTTGCTATTTCAAATCATTTATCAAACTCATACCTTATCTTCTCGGCTGAATCAAAGTAGCCTCTATCAATTTTTGTTATAACCTCATGACACCTTCTGCAAACCGATATCAATGTATATATTGGCTCATTCATTCTATACCTGCCCTCTGTGTGATGAACCTCGGTTGCTGTTTCAGTTAGGCAGGATCGACAAATATAGTTATCACGCTTTAAGACAATCTTAGTTATTTCATGCCAACGTTCAGATTTTAAGTACTCTGAATAAAGATTCCAGAAATTGCTTTCATTGATCAACTTTTTCTTGTCTCTAATTCTATCAGCAATTTTTACAATTTCACTTTCAGCCGCTCTTTTCTCTTCAATTAGATTAATGGACACCGGTAAAGAGACTTTTTCGTAATTACTTTTCTTCAGGGCTGTACCAATTCGTTTTCCACAATGTTGACACTGATTATAAACACGATAGTCATCAGAATCTTGGAGTGCCTCGAATTCATCTGAATAATCTCTCACAGTGATAATATCGGGTGAAATACAACAATTTCCATAAGGAGCATATTCTATATCATCATAACCACAATTATCACAATGATAATGGAATACAGTTATTTTATCCGAACTGTTAAGCACTGAATTGCAGTGTGGGCAATACCTAATGTATTCACTCATAATACAATCTTTAAATACCAATTGATTTTAATCGCCCTATGAGCTCTTGACGTTTCTTATCCGCTAAATCTTTTAGATATTTGAGCTCCTCTCCAGCTAATTTCCAATTTTCAAGTAAGTTCTTGTCTGTAGTATCAGATTGAGCCATTAATTCTGCTAAGTCAATCATTTCTTTTTGTAATTCTTTTGTTCTCGTTTTCAGAAATTGAATTTCCTCATTAGTAGAATAAATTTTTTCGTTTTTGCTGTTTTGTTCATCAAATATTTCCGTTTGAACAGCAACTGGAGATGACCATGATGCACTATAAGTAGTTCCAGTAAGTTCTATTTCCTTTAGTGCTTTATCATCTATAACAAGCTTAAAATGCTTTTGACCGTGTCTGTAAAAGTTCATTGAAGTATACATATGGAAATTTACGTTTGCTTTTTCTTTCATCTCTTCAATTAACTCCTGCCTCGGTCCAAATATTCTTTTGTCTTTTAGATTCCACCACCAATCCTCTTTTTTGTCATCACTGATAAACACAATATTCTTTTTGTTCTCTGAGGCAAAATCTATGAGTTGCATCCATATTAAAAAATCACCATAGCGATTAGGAATAGGTTTTGCAGCATCAGCATATCCTGGTGGAATATGAAGCTTAAACCTTTTCTCCGCTTCTTTGTATAATTCATCTAGCCTGTCATTAGAAAATTTGCCAACAACTTTTCCACTGAACAATTCGGAAATCTCATTGTAAATATGATCAATATCCACATAGCTTTCGTATTTTTTTATTATACGATTAATATCTTCAGTAACCTTACTTAATACTGTGTTAAACTCGGTATTAATTGTACCAGACAGAAAAGGTATTTTAGATTGAGAATTTATTTCTTCCTGAATAGATTCAATCCTTTTAAGAAATTCTTTGTACCCACTATTTATATCATAGATAACGTCAATTCTCCTATTATTGTATTCAAAAGCTGCCTGGTGAGGCAAAATCATTCTGTGAGAAAGCTTTTCAATTAATCTTATAATAGTAGTCTTTGTTTCATCAGAATAACGATAAAGATTTAACAATACATTTGTATCAAACGCAAAAACACCATCGTCCCACAGCGATTTGATTTCTTCTTTATCTTTTTTATGATAACCAATAAACAATTCTCTCATAAGTAAAACTTTTAATAATTTTTAACCTCAATCCCCCGCTGGCGCGAATTTGCCTGCGCTGAGCCTGCCGAAGTGCAATCCGTGCCTTTGCTATTCCTCTTGCTTTTAAACCACATACATTATCCAATTATAATTAATTTGGTCTCCCGACAGTTATCGGGAGCATCATGCGAAAATCTCAATCCCTTTATTGTACTGACAGTAGACAAGGCACTCAAGCAAGATATCTTTGTACTGATCTCTTGTAAAAACATCAACCCATCCTTGCACTGCATAGCTGACAAAATAAACACCTGCAGGATTATGAAACTTGTACTTACGGCTCATTAAGCAAAAATAAGTAATTCCTGTATGCCGGAACAGTTAAACTGCTTGGTTTATTTGTTGATTGTTTGTGGACACGGATTGCAAATCCGCACCAGCCTTTAGGATTTGCAAACCTGAATTATAAAATACCAAAAGTTCAAAGATTCCACTGCTGCAAGATGGCTTTCAGTAAAAGCCCCAACGCTGGCGCCGATTTGCAATCGGTGTCCCTCTAATTGTTTTTAATGGAGTTTCATAGTTTTGGTTCATTGTTCAAAAATAATCAGTTGTTGTATAATTACCTCAGTGGCTGGCCCACCGCTGGCTCGCATTTGTAATCCGCCTCTGCCTTGTCTGGAAAGCTTCAAAAGCAAAAAGTTTGTTGTGTGCACGGATTGCAAATCCGCGCCAGCGGGGGATAAGAGTTTTTAAGTTTTAGCACTTTTCAATCTATAGGTTTTTGTTTTGTTCCTCTAAAATTAATAATTTCAATCAACTTCTTTTCAGGTTGAATCCGGTAGATTATGTAATTGTTTTTATCTACCAATCCCTTATGCACATTTTTAAATTTTACTGTAGGAGAACAGATTTTTGGATATTTACTTATCTGATTTAAAAGGTTTTGTAAATTTTGCTCTAAATTTAGAATTTCCATTGTAGTCCATTCTTCTTCAAGAAATTCTATAACCTTAGCTAAGCCTTTTTCTGCTTGAGGAGTCCAAACGATTTTTAATGCCAATTATCAAAACGTTTCAATACAGTTTCATTAGCTAAATATTCGCCTTTATCTGCTTGAGTTAAACCTGTTTTGATTTCTTCTTGTTCTTTTTCGGACATTTCGCTCCACCAATCCACTTGCTCTTCTTCAAAAACTGTTTTGAGTTTCTCTAATAGACTTTCTTTCTGCGTTTGCAGTAAAAGATGCATTAACTCTAATTTTGTGGTTTCAATACTCATGTTTCTAAAGTTTATCAAAACAAAGATAGTTTTTTATCCGTAATTTTCGTTTTGCCTGTTTAAATTTCTCCGCATTTTTTATGAGAAACATTATTCGGCATCCGTCGTAAATGAAATATCCCTTCCTTCGGCTCTTTCACTTTTTACTGCTTCTTGCAGTTGCTCGGGCAGTGAAGATATGTGAACAACAAACCCGTCAACCATAACAAAGCTGTTGAATGGGTTGCTTTCTGTCATTTTTTGAGTAGAAAACTCGGAATCAAAATAAACCATTTTAAAGAGGTCTTTTATTTGCTTGGCCTTCGCTGACACGGTCGAATTTTTTGTTCCAAAATAATCGCGCTGCGCTTACCGGGCTTATCGATACGCTAGTTTATGAAAACACTGCTGGATTGTTTTTTTTGTCCACGGATTACAAGGATTACAAGGATTTTATCGGGGTGATGGTTGAAGACGGTGATGAATTGGTGGGGATTAAAAAGTGTGATTTTGGGGAAGTCGGATTTAAAGGAGCGCTGCGCTGCGCTTACCGGGCTTATCGATATCCCCGCTGGCGCGGATTTGTAATCCGTGCCTTTGCCATTCCTCTTGCTTTTAAACCCCGCTTGGAGTTTGCAACTACCTCGCCTAAAATTAAAATCACGCAATATTCTTACTATCATAAAAACAAGTTCATCAGTCAAACAAGCTGTAAATCATTATAATACTGTATAAATTGATTATCTAAACGATATCCACGCAGCGACACAGTTGCAGACTCCGAACGTGAGTATTAGACCACCTCAATTATTCTACAAAATAATCCTATCTATATTTGTAGAACTTTATTCACTAAATTTGCGTTAAATATTAACAAACACTATACTTTTGTGCTATATGTTAAACATTGGCATTAAAATAACAGCGCTACGTAAGCAAAACAAATGGTCTCAAGCAGATCTTGCCAATGCGGTTAATGCTTCACGAGACATTATTGGGAAGTACGAACGTAACGAGAATGCCCCTTCTATTGAGATGGCTCAAAAAATAGCTGTAGTATATGGGGTGACTGTGGATTACCTTATAGGCAAAAGTGCTTTTGCAAATTACAACCAGAAAGATATTAAACGCTTAGAAGACAGGAATGCCAATGCAAGGCAGGCTATTACAATTTAAAAATGGATTTTATGCAAACAGTATTAATAGAACTTAAAGATAACCAATCTTTGAAAGCTTTGCAGGAATTGGAGCAAAAGCAGCTGATTCGGATAGTAAAAGAACCTGATTTAAATTCTTATGCCTTAGCTGGCGAACCTATAAGCGAGGAAGATTTCAAAAAATGGGTTGAATATACCGAAGATTCTCCAACTGTAAGTATTACCGAAGCCAAGCAGCGATGGGCAACACAAAAGAAAAAGCTCCAAAAACTTATTCGTTAAGGATAACCGAAAACGCGCTCCAAAATATTGATGATATAACAGGCTATATTGCTTACATCAAACACCAGCCTTTAAATGCTATCCGTGTTGGTGATAAAATATTTGAGACCATAAACCGCATTGAGCAAAACCCTTTCGCATTTCGGGAATGCGAAGAAATTCCGACCAAAACCAAAATCTATCGCAAAGCAGTTTGCATGAGCTGGCTTATCATCTATAAAATTAAAGCCTCTGAGATTATTGTTGTTGGTATTATCCATAGTAGCCGAAGCGTTTCGAGGGTTAGAAAGCTTAGAAAAGTAAAATAGAAAGGGTCAACAACATGCCAGCGGCCTATTTGCATATCATAAAACCTCGCCCCGTAATCATACCAGTCCAAAAGCAACGAAAACGCTGCTATTTTCTTCCAAATTTTTATTGCTTACAACCCAAACCCAACTTAAGCTGTCTGTATTAGTTGTCAACCCTAATTACGCCTCTATGAAACCAAGAATTTTATTGCTTTTTAGCTTTATTTTTTATCTTACTGCTTGTCAGCAAGATACGAAGACACCAGCTGATTACGTCGATCCATTTATTGGCACCGGCGGCCACGGTCACACTTTTCCGGGGGCCACGATGCCTTTTGGCATGGTGCAACTGAGTCCGGATACGCGCAAAGATTCGTGGGATGGCTGTTCGGGCTATCATTATTCTGATAGTACCATTATGGGTTTTAGCCATACGCATCTAAGTGGCACAGGTGTAGGCGATTATGGCGATATTCGCTTGATGCCGATGAGAGGCTTGTTGCGTCTTGATCCCGGCACTGAAAGCGAACCTCATCTTGGCTATCGTTCACGATTCAGACACGAAACCGAATCAGCAGCGCCTGGCTATTACAGCGTGTTGCTTGACGATTACAATATAAAAGCTGAACTTACGGCAAGTGAACGCGTGGGATTTCATAAGTATGAATTTCCTGACAGCGACAGCGCACACATTATTATTGATCTTTTTGAAGGCGTTACAACAGACAAGATTCTCGACGCTTTTATCCGTTTTGAAAACGACAGCACCATCAGCGGGTATCGCCGCACCAAAGGCTGGGCAAACGATCAGCATTTATATTTTTATGCCCGTTTTTCAAAAGCCTTCAAGCTTTTCGGCATTCAGCACAATGGTCAAACGCAAGCCATGAAAACTTATGCTGAAGGTGGAAAAATAGTTGCCTGGGTGGATTATGAAAGCATGAAAAAGGAAGCCATCATGGTTAAAGTGGGTATTTCTGCAGTAGATGTAGATGGCGCAAAAAACAACCTAAAAACAGAAATCCCGCATTGGAACTTTGAGCGTCAGCGCGAAAAAGCCAAGGCAAATTGGAACAAGGAGTTAGCAAAAATTGAAGTAGGAAAAGGCAGACAAAAGGACGATCGCCGCATATTTTATACCGCACTTTACCACACCATGATTGCGCCTAATGTTTATAATGATGTTGATGGACGCTATCGTGGACACGATATGAAAATCCATCAAACAGACAACAGACATTATACCGTTTTTTCACTTTGGGATACGTTTAGGGCGCTGCATCCGCTGCTTAGCATCATCGAAAAAGAGCGCACTAACGAAATGATTTTAAGCATGTTGGATATGTACGATAAAGGCGGATTACTCCCGGTTTGGGAACTGGCTGCCAACGAAACTCAGTGTATGATTGGCCATCACGCGGTGCCTGTTATTGCCGACGCCTGGATCAATGGCATCAGGGATTTTGATGGTGAAAAAGCACTCAATGCGATGATAAAAAGTGCCAATCAGGATTTGCACGGACTGAAATGGCAAAAATCGCTGGGATTTATTCCGGCTGATAAAGAAAGTGAATCTGTTTCCAAAACCCTGGAATATGCTTACGACGATTGGTGCATTGCGCAAATGGCCGAATCACTTGGAAAACAACAAATTGCAGACAGTTTCTATCAAAGATCACAATATTATAAAAACCTGTACGACTCCGAAACACGCTTTTTCAGGGGAAGACAAAACGGCGGTTTTATCGCGCCATTCGATCCGGCACAGGTCAACTTTATGCTCACCGAAGCCAATAGCTGGCAGTACAACTTTTTTGTGCCGCATGATGTTGAGGGCCATATCAATATCATGGGCGGCAACGACAATTATGCTGCCCTACTCGATTCTCTTTTTAGAGGAAAAACCGAGCCCACAGGCAGAAAACAAGCCGATATCACCGGGCTGATCGGCCAATACGCACACGGCAATGAACCCAGTCACCACAAGGCTTACCTCTATAATTTTGTTGGTCAGGCTTATAAAACCCAGGAACTGATTCATCAGATTATGGATGAACTCTATCACGCCGCACCCGATGGACTTAGCGGCAACGAAGACTGCGGCCAGATGTCGGCCTGGTATGTGTTTAGCGCGATGGGATTTTACCCGGTTACGCCAGCTTCCGGCACTTATATAATAGGTGTACCTCGTTTCGACAAAACCAGTATTAAGTTGGAAAACGGCAATGATTTTACGGTTATTGCTGACAATTTTAGCACAAATAATCCTTATGTTCAGGAACTTATCCTCAACGGAGAAAGTTATCCGTACAGCTATATCAGCCATCAGGCTATTGTTGACGGTGGCGAGTTGCGCTTCAAGATGGGGCCAAGACCCAATTTGGAGTGGGCAGCAGAGGCTCAATTCAGGCCAAAAAGTGCTGTTGAAACCGATGCCATAACGGTAGTTCCATCCATAAAAGCCGATGCCAAAACTTTTACCCAGAATTTGGAAATCACACTTAATCATCCGCAAGCCGAAGCAAAACTTTTTTACACGATTGATGGAACTAATCCAACCGTAAAAAGTAAGTCCTATAGCAAGCCGTTTTTGTTGAATGAAACAACCGAGGTGAAAGTTATGGCAAAGATCGGAACGCAAGAAAGCGCAATCATCTCGGGTAATTTCTACAAAATCCCTGCCGGAAGAAGCATCACCCTCGAAACCAATTACAACGCACAATATCCGGCTGGTGGAAATATCGCTTTGATTGACCAACAGCGTGGCAATACGGATTTCAGAACCGGTTCCTGGCAAGGCTATCAAGGCGTTGATTTGATTGCTACGGTTGACTTAGGCCGAAAGCAGCGCATCAGTGAGGTTTCAGTGGGCTTTCTGCAAGATGAACGCTCCTGGATTTTTATGCCTTTGCAAGTTGAAGTGAGCGTTTCTGCTGACGGAAAAAGCTTTAAAAAAGTCGGGACGGTAAAAAACACGATTCCTGAAACGCTCGAAGGCAGCATAACAAAAAATTTCGAGCTGAAATTCCCGGCACAGCAAGCGCGTTACGTGAAAGTGATTGCTGAAAATAGAAAAACCTGTCCTACCGGCCATCTTGGCGAAGGCGAACCGGCCTGGATTTTTGCTGACGAAATCGTTATCCGTTAAGTAAGTTTTCTGGCAGAGGTTGCATCTTGGATTATTCACAATATTTTTTTTATAATAAAGAAGCTGGTATCATCTCGGTAATCCAAGAGAAACTTCTATTAATATCTTGTTAAACAGAGGTGTATGTACATACATGAATTACCAAACAGAGAAAATCGGGATAATTAGAGATTCCTCCCTCAAAATCTTGTTTCACAGGGTTTTTTAGTCGGAATGACATCTGCGTTTTTACTTGGGGTGAAATACTTGGGGTATAAATACCCAATCTTTCTCTGCCTATCCAAGGTTTCCAGCTTTGAAACCGGTATTTTTGCAAACCAGTCCCAAAAGCTATGCTCTTTTTAATTGCAACAACACTTCTCTCGTTTAGTATTTTTATACTGTTTAAGTTATTTAAACAGTATAATATCAATAACTTACAGGCTATCGTTGCCAATTATCTAATAGCAGCCTCGGTGGGATTTTTTAGTTATGATGCCAAATTTTCAGCTACAGTAATTTTTGAGGCATCCTGGTTTTTGCTTTCAATTTTAATTGGCGGCGCATTTATCGGCGTATTTTTTCTTTTCGCGCTTTCCAATCAGAAAGCAGGCATCGCCATCACTGCCGTTTCCAGCAAAATGTCGGTCGTGATACCTACAGCCGCAGGGTTTTTACTATTTAGCGATCCGCTAAGCCCACAAAAGATTGTAGGAATAATTTTAGCATTAATAGCTTTATATTTAGCTCTTTACAAAAAGTCTGTTGGGAATACTAAGTTTAATTACAAACTTATTTTATTACCAATATTTTTATTTATCGGCACAGGCGCCAACGATTTACTGATGAAAATTGCAGATCATTATTTTGTAGAAAATGATGTCCTTTTATTGGTTTCAACCATTTTTAGTGTGGCTTTGATAATTGGTGCTACAGTATTAATTATCAATATTATAAAACATAATTCACGCTTAAAACTCAGAAATTTCGTTGCCGGTGGTTTGCTCGGATTGATTAACTTTGGCTCAACCTATTATTTATTTCGTAGCATGGAAATTTTTGACAGCTCATTCCTTTTTCCCATCCGAAACACAAGCGTAGTAGGCTTATCAGCCCTTGCCGCTCTGCTCTTTTTTGGAGAAAAGTTGCATAAAACAAATTGGATTGGCATTTTTCTCGCGCTCATTGCGATCCTAATGATTTCAACAGGATGATGTTTGACGACACCTATACTATAATCACCAATTCCGGCGAGGGCCTGTACAAGGATAAAGGCAGCAAATTTATTGCGCATGCTTTTCATGTCAGCAACGAGACGGAAGCTAAAGAAGCAATCGAAGAAATCAAAAAAAAGTTTCACGATGCCCGCCACCATTGTTACGCCTATATGATTGGTCCCGACAAGTCCTGCTTTCGTTCCAATGATGATGGCGAACCTTCGGGAACGGCCGGCAAGCCAATCTTGAATCAAATTCTGTCAAAAGATATCACCAATGTTTGCGTAGTCGTTGTGCGCTATTTTGGTGGTACTAAGCTCGGTGTTAGCGGATTAATTAACGCCTATAAAAGTGCTGCACGCGAAGCCCTTGACCAGGCCAAAGTAGAAGAGCGTACTGTTGATGAGGTTTACAGCCTCGAATTTGAGTACCCGCTTATGAATGAAGTGATGCGTATTTTGAAGGAAGAAAATTTGCAACAAATAAATCCGCGATTTGAATTAAGCTGTTATCTTGAAATAAAAATCAGAAAAAATGAAGCAAAAAAAATTGTTGAAAAACTTAATTTACTTTTTGGGCTTGAAATAAAACACCTCAAAACTGTTTAGCTATAAGGCTTTAAGAAATTTGACTCTACGAAATCGGATAAAGCGCGTTAATCTAAGCCTAATAATTATTTATATCAAGCCTAATTTTCCTTTTTTATTCACTTTTTTTCATTGATATTTGTTCACAAATCAACAACAACTTAATTACTAAATAAGGTCATTATAATCAGCAACTTACTGATTTTTGATTTGTAGGCAGTTGTCATTTTTAAATTAACTGTTTGATTATCAATTAAATGAAAAAAGGACATATTGATGTTTGGGAAAACTGTTTGAGTGTGATCAAGGACAATGTTCACAATCAAAGCTTTAAAACCTGGTTCGAGCCTATAAAGCCCGTAAAGCTCGAAAAGAATGTTTTAACGATACAGGTTCCCAGCCAATTTTTTTATGAGTGGCTGGAAGAGCATTATATTAATTTGCTAAAAAAAACGGTAAAAAAAGAACTCGGTATTGAAGGGCGTTTAGAGTACAGCATCATTATGGACAACTATGATGCCGGTAAGCCTTATGCCATAAATTTCCCAACCAGCAACAAAAAAGACACCCAAAACCCGATGGTTTCTATGCCACTTGATCTGAATCGCGGCACTTCGAAAGAAATTCCTAACCCTTTTATTATTCCCGGATTAAAGAAAATAAAAGTCGAATCCCAGCTTGTTGACTCCTATTCGTTTGACAACTTTGTTGAAGGCGAATGCAACCGCCTGGCCAGATCAGCCGGATATGCTGTTGCTGAAAATCCTGGAAAAACAGCTTTTAATCCACTGCTGTTTTATAGTGCTACGGGACTTGGCAAAACACATTTAGCTCATGCAATCGGACTTCAGGTAAAGAATAATTTTCCTGATAAAATAGTCTTATACATTCAGACAGAGCAGTTTATGAATCAATATACGCAATCGGTAAGAAATAATAATCAAAATGATTTTGTCCATTTTTACCAAATGATTGATGTGTTGATTATCGACGATATTCAGTTTTTAGCCGGTAAAGTTAAAACCCAGGATGTGTTTTTTCACATCTTCAATCACCTGCACCAAAGTGGTAAACAGTTGATTATTACCAGCGACAAACCACCGGTGGAGCTTCAGGGCTTGGAGCCGCGACTACTTTCACGCTTCAAATGGGGGCTTTCTGCCGATCTTCAAGTGCCTGATCTGGAAACCAGGATCGCAATCCTTAAACGCAAACTATACAACGACGGCATAGAAATCCCACAGGATGTAATTGATTATCTGGCCTATAACATCCGTACCAATGTGCGTGAGATGGAAGGCGCACTTATTTCTTTGGTTGCACAATCGTCGCTCAACAAAAAATCTATTACCATTGAGTTGGCGCGCCAAATGATCGATAAATTTGTAAAGAACACCACTCACGAAATATCTATCGATTTGATTCAAAAGGTAGTATGCGACTTTTTCGGACTTCCCATCGAGCAAATTAAAACCAAAACGCGCAAAAGGGAAATTGTTCAGGCACGTCAGATTGCGATGTATTTTTCTAAAAAACATACTAAATCTTCCCTGGCAACCATTGGACTGCAATGCGGAAATAAAGACCATGCCACGGTGCTTCACGCCTGTAAAACAGTTAGTAATCTGATAGAAACTGATAAAAAATTCGAAAATTACGTGAACGAAATTGATAAAAAAATCCAACGTTAACCGTTTATCAGTGAATTAGTTCCGGCATCAGACTGTTAAAAACAAGGTTGTTTTTTGGATGGGTGCTTAACGGCCTTAAGCATAATATCTGTTTGTTCCATAAGTAAAAAAAACATGAATGTCCTATTTGTTTGTTTGGGAAACACCTGCCGTTCTCCAATGGCAGAGGGAATTCTAAAAAAGATTTATCAAGATAAAGGGATAACAGGAGCTGTGGAATCAGCTGGTTTTCAATCTTTTCAACATAATAATTCGCCAGATCCCCGCGCTATTAGTGTGGCCAAAAATCATGGCATTGATATCTGCCCAAAAAAAGCACGCATCTTTCATACAGCTGATTTCGACCGATTCGATCGTATTTTTGTGATGGACACCAAAAATATGAACGATGTGCTTAACCTTGTTCGTGACGAAAATGACAGAAAGAAAGTGGACTATCTGATGAACGCCATCGAGCCGGGCTCAAATAAAACTGTTCCGGATCCCTATCTAAATGGTGTTGAAGATTACGAGAAAGTATTTATCAATTTAGAAAAAGCCTGTCATAAAATTGCACACTTAACACTTTAGCCTATGATAAAACCCCCTCATTTTCCGCTTGCCAGCGACATCATCACAGCACATCAGAATATCTCGGCTTTTACACATCGCACACCGGTTTTGAGCAGCGCTTTTTTTAACGCACAATGCGACGCTTCCTTATTTTTTAAATGTGAAAACTTCCAAAAGGCCGGAGCTTTTAAGTCGCGCGGTGCCATCAATGCCGTTTTAAGCCTGAGCCAGGACGAATTGGAAGCCGGCGTTGCCACACATTCCAGCGGTAATCATGCGCAAGCATTGGCACGTGCCGCTAAAATTCTCGGCACCAAAGCCTATATCGTAATGCCTCGCACAGCGCCAGCTATCAAAGTTGCCGCAGTAAAAGCATACGGTGGCGAGGTATATTTTTGCGAACCAAACCAAGAAGCCCGTGAAACGAAATTAGCCGAAGTTGTAGCCAAAACCGGTGCTTGTTTCATCCATCCATACAACGATTACCGCATAATTACAGGGCAAGCCACGGCCTGCAAAGAAATTTTGGAAGAAATCGACAGTCCCGATTATATTTTTTGTCCGGTTGGTGGAGGAGGCTTACTGAGCGGAACAGCCCTTGCTGCCGCTTATTGGTCGCCTAAAACAAAAGTGATTGGCTGCGAGCCACAGGGCGCTGACGATGCGTTTCGATCGTTCCAGGCGAAAAAACTTATCCCGATGATAAAGCCCGAGACCGTTGCCGACGGTTTACTCACCTCACTTGGGTCGCTCACTTTTCCTATTATCCTGGAAAATGTACACGCCATTTTTTGCGTGAACGACACCCAAATTATTCAGGCTATGCGGCTGGTGTGGGAACGCATGAAAATTATTATTGAGCCAAGTGCCGCTGTGCCGCTGGCTGTAGTACTTTCCGGACAAGTCAATCTCAAAAATAAAAAAGCCGTCATCATTTTCTCAGGTGGAAATGTTGACCTCAACAACTTACTATGGGCCTAAAAAAAGGAAAACTTTTTCTTATTCCAACGCTACTTGGAGATACCACAGCCGCATATATTTTGCCGCAATCTACGCTGGAAATAATTGCTCAGCTCGATCATTTTATCGTAGAAAACTTGCGCACAGCCCGGCGTTTCCTAACTAAAATTGAAACCGCAAAAGCTATTGACGAACTGCACTTTGAGTTGCACGACAAGCATTTTCAGGAAGCGGCATTAAATGAGCTGCTCAAGCCGCTTCTTCAAGGGATTGACATTGGTTTGATGTCGGAAGCCGGCACGCCCTGTGTTGCCGATCCCGGAAGTGCTGTCGTTGCGCTGGCACATCGCCTTGGTGTTCAGGTTGTTCCACTCACCGGCCCCAATTCTATTTTGCTGGCACTTATGGCTTCAGGTTTTAACGGGCAAGCTTTTAGTTTTCACGGCTATTTACCGATTCAGGCTAAAGACCGTATAAACAGCCTGAAAATCATAGAAAAGCAGGCTATATTAAAAGGTGAAACCCAGATTTTTATTGAAACACCTTTTCGGAATAATGTATTGATTGAAAGCATTTTACAAAACTGTCATCCTGAATCCTTATTATGTGTTGCAGCCGATATCAGTACTCAAAATGAAAAAATTATCAGCAAGAAAGTAAAAGACTGGAAATCTATGACATACAACTACCACAAAGTTCCTTGTGTATTTTTGCTTTGGCACGAAACAGATTTTCAGACACAAAAAAAGCAGATTGGGAAATATTCCTGATCTGCTTATGTTTTACGAGGGATCGGTTTAGTGCTGATGGCCGTGATCACCATGCACATGGCCATGATCAAGCTCTTCGGCAGTTGCTTTTCTTACTTCGAGTATAGTACCAGAAAAATGCAAATCCATGCCGGCCAGCGGATGGTTAAAGTCCATTTTTACTTTATCATCACCAATTTCCATTACTATGCCATCCAAAGGATTTCCGTTCTGATCTTGCATAGTAATCTGATTTCCAAGCTGAAGCAGCTCGTCATCAATTTTACCATCAATTTCAAATATTTTTTTGTCGAGATCGACAATCGCTTCGGCGTTCTGCTCACCATAGCCCTCTTTTGCGCTTAATTCGAAACTAAATTCGTCACCGGCTTCAAGACCGCTCAAGCTCTCTTCAAACTTTGGCAGCAAACCGCCAACACCAAAAAGGTAAACAAAAGGACGATCGCTTTCAAGTTTTTGAATTAACTCACCTGTAGCATCTTTCTTACGCAATTCATACGTTAGTGAAACAACTTTTTGATTTCCTACTTTCATAAAAAATATTTTGTAATGTTCTTAAAAAAAACCTCAATCCAGCATCAAAAAATGACAAAAACAAGCTCAAAAGCCTCAATTCTGATTGAAATTCAGTTGAAATTAGCTGCAAAAGTACATATAATATTATAAACGCCTCATTCATATCCGGGAAGCTTGCCGCAAATAAACACAGCCGAGGTGTAATAAATAACTCCTATATTCGTCCTCTTATTCTTTAAACAAAATATACCGGAGCGATGGTTGACGAAAGCATTTTATCCATTCAGGGACTGAGCAAAAACTACGGCAGCATTAAAGCGGTTGATGCGCTTGACCTGGAAATAAAAAAGGGACAAGTTTTTGGTTTGTTGGGGCCAAACGGAAGCGGCAAAACTACAACACTAAGCATTGTCCTTGGACTGATTAAACCTCAAAACGGTCATTTCAAATGGTTTGGAAAACCAGTAACAGCAGCCACTTTAAGAAGGATCGGATCAATCCTTGAATCACCAATTTTTTATCCCTATTTATCGGCAACTGATAACCTTAAAATCATTGCCGATATCAAGCGGGTAAGCTATGATTCTATTGATGAAAAACTGGCAATGACAGGCTTGCTGGAGCGCAAAAATCACCATTTTAAAACCTATTCATTGGGCATGAAACAGCGGCTGGCCATTGCTGCCGCACTGCTTGGTAATCCTGAAGTGCTTATTTTAGACGAACCTACAAACGGCCTCGACCCGCAGGGAATAGCCGAAATCAGAGGTTTAATCATCGATATCGCGAAAGAGGGGAAAACAATAATCATCGCCAGCCACCTGCTTGATGAAGTGCAAAAAGTGTGTAGCGATGTAGCTGTTTTACAAAACGGGAAATGCCTATACAGTGGTAAGGTAGATTTTATGACTGGCGACGGCCTTTTGCTCGAAGTAATGGCTGACAAACCTGAGTTGCTAATAGCTGCGCTGGAAAACTGTCAGTGGGCAACAATCAGCAGTCGGGAAAAAGACCACTTTCTTGTTCAATTGCAAAAAGACAATTCAGCCAGTGATCTGAATCGCTATTTAATTGATCAGCAAGTAGTTTTGAACCATCTCACCACTAAACATAAAACCTTAGAGTCACATTTTTTAGCACTTTTGAAAAATAAAGCATGAGATATATTTATCGTATTACCACCCGAAAACTTTTCAAAAGCCGGACATTTTGGATTATGCTGGCACTTTATGGCTTCAGCCTGAGCACCTTAATATTTGGTGTTGAAGCATTTATAAGAAATGTCACCATTAACGCCGGCAATAACTCCCCTATTCCGATTCCTGAAATCTCTGTTTATACCTTTCCCGACATTTGGCAAAACCTGAGCTATCTGACGGGTTTCTTAAAACTGTTCCCGGCATTGATTCTCATTATTTTTGTAACTGCAGAATACAGCTATAAAACTAATCGCCAGCATATTATGAATGGCATGAGCCGCGAATCTTACTTTTTCTCACAACTGGTATTTTTGGTTGGAATGGCTTTATTCTCAACACTTTTATTGGTTTTCCTCACACTATTTTTAGGTTTCCAGCACACGAGCGATATCAGCCTGAGTTTGGTATTTTCAAAAAGCTATTTTTCGTTGGCCTATTTTATGGAGTTACTGACTTTTTTGAGCATTGCGTTTTTCACAGCTATCATTATCAGGCGCAGCGGCTTAGCCATTATCACTTTTTTACTGCTCTACAGCGTGATAGAGCCCATAAGCCGTTTTTATCTTCCTGAAATGCTTGCCCAAAGCATGCCGTTTAAGCGCATTGGAAACTTAATTGATGTACCAAACACCAGCCTGATGAAACTTTTTGGGGTGAGTTTTCGAACCAATATCGACACTTTCGATCTGCTGTTTGTCATTTTTTATGCTGTCTTCTTCCTCTTTTTAAGTTACTTGCTTGTCAAAAAACGAGACCTATAAAAAGAAGAAATTTAGGTAGAAAAGAAATTTTAAACACCTTATTTATTTGTCCTACTAAGCGTTAGTGGTTTTTTAAAACTCACTTCTCGACAGAAAAACAAAATTGATTTTACAAATGGCCTATTCCAAATTGGCTGCTAAAGATGAAATATCTCTCAAGAAGTGATTATAAGCAGCATTTTGTTAAATTTGCCGGCTAATCAACCTAAGTTTTGGCTTACGTTTTCTGCAATACTATCTTTAAGATAAGCATTAGATGCTGTTAGGAAAACCATACATGAAGAATAAATCAGTATCTGAAAGGGAATCTTTTGCCCGACATCGAATTGGTAAAGGCAAAAGGGCTTTCGACATCATATTTGCAAGCATAGCAATCTTGGTTACTTCACCACTAATGTTACTGATTGCTATCATTATAAAACTCGAATCAAAAGGCCCTGTCTTATATATCTCTCGACGCGTTGGCACCGGTTACGATATATTCAATTTCTTCAAATTCAGATCCATGCGGCAACATGCCGATGAAGAAATTGGTGAATTATCAAACCTGAACCTCTATCTTATCAACAAAAAGCACCAACAAAGCAAAGAAAATCAAAGCTGTCCGGAATGTGCCAGACAAGGCAAACTTTGTTCGCCAATTTTATACATTGATGGCACCGAAATATGCGAAAACTGGTATTTTGAGCTAAAACGTCAAAAAAATAAAGAAACAGCTTTTTTTAAGGCAAAGGATGACCCGAGGGTAACCCGGTTTGGCAAAATAATCCGTCGTTTCAACCTGGACGAGCTACCGCAGTTTTTCAATGTTATAAAAGGAGATATGTCGGTTGTGGGCAACAGACCTTTGCCTCTTTATGAAGCAGAGAAACTCACAACAGACCAATGGTCTTACCGGTTTTTAGCTCCTGCCGGCATCACCGGGATGTGGCAAATACACGTAGATCGCTTTCGTTCTGAAGAAAAACGAATTAATCTTGACAACCAATACGCCATGATTAGTTCACCAGCAAAAGACTTTAAAATTATTCTCAAAACTTTTTTAACCTTTTTCAGGAAAAATAACTACTAAAATTCTTAGCTGTTACTTTTGTAAGGCTTTGATGCTACCAGGCAAAGCCGGATTGAAGGTAGGACTTCGAATAAAAAAATGTAGTTAACGTTGTATGTATATCTGTTGATATCTCGCTTCAGACTTGAAAATGTCAATAGGCACCAAAAATCTTACGCAGCAGCCACTCGACACTTAGTAGCATCAGCATAGCCAGCAGAATAATTTGCAAATTGATGAGCGGTTCAAAACGCTTTTCCTGATGGCTGACCGTCACCATTCGTTCATCGGCTTGTAAGTTGGCAAGTAGCTGTCCAAAATCAGATGTTTGATAATAGTTACCGCCGGTGATGGCTGCTAATTGCTTCATCCTTTGCGCATCGGCCACTAAATGACGGCCTTCGAGCGCAGATTTTTTCACTGAAAACCGGCCGGCTTCCGTCAGGCTTTCGCCGGTTAACATAGCAACAGCATCATAGGTATAAATCCCCTCTTCCAACCGCCCGGCATTGAGTTGATAGCTTTTGTCAAAATTCGTAAACTCATAGTCGTAATTGAGCTTTTTCTGTTCATTTACAAGCCTGATTTTCAGTTGTGGCTCCACGATTAACTCCCCACTTTTATTGCGAATTTCGCCATAAATCATCACCGGACTTCCCGCCGTATATTCCTCCTCCGTCGTAATTTTCAAACGGCTGTTATCTTGCTGTAAAGCAGCATATTGAATCAGCTTACCCATAAGTGCGTCAAAGCTTTGATGCGAGCCTGTTTCCTTAAACTGAAACAGCCTCCAACGCCAAATCCCGGTGCCACTCACAATGCCAATTTTACGCTGTTCCTGCTTTCCAAACATTATTAATGGCCGCGAGGTTTCTACACCTCTTAGCTTCTGCGAAAACAAAACTTCTGCATTACCAACAGTTTTATAATCACCAAAAATTACATTAAGAGGCGGCCACGATGGTATCGCTTCCTGCTCGAAATCAGCTGTGGTGAAGGCTGAAAAGTTTTTGTTGAGCTGCGGTGTGGCGTCAATAGTTGTTGCGTTCATTCCTTGATCTATCGCTAATACAGCTTGCAACTCATTGAATTTATCCACTGCCGTTTTTTGTCCGTTTATCAATAAAATTGGCATTTTTGGATACTTATTCAGGTATTCTTTCAAGTTTTGTGCGCTTCTCAAACCGTCAGGAAGCTGGTGTAAAATCAGTAAGTCAGGTGTTTCCGCATCGGAATCTGGCATGGTTTCATAAAAATAGAAATCAAAGCTATAGCCATCGCCTAAAGCGGATTTTATGGCGGCAAGATCAGGATGAGGCGCATGAGCCATTACCATAATCTGGCGTTTTTGCTCGATTACCTCTACGAAAAAAACTTGCTCGTTATTTAGGGTATAAGATTCATCTTCAAGAGGTTCTATCAGTATTTTTAGATTTTTCAAACCTGGAGAATCGGCTTCTATCAAAAAATTCAAGGTAGACGAAAAACGATTCGACCGGATATTTACTGATCTGGTTTCAAGCAGTTTACCGTTCTGGAACAAATTTACCTGCATGGTTTTCCCGTTTGCCTGCTGCGCCCTAATCGTTACCTCAACCGGGAAAACAGCCTCCAGCAGTGCTTTTCTGTTGTATCTTACATCGTAAACTGAGGCATCGGGATAACTATTTGTATCGCCCAAAAGCACGCTATGAACTACAAAAGGAAACTCCGAAATCGCCAACTCAGGCTGAAAACCGGCGTTATAAATACCATCAGACAACAAGACTACTGCCGCCAGATTCCTTTTATAATAGCGCTGACTTATGTCAGAAAACATACTCGAAAAATCGGTTGTGGCATCGCTATAATCCGGAAGGCGTCCTTTTTGCAGACTGCTGCCAAACAAATAGCTATCGGTTTGGTAATTTTCAGACAAGCGCATCAGCAAGCTGTCGTACTGTTGTAAATAATTCTGTCGGAAATAAATGGAATCACGAACCAGACTGATTGAGGCGGAATTATCGTGTAAAACAGCTATCACAGGTGGTTCTTTTATTGTTGTTTGCTGGCGCATATAGGGCTTCAGCAAAAGCAGGCCAATCAGCGTGATTACAACAAAACGGACTAAAAACAGCAGCGTTTTGAGCCAGCCCGGATAAGCAGATTTAGTGCGGTAATAAAGCAGCAACGAAAAGGCAGCCGCTCCAGCCACAACCAAAACCAGCAGCCACAACGACTGTTCAAACAATATCGGGCTATTCATGACAATCCGTCTATTAAAGGGGTTTGAAAAGTAAAGGCTGCCTTTAGAAAAACGGCAGCCTTGAAAATTTCAGTTTTATCGGCTCATGCCGCCACAAACACTAATCACCTGACCGGTAACATAAGCAGAAAGCTCAGAAGCTAAGAAGACAGCCACATTGGCCACATCTTCAGGCTTGCCGCTTCTTCTCAAAGGAATGGTTTCTGCCCATTGTTTGCGCACTTCCTCAGAAAGCTGATGGGTCATTTCTGTTTCAATAAAACCGGGTGCAATCGCGTTGCAGCGCACGTTTCTGCTGCCCAGCTCCATGGCCATCGACTTGGTAAACCCAATCATTCCGGCTTTGGAGGCTGAATAATTACTTTGACCGGCATTGCCATTTACGCCAACCACAGAGCTCATATTGATGATAGAACCTGCGCGCTGTTTGATCATGGTGGACTGCACAGCTTTGGTAAGGTTGAAAACCGATTTGAGGTTTACGGCAATTACCATGTCCCAGTCCTGCTCGCTCATGCGCATCAGCAGCTTGTCGCGTGTGATGCCCGCATTATTGATAAGCACATCAATACGGCCAAAATCTTTTACCACATCAGCGGCCAGTTGCTCGCTATCGGCCAGCGAAGACGCATTAGAGCCATAGCCTTTGGCTTTAACGCCCATGTCGAGTAATTCTTTTTCAGTGGCTTCCATCTGCTCATCGCGATTCAAATCAGAAAATGCTATATGCGCTCCTTCGGCGGCAAAACGTACTGCCAAAGCTTTACCAATTCCTCTTGAACCTCCGGTTATCAGGGCAACTTTGCCTTCTAATAATTTCATATCAATAAATTTTAATTCGTTGTAAATCATTAAATAGCACCTAAACAAACAGCCAAAAGCAGCTTGAAATGCGTTGGCGAAGATACAAAAAGAAAGTTTCAGAGCTTGCCGGATAAGTAGTTATATCTTTGTGGCACACCCATCAGCAATCTGAAAGACACCAGTTTATCCGACAAAAATCACTTTCTCTATTTTTTGAAGCATAAACTAACGCAGGCACCCCCATCGGCATTATTAAACAGCCGCACACTACCATTTTGAGCGTTCATCATCAGTTTTACAGCCGCCATTGAAAGTCCTGCTGTTTCTTCCACTAAAAAATTATCGTGCTCCATCAGTTCGGTTAAGCGCACCAAAATCTCTTCCGAAAAACCCGATCCATTGTCGCTTACCTCAATGCAAACTTCCTCCTTATTTTCCTTTGTATCGAACTTTATTGTGCCACCAGTGGGTAATTTTGAAAGTGCGTTTTCCAGTAAAATACTGAGGCTTTTTCTCAGCAGTTCGCCATCGGCACGAATCAACAGCCGATCGTCTTTTATACCGATATTTATCCTGGCATTTTTATCCCGTACCAGCTCACTCATTTCGTCAACAAGCATTTCAATAAGCATTTTTACTGAAACCTCAAACAACTCCACTTTTTGGTCGTTAGATTGCAGGCTGTTAATCAACAGTGCCGTTTCGGAAAAGCGCAGCAGCCGCTTGGAAGCACCACTGAGAAAGTCCAGATAATCGCGTTGTTCTTCATCTTTTAAGGCCTGCGAAAGCAAATCGGTTATACCGATAATGCCATTGAGCGGCGTACGCAATTCGTGACTGATGATACTTAAAAAATCGCTTTTTGCCTTTTCCAGTCTTGAAAGTTGCTTGTTAGCAATCTGAAGCTCTGCGGTGCGGTCGGCCACAATTTCTTCCAGATTATGGCTGTAATCTATAAGCTGTTTCTTGTTTTTAACAAGCTCCAGGTGCGTGTTGATGCGCGCCAGCAACTCTGCTGTATTAAACGGCTTGGTGATATAGTCCTGGCCGCCCAGCTCAAAGCCCTTTAAAACACGGTCTGTCTCCGTTTTTGCTGTTAAAAAAATTACAGGAATCTCAGCGGTCTTTGGATTGTTTTTGAGTATTTTACACACCTCAAACCCATCCATTTCGGGCATCATTATGTCGAGCAGGATGAGGTCAAAAAGGTTTTTTTCAACCAACCGTAAGGCCTCATTCCCGGAGAGGGCGTAAGCAATTTCTCGATTTTGAGCAGACAAAAGCTTACCTAAAATCTGGATATTTTTAGGGAGATCATCTACAATAAGTATTCGTTCGGTGGTGGCTGTGTTTTTCATGCTATTAATTTTTAAACCATTTTAAATGATTTAGTTTTTATGATTAGTTTGGCCTGTCAGCAGGCTTTTTGACTGCTTCAAATTGATTCAGCAACTTCTTGGATTGTTCTATATCAAAGCCTTCAGCAGCACTTTTCAGCTTTAAGCCAAACCGTTCGATACTTAGCCATTTGAACTTTTTCCCAAAAGCAATCAGCCGGTTTGCCAACTCCTCAACGTCAACCATAAAGTTACTGCTTTGGGCTTTCTGCCACATATCTTCAAGCTCTTTTAAGGCCAATTCTTCTTCCCTGCTTTTTGTAACAGGGAGCTTTATAACGTCCGCATAATCAGGCAAATAAGATAATTTTTTATTGATTATTGTTTGTAAAAAACGTTTTAACAAAAACTGTTGTGCCGGCAAATCGAACTGAAAATCAGGATTCAACTTATGCGCTGTAATCTGCTGGCGACTGCCAAGAAGTGTAAAACGTAAATTGCCTGATTGCAAAACCCGATGTATAATAGAAGGGCTAATTTTTTCGAAGTCATCCATATCAAAAAACACTATGGCATCATTTTGCATACTGACTTCCTGAAGTTGCTCATCGCCGGGGGATCGTTCGGTAAATTTCAGGTTTAAATCATAGGCCAATTCTTCTATAAGTTGATTGTGTTTTTTATTACTTGAAAAAACATACAGCTTTGGAAGCAGATCGGAAGGAGAGCTTCGTGCATTTGTTTTAATGGTTTCTGACAAATATTTATCCTTGATAATTCTTACATCACGCAAAACAATTTTGAAAACAGTTCCTTTGTCCAACTCCGATTCAACTGAAACAGAACCCTTCATAGCGGTTACCAATCGTTGTGTTATGGCAAGGCCGAGGCCTGTTCCATGATATTGTGAAGCGTTTTCATGATGTTGATAAAAAGCTTCAAAAATTTTATCCAGACCATCAGCAGCAATACCGATTCCGGTGTCCTTGATAATAAGGTGGATATCATTTAGAAGCGGCGAATTTGTTCCACTCATCACCAGATGCAGCTGAACGCCTCCTTTATGTGTAAATTTTATAGCGTTTCCAATAAGGTTGAAAAGCACTTGTCGCATCCTGGTTTCACTCAAAAAAACCAGTTTTGGTAGTTTTTTATCTACATAGATATCAAATGACAAGTTTTTTTCTTTGAGTTGAAGCGAAAACAGCTGCTTTATTTCCTGAAATAACTGTCTTAGATCGAGTGGTTCATTTTTAATCTGAAGCTTATCTGCTTCAATTTTTGACAGATCGAGGATATCATTGATCAACAACAGCAAGCTTCTGCCTGAGCTACGGATAGATTCGAGGTAAGCCCTCTTTTGCGGATCGTCAACCAGCTTTTCCAGGATGTCGGCAAAGCCAATAATGGAGTTCATCGGTGTTCTGATTTCGTGGCTCATATTGGCCAGAAACTGGCTTTTTAGGGCGTTGTGTTTTTCAGCTTCCTCTTTGGCTACCAGCAATTTCTCTGCATAAACACTTAATTCTTGCTGTGCTTTTTCAACTTTTTCTTTTTGGCTTTTGAGCAATTTATTGGAGTGGCTCTTTAACCTGAATAAATAAATTCCAACCAACAGTGCGACCAACAAAACTATTAAAGTGCCGATACCAAACCAATTGATCAGTTGTTGGTCTCTCATTTGCAATTCGGTCAATTTCTTTTGCTGCTTGAGCAAGGCAATCTGACTTTCACTCCGCTCTCGGTCAAACAGGGTTTGCATTTGAATTACCGTCCGGCTGATGGTATTGTTTAATATACTGTCATTTATCGCATCGGCTCTTTCAAAATACCCCAAAGCTTCCGCATAATTGCCTTTTTCTTTGTTTATCTGGTAAATCAGTTCATAGGCCCTTCCCAAAAGTGCCAGAGCATTGGTTGGCTCGGCAGCTGTTATGCCTTTTTCAATATAAAACATAGCCTGATCATAATTATCCATCAGCACATAAACCTCAGCCACATTGATATAGCTGGTCACCATATAAAACAAATCGCCAATTTTTTCATTTAGCTCAAGGCTTAACAAAAAGTAGTTGAGTGCTTTAGGATATTCCTTTTTGTAGCGATAAACCTGTCCCAGATCGCTGTAGCAAACCGCCACACCCCGCTCTGAGCCAGCTTCGCGGTTTACCTCCAGCGAAAGCAGGAAATATTCCATAGCTTTATCAATTTCACCACGTTTAAAAAAGACATTACCAATATTATTCAAATTGGTGGCTACACCGCGCAGGTCGTTACGCTTTTGTTCAAAGCTCAGGCATTCGCGAAAGCGGAAAAGCGCTTCGTCATAATTTCCAAGAATATATTGGATGTTTCCCAGGCCGTTGGCCGCCTTGATATAACCCACATCATCATTAATTTCATTGGCCAAAGCCAATGCGGAGAGGTAATAATTGCTTGCCTGCCGGTAATCGTCGAGCCGACGATGTAACAGTCCAAGATTATTTAAGGCCTTGATTTTTGAACCAGACAAGCCCAATGAATCAGCGAGTCTCAAGCCTTTTTGATGCCAGTATATCGCACTTTCATAGTGCGCCTGATTGCTTTCAAAAGAACCAATTGAATCAATAATCGACAAAAACTGCTGCTCCCAGTTGTGCTTTAAAGCAATTTTACAGGTGACATTATATAAGGAATCCATCCTTGCTGCCTGTGACCTAACGAGCCTTGCACGCGACAAGCGTTTTGCAGCATCAAGCAATTGAACAAACCTGACTGTGTCCGTTGGTTTTTCTTGCTTTACATGTCGAATCAAGCTATCGGCAGCCTTTTCGTTGGCCGAAACAACCGAAACAAGCAAAAGGCTTAACAGCAAAATCAGCGAAAATTTTCCTGTGAAAGCAAATAAAAACTGTTGCAAAAATCCTCTTCTCCTAAAATGGTTCATAAAAAACAGGCGTGGTTTGTGTTGTTAAACCGAGATCTTTAAAGGAATCGCTGATCTAAATTAGTCAAACACAAATATACAGGATTTTTCAACATTAAAGCTGTCAAAAAATAGGCTGCGACTATGCAATGAAACCACGTTTCTATCGAAAAAATTACTGTTAACGGCATCATCCAAATAAATAGTTTTTCTTAGCATTGCACAATAAGCTTATTTTTGCTTTCAAATTAAGTGGTATGATTCAAAAAATCCTTCTGATTCAAACAGCCTCGCTTGGCGATGTGATTCTCGCTACTGCGGTAGCCGAAAAACTGCATCAACACTACCCAAAAGCTAAGATTGACCTGCTGATCAAACAAGGTTACGAAGGCCTGTTTGAGCATCATCCATTTTTACATGATTTGTGGATTTGGGATAAAAGCCAAAAAAAATACGCCAATTTGTATAATCTAATCAAGCATTTGCGTAAAGAAAAATTTGACTTGGTAATTAATGTGCATCGGTTTTTTACCTCAGGCCTTATCACAAATTTTATTGGCGTGCCACAACGCATAGGATTCAGGAAAAATCCGTTGAGTTTTTTGTATAGCAAACGCTTCCCGCACAAGATCAGCACAGCAAAAAACGGCCCCCATGAGACCGAACGAAATCAGCAATTAATTGCCGGAATAACAGATGATAAGCCTGCAAAGCCGAGACTTTATCCGGGCAAAAATGATTTCGCCAAAGTTTCTGAATACAAGACAAAAAAATATATCTGTATTGCACCTGCCTCGCTTTGGTTTACCAAGCAATTTCCGGAAGAAAAATGGGTAGAATTTATGCAACAACTCGATCCTGACTTATATGTCTATCTCCTTGGTTCAAAAAATGATACAACACTCTGCAACCGTATCATTAAAGCTTCCGAGCACCACAACAGCATTAACTTATCAGGCAAGCTTAGTTTGCTCGAATCAGCTGCTTTGATGCGTGACGCCCACATGAATTTCGTAAACGACTCGGCACCCATGCATCTTTGTAGTGCTGTTAATGCCAAAGTAACCGTTATCTATTGTTCCACCGTTCCTGAATTTGGATTTGGTCCGTTGTCTGATGACTCAGCGATTATTCAAACATCAGAAAAACTGGACTGCCGCCCCTGCGGATTGCACGGCAGGCAGAGCTGTCCCAAAAAACATTTTCGCTGTGCCACCAGTATTCCAATACAAAAACTACTTGCCAGATTATGACTTACGAAGAAGAAATTGAGGCCGCCGTACAGATTTTAAAAGCAGGCAAAGTAATGCTTTACCCTACAGACACTATCTGGGGGCTGGGCTGTGATGCCACTAACTCAAAAGCTGTTGAGAAAATTTATAAAATCAAGCAACGCTCCGAAAACAAAAGCCTGATAGCCTTGATTGACAGCGAAGAAAGGCTTAAGACCTATGTAAAAAACGTGCCTGAAATTGCTTACGATCTTATCCGTAATGCTGCTAATCCAATTAGCATTGTGTTTCCGGGTGCCCAAAACCTGGCAAAAAATGCCATTGACCCCGACAAAACTGTGTGCATCAGAGTAACCTCCAATGAGTTTTGCAAAGAAGTTGTTAAGCGACTAGGCAAAGCCATAGCTTCTACTTCGGCCAATATTTCGGGGCAACCAACGCCACTGATCTTCAGCCAAATTTCTGAAGAAATAAAAAAATCCGTTGACCATATCGTTGGCCTTCACCAGCACGATCTCAAACTTCCAAAAGCCTCTACCATCATCAAAATGAAAGCCGATGGGAAGTTTGAAATACTACGTCCCTAATTTTTAAACACCCATTTTCCCGAAGATATCTTTCGCCATTTTGAACAGTATCAAGCCTTGTGTTGTTTAACTCTTTGGATTGAAATAACCTTCATTAGTTATAAACATTGCAATCGTTTGCGGTGAAACAATTGCTACAGGTTATTTAGACTTGATAAAAATTACTTAAATTTTGTACTTTTGCCGCTGCATTCAATCACCGCTTTAGAAGCTTAAAAAAGTTGATAATGACACAAAAAAGAAAATTTACTTTAGACAATACTGACAAGGAAACCTTAAAAAAGTGGTATAGTCTGATGACAATGGGTCGTCAAATTGATGAAAAGGCGCCTAATTATCTCAA
>Ga0265293_10002783_pt1 | contig 34022 bp, 21 predicted proteins | sample Munlanlewell138R_FD_192505 | JGI IMG/M metagenome (GOLD analysis project Ga0265293, IMG submission 192505) | Leachate microbial communities from a municipal landfill in Southern Ontario, Canada - Leachate well 138R | ecosystem: Engineered > Solid waste > Landfill > Unclassified | place: Canada... | reverse complement strand
AAAGTTTCCCCTCCCCCAAACCCCCTCCCCTTCAAAAAAGAAAGCACTCTTTTTTTCTTTGCCATTACAAAAACGATTAACGGATTGGGGCAGGTTTGAAACCTGCCCATACCAAATTAGAGAAAAAATGCTTTTCTTTGCCATTACAAAAACGATTAACGGATTGGGGCAGGTTTGAAACCTGCCCATACCAAATTAGAGAAAAAATGCTTTTCTTTGCCATTACAAAAACGATTAACGAATTGGGGCAGGTTTGAAACCTGCCCCTACCAAATAAAAAAGAAAAACGTCTTTCAGCCTAGAACCATAAAAAAAAGAAGAAAAACGCTTTTCTTTGCAATTTTGATGCGGATTCTAGGAAGCAAGGAGCGAATCGAAGGAGCGACCTCAGGGTCGTGACCGAGATGAGCGACGCCGCTGACGACGAAGACGCACAAAATTGCAAAGAAAAAAGGTCGTGACCGCGCCAAACGACCCCGCCGACGACGAAATAGTCCAAAATTGCAAAGAAAAAAAAGAAAATTAGATGACGGTGCCAGGGGGTATGACTGCATGCTTAGGAATAACGGTGATACCGTCGCGAATGCAGTAGTATTCGCCATCGACGTTGACTCCATCGTCGTGTCGCCGAATGATGACGCCGTCACCAATTCTTGCGTTTTTGTCGACAATGCAATGCTCCATCGTGACGTTTCGCCCAATACCAAGCGGAACGTATCCCTCACTATCGGGATCCATGGGCTGCGGGCTCTCCTCTTCGTAGTAGTCGGCGCCCATCATGATGACTTCTTTGAGCGTTGCACCGGGGCGAATGATGGAGCGTACACCAATAACGGAATCACTAATGATGGCGCCATGAATATCGCTGCCCTCTGAAATCAAGCTATCGCGGATCGCGGAGCGAATCACAATAGCGGGTGCCAGTGAACGCATGTGCGTAAAAATCGGGTTACCTGGGCTATACAAGGGGAATGGCGCATGCACACGCGTCGCCATGATATTTGCCTCATAAAACGCCGAAATGGTTCCAATATCCGCCCAGTATCCTTCGTGCAAAAAGGTATTAATACGAGACTTCCCAATGAGGCCAGGAATAATTTGGCTACCAAAATCATTATCGGGGCTCTTTAGGCTCTCCCCTAGCGTATCGGAGTTAAAGACATAAATCCCCATACTCGCCAAATACCACGCATCATTTTCGTTGAGCCCAGCGCGCTTAATCAGTGAAGCCGGCGCACGGAAGCGCTCAATCACTTTGGGGTCGGTAGGCTTTTCAACAAACTCCTCCACCATCCCCTCATCATTCACGCGCATAAGCCCCATACGAGAAGCATCTTCTTTATTGACTAAATACACAGCAATCGTCAATTCGGCGGATTTTGCACGGTGTTCATCGATCATCTTCGAATAATCCATTCTATAAAGATGATCTCCCGAAAGAATCAACGCTTCCTGATTGCCAAAATGCTGAATGTGGTGCAGCGTCGAACGCACCGCATCCGCCGTTCCCATGAACCACTCCTGACTGCGCTCCGTCTGCTCGGCCGCCAAAATTTCTACAAAGCCCTTACTAAACGCATCGAACTTGTACGTCATCATAATATGACGATGCAAACTCGCCGACAAAAACTGCGTCAACACAAAAACGCTGTTAATGCCAGAATTAATACAGTTCGAAATCGTAATGTCGATTAGCCTATATTTTCCAAACAGCGGCACTGCTGGCTTTGCGCGCTCATGCGTCAGAGGAAACAAACGACTCCCGCGTCCACCACCCAAAATCACTGCTACAACACGATTCATACGACCTCCTAAAGCTAAGCAATGGCACATCCATCGCGCATCATTAATGTAGTCTACCCCTTTGGTTCGCGGATCTCAAAGGTTCTACAGAAGGATTCAACGCCATCTAAGCCAATTCGCTTTATTTAGCTTTGCTGCAAGGGGCAAAGTGTCCCCTTACTTTGCTATGTAGTAAAAAGCACGCGCTGTATCGCCATTCCAAGCGTAGCAAAAAACGACTTACGCTTCCGTAGCCAGCGGTTTACCCTCGCTTTTAAGGTATTTGCCAAGCCTCTCGATGCTGTCCCATTGCGAATCGAGGAAATTTTCAGCTTTATGCGCAAGCGCGTCAAACCAGTCCTGAGCGGTGCTGACATCGGCTAGGTCGAGGACGAAGTTTTCGCCTTCCTTCTCAACGCGGTAGGAGGCGGATTGAGAACCGCAGAGCCAAAGCTCAATGACTTGGCGACCCACCACAACGATGAGGGGGATCTTCCAATCTTCGACTATACTGGCGTACAAAGCGCGCAACGCCTCAAGAGAAGAAAATTCGAGATCTACCCAATAATTCACTATCGCCATGCGAGAATGACTCAGCGTTTTATGTAAAGATTCGAGTAGCTTGTAGCTAAGCAGTTCCGACACAAAGATCTGTTCTTCTTTCACTGGAACGATCGTGAGGGTTTCGTCTCCAAAACTGAAGCGCTCATCCGTACGAAACTCGCTGAGCAGGTTTTTTTGATTTTGCGTAGCCACTAGCAAGCTGCTTCCCTGACACGATAGCTCCATATCGGCGTTTTCGCGCAACTCCCCAATGCTAAGCGGGTATTCACATAAAAGCAGCGTTCTCGCGGGATCGCCCGCCCACAGAGTCGCTTCGGGCTTCGCGTGGTAGGCAGGCCATGTTAGGTTAACGCTATCTGCACAACGCAAGCCGCGCCCATCGGCGTCGTAGAGCACTCCTTGTTCGCAGATCTGCAACAACCAGCGCTCCGAAACTCGCGCCATAGCCGCTAGTTGTAGCTCGCTTGCCTCTGCACAAACCATAAGATGTGCGCCCATGGCAGCGGCGAGCCGCGTTTGGAGTAGCGGCGCGGATGCGGAATGCAGGAGAATGGCCGCTTTCCAGGAAGCTATGCTCACAATCTCAAACTCTTCCCCCTCCTCGCCCGCTTCAAGGAAGCGGTAGCTCACCGTTGCCGTTGCAGAGCTTTCGATGAGCAGCCACTTCAATTCGCCGTTAAGCCCAATATTGGCAAGAAAAGTTCGGCGACTTAAGCGTTTTTTCTTTATTTTTTCGATAATACTGGGGAGTTGATGAATTTCTTGCTTGCAAGCTAGAGCAAAAGCCAGCGTATCGGGCTGCGATTTTGTGTAGGCTTCGAGCAAGTCGCCCTCGCAAAAACAAAGTTTTAAGCTGGATGTTGCAGGAATAGCGGGAATCTTTCGCTCGTTGAGCGGCAGTCGTATGTTTTGGCGAATAGGACGCCGTAGACCGTAAGCGCTACTTTCACTGCCACCTTCTTGATGAGATTTAAGCTTATCGGTGTAGGCACGAAGAGCGTCCCCGCGTAGCGGAAACAAAAGCTCGCTGGCTATGCTTACTAGCCGTTCTGAGTCTTGGCTCTGCACCCATGTTTCCAAAACCGCACGCCGAAAACGCTTAGTATGCCCGTAGCCATAAAAGCCCGGCATAGTTCCCAAAACTAAGAAGGGCACGTCGAATACACCATCGGCCAGCGCCTGTTTTAGCACCCGATCTTGGGCTGCAAACTGATCTCTGCCCGAGTCAAAAGACATGATCTCGTCCAAACCGAAGGAAAACTGCTCACAACTCTGTTGCATCGTCAAAGTATCAATAATGTTGCCTTCAGCCCAAATAAAATGCAATAATTTACGTGAAAACGCTTCAAATTCGGCGGCGCGCTTCTCCATAATCCAAGTGGAAGCGCGCAGGGCTAAACCGCTGTTGATACTGCCTTGCGGCCAGCGCAACTTAATTCCCTCGCTGATCGCGTAGCGCTTCGCTTCCTCGCGTTCGTAATTTTGCCCTAATTCACTTTGCCTCCCAGCGGCCTCACCGCTCATTGCTCGCAGCGAATACGAATCCAGCGCAATCCACTTCACTTGCAGGGGCAGATCCCCTAAAAGCTCCAGCTCCTTGGCCACGAAATACGAGCGATAGTCACAAAAATCAAAGTAAAATTTGGCTTTTATCATATAAACCTAACCTCAAAGAAGCTCTGATTCTTTTTTTTGTGGGGCGCTGCCCCACGCCCCGCTAAGAGCTTGCCCCTTATAACCCTTTTTTGTGTGTAGAGTACTGATTTTATTGGCTATTTTTTGAAGTCTCGCCTGACTTTCTTTGTTTTAAGCAAGGGGCTGCTTTGAAAGCTGCCTCCTACTTTTTTTGCATGAATCAGAGCATCTTCAGCGACTCCCTTCTTGAACATAAAAAATCTACTTCTTCTTGTCCAAAGATTTTGTCATAAGGCTTGAGGAAAGTCTGATTCATTGGGGCTTTTCCTTTCTGGGGCGCTGCCCTTACTGCGAAAGCGCTGCATTTGGATAGAGCATACTCCGTATGTTTTGCAAGAACTGGACAAGGCTTACTCCTTTTATTTATCGATGTGGTGAAATTTACACTCTATTTTGTGTAGCAGCTTTTATTGATCAGCTTTTTTGAACCATAGCATTACTTTACTTTGCTGGGATCAGCCCTAGATCTGACTAGGGGCTATCGCCCTTAGAAGCCGTTCTTACTGCGCAACTGATTTCTGTGGAAAACTATAAGGCTACGTACCTATGTACTTGGCATGGTTTTTTCATGAAAATCCCATAGCTAATGCGTACAGCGCTTTTTTTGCGCTAGAATAAGAGTAGATTTGGAGCCAATTCAGTGTTGTTAACATGTAAACGAAATATCATTGCGAGTCTTTTTTTTCTTGTGTTTTTACATAGCACAAGTTCTTTTTCACAAGATCTTCAACAAGACCCCTCCGCATACCCTGTGCCACAACCCAACGCTAATGCGCCAAATGCGCAAGCGTACCCAAATTATCAAGCGTACCCAGATTATAATGAGCTTGAGGCATACCGAGAGCAGGAAGGCGAACTGGCGAGTGAGCAGAATTATGCTATAGCGCTGTCGCCCCCTGTGATAGAGGACGTCCGCTATCGGCCGCACGATGGTTTGCGTATTTTTGCCGAAACAGGTGTCGGCCTCTTGGTATCGGCTGCCTTCGCCACAGCTACTGCGTATACAGGCTATTCGGCGATAATATATGCTATACTCGACAACGGCGGCAATGCCTTTGCCTCAATGATAGGCATGTTCTCCCTAAGCCTAATTGCGCCCGCGGCTATTGGCGGTGGCATACACCTTACAGGCCACTTTATGCAAAACCAAGGGGAAGCTTGGGCACCCTACCTTGGTAGTTACGCGGGCATGGCGCTTGGGATAACAATGTATTTGCTAGTCAATGTATACGCTAGCTCAGACTCTAACAGGGCTGCCTTCTGGTCAACATACATTATCGGTTGGACTCTACCTGTTATTGGCGCAGTACTTGGCTATGAGTTATCCGACACCATCAATACCAAAGAAGAAGGAATACGCTGGACGCCCTACGCCAGCGTTTCGCCTGATCTCAAATCGGGGCACTTTGGTTTACGTTTAGAGTTTTAAGAAGCTGGGGGGTTCAGGGCAAGCGCAAAGTCGTTAAATTGATAATTTTCAAGGCTATTTTTTTGTGGGGGAAGTGTCCCCCTACGTGTCAACCCCGCGCTGTGCGCGGGTTTGCCACTACCCCCTCCGCGGGGACACCCCGCGACGCCCCGTCCAGTTTTTGGCGAAACAGGACTTTGCGGCTGCCCTAGGGCTTTTCCCCTACTTCAACTTTCCAATCTCGCGCTCTACCGTTCGCAGTATTTCCCCGTTTTTAAGCAATCGCTCCATTTTTTCGTGATCGATGTGTAGCGGTCGATCGACGTCGAGTAGCGGCACGTGCTTGCGTACCACCTGCATTGCCGCTTTAGTGCCCTTACCGGGTGTAAACCCACGTAGCTCAACGCCTTGTGTCGCGGCGAGTAGCTCTATGCCAATAATGCTTTGTGCGAGCTTGAGTATTTGTGCCGTTTTAAGGGCGCTGTTCATACTCATCGACACGAAATCTTCCTGATCTGCTGCTGCTGGGATCGACTGAATGAAGGCGGGTTGCGACAAAATCTTTTGCTCCACTATCTGTGCATCAGCAGTGTATTGGCTAAGCATGAAGCCAGAGTTGTAGCCTGGATTTTTTGCCAAAAACGCGGGAAGACCGCCGTTTAGCGCGGGGTTAAGCAAGCGATTTAGCCGCCGCTCCGATAAGACGCTAACCATCGTGATGCCCGCGCCGAGGTTATCGAGCGGCATCGAAAACGGGCTACCTTGAAAGTTGGCACCTGTGTAGATGCGCTTGGCTTCGGCGTCAAAAACGGGGTTATCGCAAACGCCATTAATTTCGGTAATCATCTGCTCTTCGCACCAACGCCAATGGTCGCGCAGCGTACCGATAACTTGTGGCGTGGAGCGCATGGTGTAGGCGTCCTGTACCCGCGGTTTAACTTTGTCGTGTAAATCGGAGCCTTGCATCATCGCGCGTAGGTTCCAGGAGCAATCGACTGCGCCAGCAAAGCCGCGTAGCTCAACGATCCGCGCCTCATAAGGCATCAAATTCGCTTTCAGTGCCTCTAAACTCATCGCCGCCGCAATCTCGGCCTGACGAATCCACTCGCCTGTATCGTGTACGAGCAACGCACCGATTCCCGCAGAAACGCTTGCGCCATTGATAACCGCTAGCCCATCGCGTACCTTTAAACCACAGGGCTTTATGCCCGCTCGGCGCATGGCTTCGCCACCCCCTAAGCGCTCCCCTTTATAAAACGCCTCGCCCTCTCCAAGTAAAACGAGTGCTACCTGGCTCAGCGGCGCCAAATCGCCGCATGCCCCCACAGAGCCGCGCTCACAAACCACGGGGCAGACCCCCTGATTGAGCATATCGACAAGACACTGCGTAAGCTCTAGGCGACAGCCCGAAAAGCCCTTAGACTGCACCAAAACGCGTAAAAACATCGCCGCGCGAATATGTTCAATAGGCGCCGGCTCCCCCACCCCAGCGGCGTGGTTGTAAACCAAGTAGCGCTGAAAATCTTCAAGCTGCGCATCCTCTAGGACAATTTCCGAAAATTCGCCAATCCCCGTATTAGTGCCGTAGATTATTTCCTTGCTACCAACGCGCTCCTCTAAAAATTCGCGGCATTGCGTAATCCTTGTAACGGCGTCTTCTCCCAAAAAAACCTTCTCCCCATGCCGCGCTACCGCAACGACATCCGCAACACTGTAATGCCTCTGCCCAATCTCTATAGCCATTGCCGCCCTTCTCCAAAAACAACCAATAAAAACAAATTCCTCATTACCCCCCAAATTCCAAGCCTCTTGTAACGATTATGCTTGCACGTCGCAAGGGATGGGCGAATTTTCTATAGACCAAGTAAAGAGCACTCGCGAGCTTGCATTTTCCATAAACATGCGCTCTCCCCTCCAACTTAGCCAGGCGTGCAGCGAAAACTCCTCGCTCTGCGCCCTGCTCACCTGTAACTCTGCCGCTTCCCCCAAGCAGGCTAGCCAAATCGCCGTGACCGCCGAAAGTTCAAAACACTGCACTACAAAGAGCTTTGACGCAAGCCCACTAGCTAGCCTCTCTAGCGTTTGGGGCGAAATACTGGCTCCTGCTAGTGGTGTATGCGCTAGAGCAAAATCGCGACAGCACTTCGTTACGCGTAGCGTACGTACTAAAGAGCAGCGTCTCTTCATCAACGCGACTGCGAGCATAGGCACTGAACTTAGCAGCAAAAACGATGCGCCTTCTACTGCGACGCGAAGATGACGCTCCCCCATCTACAACGCCCCCATCTGCACGAACATATCGCGCACAGCTCCAAGTTCACCCACAGCACTTCGTTCAGGGTAAGTAAAGCACCAACAACGCTCTACCGCGCGCAGCACCTTCAGCGCTAAGCCAAAGCGGTGTCGGCGCCAAGGCGCAGTTCCTGGGCTAAAATCAAGAACCTGCCGCATAAAATGCGATATCATTTCGTCTACTCCCCATAAACTAAGCGAAAACTCCTCACCACGGCGTAAAAGAACGAGATCGCTAAGCGCCATAGCCTGCGTAGCCAAACGACTCTCATCGATCGCGTAACAGAGCTTCCCAAACAAAAGCCCCTCTTCACTTGCCCAGTCGCTGTGGAGGGGATTACGAAGGTAGGCGCAAGTGCTACTAGGCAAAATACGCCCATCCGCGCAAACGTTTAGCAAGTCATCGCTATAGTACTTCATGCTTTCGCAGAGCGAAAGCGCCTTGAGCGCTAAGGTCGACTTACCCGAAAAAGCGCTACCCAAAAACGCAAATGCTCGTTCGTCTATGCTTAGCGCCGAGGCGTGTATCGCTAAGTGCGAACCGTGCAGCATGGCAAAGAGCGGTCGCGCAATACGCTCAAAGATGTAGCGCTCTGGGAACAAGCTATTTGGCGTTTCTACGAGCTCCATCATGCAGCCGAGCGTATCCAATTTCATGCGCCAATTCTCGTAATTGACATAATAATGATAGGCATCAAGCTGCGTTACTCGCAAAATGTAGGGGTCTTCTTTGCTATCGCTCTCGTGCACTAGCAATGCTTCAGGCTTATCTTCATGCCAAGATTTCGCCGTGTCCTTAAGGCAAAGCCCAAGCTTATGGAGCGTGTATAAGCCCATTACTCACTCTGTTGCAGCAACTTGGTGCTGATCATTTCGTTGAGAGTCTCACTAAAATCAGCAGTTAACTGCTCTGCATCAGTAATATCGAAGTACTCTAAACCCAATTGGATGCATTCTTCAAGACTATTCCCATTGATCAGCTTATGCCAAAGCCAGTACGCGCTCTGATTTAAACCGTAGTATGAGTTCTCATCAACGTTCATCAGAACCGTTTTGTTCTCTAGGGTTTCGGCGTAAACCGACGCTGGTCGTTGAAATCGCAACTTTAGTAAATCCTGCACGATGTACCTCGGACTCTTGTTCAGAGAATAAAGAAGCTATGGAATACGCAATATGGGAAGGCTACGCGCTGTAAGATTTTGCCCGTGTCGCTCGCAAAGCGCTTTAAGATCTTCCAAAAAATTAACACTGACGACAATATTACCTAGTTCAGTGGAGTAGATGGGGAGCGTACGCGCAAGCGGGTTATTGATGACCCTAAAATCGTAACCCGATAGCCTATCGCAAGAAAAGCCAAAGGCGCCCCAAGTCGCCTCTCCGTAGTGATTCATACCAAATTCGCACGGAATGACCTGAAGTTTCAATATATAATAAGGATAACTCGCCTCGCGCAGCACCACAGGGCGACGGCGCAGTATTCGCGTTGCATACTCGACTAGTGCGGGCAATTGCGAGCGTTGTCTCCCCATCAAGAGCACGCCCGTATCGACAACGCTTCCCACCGGCGCTTGAGCGCGCTGAATTTCATGGATTCCCGGCATCAACACCAAGTCGCCATCCACGCTCGTACGCATCGGTTCCAAGTCAATATCGTAGCGCTCATGCAACGCGTCTGCTATCTCCCAATAAATAGCCAAATCGCCGTTGGGTAAGTAGCCAAAAAGCTGTGGCATATTATTTGCCACATCAATTTGAGTCGGCGCATCGGTATTACTAATGTTATACCCAATTTGGCTGACTGGGTAGTGCCACTGACAGAGCTCCTCGCTGAAAACTGGAATGTTGAGCAAGAGCGACTGGAGTTTATCCCAAGTGCGGGGCGGGTTTATGACGTAGTCATCGCGCAAGCAATTCTGTATTTGCAAAATATACTGCAAACCCATCGCCTGAACATTGAGCAGAAGCTCATCGAGATCGGAGATGTGCAAAATCGTACTATCAAAATCGCCTTCCTCTGACGCATCCGAGAGAAAATCGTAGGAATTACTTGGATGCGTCTGCTTGAGCGCGTAGTAGGGCTCAGACAGCGGAAACTCGCGGTAAGGCGAGAGACCTTCACGAGTTTCGGGAAAGAGGTAACCCTTGGGAATGAAGCAGGAATCGAATGGCTTCGTTCGTTCTTCAGGGTACATGTTAATGACGTGTGGGGGTAATTTATTTTGCGACATAGGAAGATTAATACATTGACTCGCTTAAAAAATCACGAGGCGAATGTTTAAGACATGTCCTATTATTTGGGGTTTAAAAGAACGTAAAATAATGAAGCACGCAAGAAACAGAGGGGGTAGCGTGGGATCGCTGAGCAAAAGGCGCTACGAACGCAAGCTCTGCGGTGGTTGAGCGTTTAGCAAAAACACCGCAGAGATTTTTGCGTTCGTTGTCGAATTTTGCGAAGAAGCCCACGCGAGGGGGAAACTTCCCCCAAAAACTAAAAACGAATAAAATTCGACTTATGCCTCGGTATCAAAGGCGATAATTCGGCAGCCGCAGGATTCCATTTCGATGGCGCGCCAAGGGAAGGCGCCGATCCAGAGGCGTTTGCTTCCCACTTCGGCAATATCGCCGCCTAAACACTCGGCGTGAACGATGCCAGCGGGGAAGAGCTTCAGGTGCATGGCTTGGTAGTACTCTTCGATGGGGTAGAGTTCGTCCCAAGATTTGTTGTAGCGTTCGCGAACCAAGGCGTCGGCGAGTTGGAAGTGCTCGGGTTGCCACTGTCGGATGATGGTGTTGAAGGGGTGGTCGGCCGAGCCGCAGTCGACGCCAATCCACTTGATTTTCATTTCCAGAGCCCACTTGTGGAAGTCGGGGCTGGGTCCAGGATGCTTAACGAAATAGCGGATTTCGTCGGCGGTTTTGTGCGTCCAATCGTATTTGTGATAGCCCGTGTTGATGACCAAAATGTCGCCTTTTTGGATTTCGCACTTCGACATGAGGAGATCAGGCGTGTAGATTCCGTAATCCTCAACGTCTTCGGAAATATCGACCACCGCGCCCGGTCCAATCCACTCCTCTAGCGGCACCTCGCCAATCGCGCGACCGTTTGCGCAAAAGTGAATCTCGCCGTCCATATGCGTCCCAACGTGGTTGCTCATCTTGATAACTTGCCCGTTCGCGCCCATGCCCCCACCGTTGCAGCCCGCAAGACGCTTAAAATACTGAATTTGCAGCGGCATGTAGCTCGGCCAAGGCGGTGTGTGAATGCTCAGCGGCATCGTTAAATCGTAAACCTTGACCTTGTCACGCATAATATCAAGAAATTCTTGGTTTTTCATCACTCTCTCCTCGTTTCATCACAGACATCCTCGCCCAACGCAAGGAATCACCGCAAAACTCTAACACCGACTCCCCGCTTTGCCAAGCTAAGCAAAATACGTATTGTTGCTACTTTTGTTCGTCTTCATCGACTCGCGCCTGATTTTGTTTTTTGGGGCTAGCGCCCCAAACCCCGTCTAAAGAAGCGCACTTTTTCTTTGCCATTTTGGCCTATTTCGTCGTCGGCTGCGTCGTTTGGCGCGGTCACGACCTCAAGGTCGTTCCCTTGCCGCACTCCTTGCCTCCTAGAGCTAGGATCAAAATGGCACAGAAAAGCGTATTTTTGAGAGCTTTGCACAGGATTGAAGCGCTGTCCCAAGCCATGGCTCTAAGCTCAAAACTAATGAGGACGAAAAATGCGAAAAAAACGGTTTTGTGCAAAAAAAGAAGCATGAAACACAATGAATATAAACTATTTTCGAAACAACAATATATTTAATTTAATATTTTCAGCATTATTTCAAGATTTACCCATAATTTAGAGAGATTTTAGTATCTTCTTCGTTTTTACTGCTATTTGGCGAGGCAAAACTTAAGTTTGATTATAGTAAATAATAAAGATATGATTGAATTTATTAAAGATTTTATCCTTTATCTAGATTTTACCTTAGGAGCTTAGCTCTCTCTCACCCGAATAATAATCTATACCTCTTAAGTCATTCATTTTACACAACAATTGCGTTCTACTGACAATATTCAAGTGTATTTCAACTTGTCGCCCTTTTTAGTGCAGTGTAGAACATGGCTAGTCGTGCTTAGCCTAAAGCGCGTGAGTTTCGGAGATGGTAATTTTTACAGCGTGTAGCTTTGCTGTTATATTTGCACCCGTGAAACGATGGATTTTCTTCAAGGAGGAAGTTGATGTCGGTAGAGTGGAGTCATGATTTACGTTCTATAGTTAAGCAAGCTAAGCTTGAGGCTAATCGCTATAACATAACGCCAAACACGGCAATTTTGCTCAAAAGTTTGCTTGATGCCCCTGGCCCTTCAGGTCAAATACTGCGAAGCATCGGCTTATCCGATCAAGCGCTGCAGTATGCTTTGTCGCACTACCGCTTTCGCGGAGAGCCCGGAGATGCCATACAGCGATTACTGGACCGCGCGGCGAGGCTGACGAGTTGCATTCGCGAGGATGAGGTGAGGCCAGATCAGCTTTTGATGGCTATACTGGATGAGCCATGCATAGCCCAAGCCCTACTCCAAGCGCTCAACCTCGATTTAGACCTCGCGCGCCAACTCGCCTTTAGCGGCACTGAAAACCACGTGAGCATGCGACAGACTGCTGTGCAAAGCCAAAGCTACAGCCATGCTCGCAGCGTACAGGCTCCTGCTGTAGCGCGTCGCTCTCCCACTATTATACCTGTCACTAGTTTTAGCCCCAGCGGAGAGCCGACACTAGATTTTATCCCCGTAACGCCGAGCGTAGGAACTAGGGTTTGCCCAGATACGCCGCCCAAATCCAAGCCAAAAATCGAAGTGCAGCCAGCGCCCACGGCCTCTAACGGCGTAGCTCCTGCACAACAAACGCCCGCTGCGCGTAAGACAAGCGCTACACAAGCGCCGCTCAAGCGCCCCTTATCTGCACGCGAGAGCCAGCAAGCAACCGCCGTTGACCTCGCTAAGCGCATGCGTCTTCGCCAGTCCCAGGAACAAAAAGCGCTGAGCGCTCCTCAAAAAAGCGCTCCCAAGCCAAAGAGCGGCATACAAAACCTTAGCTCTCTTGAGTCGAAGGACTCGAAACTGGAGACCAACGCAAAACCCGCGCCAAAACGCAGAGCTGGCGGTACTATCCATAATAATAGCACTCACCGCTCAAATAATAGCACTCACCGCTCATCGAGCGAATTGCGTGCGGCAAGTCGCGCGGGCGCTCATGAAAAGCGCCGAATCGTTGTTCCTGGCTTTAACCCCTTCGCGCTTAGCCCCTCGCGCTTCCCCACCCTATGCCGCTTTGGTCGAAATCTGCTCGCCGAGGCGAAGGCAGGCAAACTCGATCCCGTCATCGAGCGAGAACACGAAATAGAGCAGCTCATCGACATCCTGCGAAAACGGCGAAGTAACAACCCCATACTCATCGGCGAACCTGGCGTTGGCAAAACCGCTATCATCGAAGGGCTTGCCCTTAATATGGCGAAAAACAAGGCGCCACGCGGATTTGAACAACACACCATCATTGCCCTAGATTTTAACTCCTTTATGTGTAGCACCCAACTTCGCGGTGCCGTCCAAGAGCGACTTAACGCTATAAAGTCTGAGTTTAGGCTAGCGCAAGGTCAGATTATTTTATTTTTGGACGAAATACACTCTTGGTTAGGTGGCGCAAACTCAGAGGCCGCTGCGGACGTTGCCGCCGACCTCAAGCTGGCGATGTCGCGCGGGGAACTCGTGTGTATTGGGGCAACAACTTCGCAGGAATTTCGCCGCGCAGTCGACTCGGATCCCGCCTTTGAGCGGAGATTTGACGTCATTGAAGTGAAGCCACCCGATGTCAAAACCTCGATCCGCATTATTAATGATGGAATAATCGAGCAGTACGAACTGCACCATGATCTGAAGTATTGCAAAGAAGCCATCACAAGTGCGGTCAAGCTCTCGGAACGCTTTATTAAGGAAAGAGCCCTACCCGATAAGGCGCTATCTGTTTTAGATCGCGCGGGCTCCATCGCGCATCGCGAAGGCAAGAGCGAAGTTAGCTGCACCGAGGTTGCTAAGGTTATCGCGCAGTTGGCCGAAATTCCGCTCGAAAAACTCCTCATGACGGAGAACGAGAAACTTCTAAAGATGGAAGAGCTCATGGGCGCAAAACTCATAGGGCATGCCGAGAACATTGAACGCATATCGCGAGTCGTACGCAGAAACCACGCTGGCTTTGGCGCGCATCGTCCTATCGGATCTTTCCTATTTTTAGGCCCCACTGGCGTGGGAAAAACGGAAGCTGCCAAGGTTTTAGCCGATTTTCTCTTTGGCTCTAAGAGCAGCATTATTCGCTTTGACATGAGCGAGTACATGGAACAGCACTCGGTGGCCAAACTCATCGGCGCCCCCGCGGGCTACGTCGGTTTTGACGACGGTGGGCTGCTCACCGAAGCACTGAGAAAGTACCCCTACCAAATTGTTCTCTTTGACGAAATAGAAAAAGCACACCCCGATGTGGCCAACATTTTGCTGCAAATACTCGATGAGGGACGCCTTAGCGACGCTAAAGGAAGAAGCGTCGATTTCTCTAATACTGTTGTCGTTTTGACCAGCAATCTCGGTGTTTCAGCGCTGGCTAAAGCCGCGCAAAAGAGCATAGGCTTTGGTGCCAAAGAGCAAAAACTAAAGCCCGAGCAAGCAGAGGAAATTATCCTTAAATCGGCGCGTAGCCACTTTAGCCCAGAGCTATGGAATCGTATCGAAGAAAAACTCGTCTTCCACCCCTTAAGTATAGACGAAATTAAGGAAATTGCGAAACTCTTGCTCAAAGATTCGGCAGATAGCCTATATTATGAGAAGAAAATTCGGCTCCATTTTGCGCCAGAACTCATCGACTTCTTGCTCGAAAACGGTGGCTACGCACCAGCTTACGGCGCGCGCCCCATGCGAAGAACCATACAAAGCCTCGTAGAATCTCGCATCGCTGAGTGGATCCTAAGCCACGATACGCTTGCCCAAGAACTGCGCATTGGCGTAGAGAACGCAAAAGTCATCGTTACAGAAATCGTTCACAGCGCCCCCGCACTTGCTAGCGTGGATTAGTCTTACACGGGGGGTTCTATTTTAGCCCCTATTTCCACACTCCTAATCTCCCGATATACTGACTATAAGAAGCTTTTAATGTATACAGGGATAATTCGGGGGATTTTATTGCCTTAAGCTGAGGGTATAATGGGAACAGAGCAACGTTTTGAATTGATGAGCACGCTGGGACGCGGCGGTATGGCGGAGGTTTTCCTCGGTTGGATGTTCTCCGTCGGTGGGCTGCGCAGAAAAGTAGCCATCAAGCGAATTCTGCCAGAGCTGGCACAAAAGCAAAGTAAACTCTTTCAACAAATGTTCGTCGATGAGGCGCGATTAGCCTTCCAGCTTGAGCATGACAATATTGTACGCGTCTACGACGTTGGTCAAAGCGCGAACTCCTTCTTCATCGTGATGGAATACATCGAGGGCATGGATCTCAAATCGGTGATCGAGCGCATGAAAGCGCGAAACACCCCTTTTCCCATCGGAATTGCACTCTACATCGTACAGCAGGTTAGCGCAGGATTAAGCTATGCGCATAATCTACAGGATCACGAAGGCAACGCCATGGGGCTGATCCACAACGATATTTCGCCGCCCAATATCTTGATCGGGCGTTACGGCGAAGTGAAAATTGCGGATTTTGGCCTATCAGATGCTCTGAGTAATGACGTATCAACGCCCGAGGGCATGATTAAGGGTAAGTTTGCCTACATTTCGCCCGAAGGAACAAAATCGCCGCCAAACATCACCTCGCAAAGCGATATTTTTTCGCTCGGAATTGTTTTGTGGGAAATGCTCGCAGGACGACGCCTCTTCCAGCGCGAAAGCGATCTAGAAACCTTTAAAGCCGTACAAGCTGCCACTATTCCAGACTTGCGCCGAATAAGAAGCGACATACCTGAGGCTTTAATACAAATTGTGCACAAAACCCTAGCCGCAAACCCCGCCGATCGATACAGCTCAGCCGACCAGTTATTCCTAGAAATTTCCTCCCTTGCCACTGTCATGGGGATCCCCCTAAACCGCTTCGATCTTAGCTGGCTCATCAATGATCTCGCCGACAAGAAGTGGACGCTGTTTAAGGGAGAGAAGGTGTCGAAGGATGTGCAAATGTCGCTGGAACAGGAGCTGGGCAACATGCTCCCACCAGGGGACGCAGAACTACTCAAAACCTTCGTCACGGGCATGAGCGTCGTTGAGGAGGACAAGAGCACAGAACTTCAGGGTGGCCCCATCGATTGGGTCGCGGATGTATTTGAAGATCTCGATATCGACAACGATCCCGGCTTTGACATGCTTAAAATCAAATCCGATAGCAAGCCAAAAATCGACAACAAGCACAACATCAAAAGACCCTCCTCAAAAAGTCCAACCCCCGTCGTGCACTTGAGCTCAAAAGCGGCGCAGGCCAAAGACGCCGAATCCGCTCTGCGAGAAGTCAGCGGGCTGCTCCCCTCTTCGCTGCATGAACAAAAGTTTGCAGCCGTCAAAAAACAGCGCTACTCTAATATTTACCGCGAATTCAAACACCAACAGCTTGCAAAGTTCTTCGGTGGGCTCGTTCTAGGGCTACTTTTAGGTGTTGCTATTGGAATTGTTGTAGCTGTTTTTTCGTAAAATATGGATAAATAACGAATTATGTGCGGAATCGTTGGATATATTGGTCTTCAAGACGCTGTTCCTGTTATTATGCAAGGGCTATCGCGACTAGCCTATCGCGGGTACGACTCGGCGGGCTTAGCATCTATTGTTAAGGGCGCTATCGCGCTAAGACGCGAGCATGGGAAACTCGAAAATTTGGCAGAATTACTTGTCAGCGAGCCCATATCGGGAAGCATCGGCATTGGGCACACACGTTGGGCCACCCACGGAAAACCCAACAAACTCAACGCGCACCCCCAAGTTTATGGAAAAGTCGCCGTCGTACACAACGGCATTATCGAGAACTACGCCGCGCTGCGAAACACACTCGAAGCAAAAGGAGAAATCTTTAGCTCCGAAACCGACACCGAGGTTATCGCACACCTTATTAATGATGCGCTACAAGACGGCAAGAAACTACTCGATGCCGTACGCGATACATGCGCTAAACTCGAAGGCTCTTACGCCCTAGCCATCATCGCGGCCGATAACCCAGATGAAATCATTGTCGTCCGTCACCAAAGCCCCCTCGTTATCGCCATCGGCAAAAACGAGTGCTACATCGCTTCGGATGTCACGGCAATACTGGAGTACTGCCGAAACATCATCTTTCTTGAAGACGGCGACTACGCAAGCGTTAAAACTACGGGCTGCGAAATCTACAACAAAAAAAACATCCTCGTTACACGACCCGTTCAACGCATTACATGGGATCTCAAAAGCGCCGAAAAACACGGTTACAAACACTACATGCTCAAGGAAATCTTCGAGCAACCCGAAAAACTCATCGACACCTTCCGCGCACGATTCCTCATGAGTGAAGGCCAGGTAAAACTGGAACCCAGTATTGTCGAATTAAAGCCAGAACTATCACGTAAAATTCACTTTATAGGCTGCGGAACATCATATCATGCGGGGCTTTTAGGAAAATACCTCATTGAGAGCTGCGCACGCCTTCCTGTCGACGTCGACGTCGCCTCCGAGTTTCGCTACCGCGACCCCATCATTGGGGAAGGCGACCTCATTATCGCCGTTTCGCAATCGGGTGAAACCGCCGACACCCTAGCCTGCGTTCAGTTAGCCAAAGAACGCGGCGCAAAAATACTAGCCATTTGCAACGTCATTGACTCTTCCATTCCACGGCTCTCACACGCTACGCTCTACACCCGAGCGGACGCAGAAATCGGTGTATGCTCCACAAAAGCCTTCACCACCCAACTCGCAAGCATCATGCTATTGGCCATTTATCTTGGACGAGAGAGCGATAAAATGAGCGCAGAAAGAGCGCGAGAACTCATGCAAACACTGCGCGATATCCCCGCGCAAATCGAAGAGATGCTCAAAGAAGTAGACAATATTCGCGAGGTAGCAAAAAGCCTACTACGCTGCAACTCCTTCCTTTTCTTAGGACGCGGCGTTCACTACCCCATCGCCAAAGAAGGCGCCCTCAAACTCAAAGAAATTACCTACATACACGCCGAAGCCTACCCCTCTGGCGAAATGAAACACGGCCCCATCGCACTCATCGACGAAAAACTACCCGTCATCGTTATTTCGCCTAAAAATTCGGTTTACTCCAAGACTTTATCGAATCTCCAAGAGGTTAAAGCCCGCGGTGGCCGCATAATATCCGTCGTTACCCAAGGCGACGAAGATCTAAAAGAGATTTCCGACTTCTCGTTCACCATGCCAAACACCGACGAATTCGCCCAGCCCCTGCTCTCCATCATCCCCCTCCAACTGCTCGCCTACCACCTCTCTGACCTACTCGGAAACGACGTAGATCAACCCCGAAATCTTGCCAAATCTGTGACTGTTGAGTAATTCTGTGATACAAAATTCAAAAATACACCACTTTTACCGAATTTTTGCGCAGCTCGCCTTTGTCCTCCTTTTCGCCTTTGGCGCCACATTCGCCGCCCCCCACGCATACCCCCAAGAGCAACCACCGCCCATCGAAGAAGACGACCCCTACGCCGGCGAGCGCACGCGCCGACACGCTGCCCTTCGCGTGTTCTCTGAATTCTCGTTTGGCGCCATCTTTGGTGCCGTCGCCCTAGGCACGCCCATCATCACCAACCTCGTCGTTTCCCCACCCGAAAGCCTCGCCAAAATGCCCGGCTTCTGGGTCGCACTCGCCACCTACCCCGCCGCCGTTGGAGGGGGAACCCTGCTCGGTGGCTGGCTCGCAGGCGGACAATCCAGCGCTTGGCAACCCTTCGTTGGCGCCTACTCCGCCGCCGTCGTCGCCGACATCATCGCCTACTTCACCATCGAATACGTCCCCGAATTCGCCGCCGCCCTCATCATCGCCCTCCCCATTATTGGCGCAATCACCGCCTACGAAATCTCTGACCACCTCGAAATGAAGTCCCGAAAATCCCAAAAACGCGTCTTTGTACCCATCGTCTACCAATTTAGTTTTTAACTTTAACCTTAAACTCGTTTTTTATTCGGTGGGGGCTTTGCCCCCTACGCGCGGGCTTCTTCGCAAAATTCGACAATTCGCGATAATAAGCTGCAAAGTTTTTGCTCATTCGCTCAACCTTCGCAGCTTATTCGCTCATTGCGCCTTTTGCTCAGCGATCCCGCGCTACCCCCACTCGCCATCCAATGACTATCTAGCTTTCACCGGCGAGGTCGCTACAGCGTTTGTTGACAAAAGTGGCGCCAAAATTTAGTTTAGCCGCATCGGCGCGTTTTGCCGCAGAGGGACGGTGCATGAAGACCTTAGTTTTAGATTTGGATGAAACGCTGATTTTTTCGACCATGGATGATCTTCTTGAGGGCGGCGTTCAGCTTACGGCTTCGGAGCAAGTTTTTTATACGGCTTTTCGTCCTGGGCTTCGTCCCTTTTTGAAGGAGATGTCCAAGCTATTTGAATGCTATATATGGACCACTGGCCAGCCCAGTTACTTGGCTGCTGTATGGGATTATATAGGGGTTGAGGGCTACCATTTGTGGGCTCGCGATAAGTGTAAACGCATCACGGACGAAGAAGTGCTAGGTGATCCCTATGAGAAGCCGCTTTCACTGATTTGCGACGATTTATCGGACATCGTTATTGTAGACAACACCTACACTTGCTTTGCCAAGACACCGCTAAACGGTATTTTAGTACGGACGTGGCGCGGGGATCCAGATGATTGTGAGCTCGAACATTTGGCACATTATTTACGATGGCTAAAAAGGCAAGAAAAAATGCAGCGCAAGCACAAACTGTGGCGCTTCGAGACTCTCGCCATGCGCAGCGCAGCGATGCACAACATTTAGTATGCACTCAACGGCTTTAAATCGTGTACAGCAATTACTCGGCGCAGAAGCACTATGTCGCCTAAAATCTTCGCAAGTACTCGTGCTTGGTTACGGCGCTGTAGGTTCGCTCGCAGCTGAGGCTTTATGTCGAAGCGGCGTAGGGACGCTCTATATAATAGATGCCGACGTGGTCGAGCAGAGCAATATCAACCGGCAACTTTGTGCGTACCATTCGACCGTGGGGCGCGATAAGGTGCAGGTCGCGCGCGAAAGATTAACGGATATCAACCCGAGTGCCCGCATCGTATGCGAAAAAACCTACGTTTCGCAGAACAATATCGAGGAAATACTTGATTTAACAGATTTTGATGTCGTTATCGATGCCATCGACAGCTTGGAGGCAAAAATCGCCGTGGCGCAAGTCGCGATGGCGCGCGGCATAAGGGTTTTAAGCAGTATGGGAGCTGCGCGCAGGCTAGATCCGCTCCAAATTCGTGTCGGGGATATTTCGCAGACGACAAATTGCCCGCTTGCGCGCAGGATGCGACATGGGCTGCGCAAACTGGGTATTTATAAGGGTTTACGCTGTGTTTACTCTACGGAGCAGGCGTTATCGGCCACTACCCAAAAAGAGCAACGCGCAAAAGACGCCTTGGGCTCCATGATGACGGTAACCGCAACGTTTGGGCTAGTCCTTGCGGCCGAGGCCATGAAATTTTTGCTCAAATCGTCCTAAGCGCTGCTTCTTAGGGGGGAGCGCGGGATCGCCGAGCAAAAGGCGCAATGAGCGAATAAGCTGCGAAGGTTGAGCGAATGAGCAAAAACTTTGCAGCTTATTATCGCGAATTGTCGAATTTTGCGAGGAAGCCCGCGCGCGGGGGGAACTGCCCCCCGCCACCTCAAAACTCATGCAGTTCGCGCGGAATTTTGTGAAGATAAAAGCCAGAACCCTCGCATGTTTCTGTGATTTGGAATAGAATTATTTAGCCGTAATTTGGCTTTTTGCAACAGCTAGCAACGGGAGTAATGTCAATGGCAGCATCAGCGCAGATCGAACGCATTCGAGAAAAGATTGAGTCTTTTAAGAAGGAGGTGGATGAGTATTATGAGAGCTTGGAGCCGGTGAACAATCAGGCGCATATACGCGAAAACCTTGGTTTATACGTGCAGTTGGTCGGTGCGCTCTCCTCATTTCGCCGCTTGCCAGGGGTGACGGAGCACATGGGTTTTGAGGGGGAGTACGTGTGTGCGACGCCGGAGGGGCGAGCGGAGTTGCGCAAGCATTTGGAGGAGAGTTATGGCTTGACTTCGGAGGATCTTGTCTATGACGTTTTGCGTTTGCTTTTTCACACCGATATGGAGTACGCGGACTTTTTGTCATTTCGGACGGAGGCGCCCAATTTTGACATTGAGGCAATTTCGGAGGAGGAGCGCGCGGGGTTTGAGGCGAGTAGAGAGTTTGTTGACGGTTTTATAGAGAGCGTTGGGGAGGGTGGATTTATTGCGTGGGATGTGGGGGAGCGGATTGGGGTTTTGCGCGCGGCGCGGGCGTGTGAGTTGATTTCGTCAGAGTTTTATTGGCTTGCGCTGCATCAAGAGTCGCGCTTGGCGACGCAGAGCTTTGAATCATGGTCGGACTTTATCGTTAGTGCGCTTTGGGGAAGTGTTTACTATCTTTTTAGCACCACAGGTCGAAAAGAAGGGCCAGAGCTTGAGGAGTTTTTGGATCTCAACCTCAGTCTTGCGCGTCGTTTGGTTTTCGAAGACCAGATTTGGCTGCCCTCTACGTGGATTCGCACGAAGTTTAAGCAGTTAGCGCTCGATCCCGACTCGATGTTTAACTATCTTGAGAATTGGAAGGGCCCAGACATTTGTTTAGCGTCGGATAAAATTCTGGTCGATGGCTACGGCGTTGGTTTTATGTTGCACCAGGAGCCGCAACATGAAGACGACAGCGGCTGGCGCTTCTTTATGGGGGGGGAGGATACGGTGTTGACGGAAGAAAACGAGGATGAATTTGCTTTCGTCCCGCTGAACTGGATTTGCAACTACGACCCCGAAATCGTCCCCTTCCTTGGACACAACGATGAGGTGGCTTTTGTTCGCGATAATCGTGGCGTTTGGCGCTACCTTAGCGACGTGGATGAGGAGGGTAACTGGCTAGGTTATGCCAAAAACGTCGCCGAATATGCGACACCGTTGTCCGAGAGCGATTTTGTTGCAGAACAAGAAGAAGACGATGATTATGCGTACGGGGATGCGTCAGCCATTGACGATGAGCTAGAGGCTAGCATCAAGGAACTTAGCGAGAGTGCGGAAGAAGTTGTGGACGATGTTTCAGACGAAGCTGCAGACGATGTTGAGGACGGTGCTGAGCTTTCGCAAGTCGAACAAGACGCTAAGCCTCGCAGGAGCGTCGAGGTCGAGGAACCCAAGGGCTAAGCTGTAGTGCGCAGGAATCGTTATTTTTTGCACTTTTAAGAAAATACCGATACCTGCGTAGACCACGCTTGAGATTTATTGACAAAATGGTTTTATAAGCGATAAAATCGCAACGAGCTATGCCTCTAAAAAGTGAGGGGGCAAAGTAATCATTGGAGCCACAGCGGATGCTGAGGGATGAAGGAGAAAAGCATGCGGATCTTTGGTAAGGCACGGAGCATAGGCATTGCAGTTGCTTTGGGAACGCTATTGATGGCGCCTACGACGCTAAGTGCGCAGGGTTTTGATTTCACAGATGATGACCCTGGCGCATCTAGTGATGGTTTTACTTTTGGGGAAAGTGATGGTTTTACTTTTGGGGAAGAAGGCGAAGCAGCGCCTCCCGCCACTGCATCGGCTAGCGCTAGCATTGATAAAGCATCTGTTTCGTACACCAAATATGAAGAAGGCAAGGCGCACAATGCCAATAAACAGTACGATCAGGCTGTAAAAGCGTTGTATACCGCAGTGCAAACGCGTGACGATACGTCGTTTGCCATTGCAGGTTCTTTGCACTATGAGCTAGGCTTAGCACTCTATGAATTGGGCTACTACCAAGCGGCATTATCGCACTTTGACTCCGTCGTTCAGCAAGGACCCGAAGCGCCCGAGTTTATGAAAGCGCTCCCCTACCTTGTGTTGATCGGACGTGTTCTACCTGGTGAACCGCGCCGTTATTCACGCATCTACGACAACTACCTCAATGCCTTCCCGCAGGAGGTCGATGAAGCGCTGCAATCGGAAGTGGGTTTAAGTTTAGGCATGGCTGCCTACCGCGCGAGTAAACTCGATGACGCCGTCTTTTTCCTAGGCCACGTTTCGCAAGAGAGCGAGTACTACCCCAAAAGTCGCTACTTAGAAGGCGTAACTTACGTTCGACAAAATAAAGGCCAAGCCGCTGTCGAGTCCTTCAAAGAAACTTTGCGTTGGTTGGGCGAACAAAAAGAGTTAACTCCAGAGCAGACGCGTTTACAAGAGTACACCGTCGCAGCGATGGGGCGCGTTTTCTACCAAGTTGGTAGCACACACTGGAACCTCGGCGAGCGCGAAGCTGCCGTCAAGAGCTGGAACACCTCGATCAAGTACTATAGCGCTTTCCCGCGCTCGAGCCCCATGTGGCTAGACTCCTTGTTCGAAGCGAGCTGGGCCTACTACCGCGTTGACAACTTTAGCAAAGCGCTGGGTTTGCTGCTTACGCTAAATAGCCCCTTCTTTAATGATAAGTACTACCCCGAAGCCATGTTGTTACAGGGTCAAATTTACTACACCAACTGTCACTATGACCGCGTTATGGATATCCTAACCGATTATAAAGCACAGTACGGCCCCCTCAAAGAACAGATGGACAAACTCGTTGCTCGCCTCTTCCAACCCGAAGAAGTTTTCGACTTCTTGGACAAAATTGCGAAAGCGGACAAAAACTCCTTTGACCCCGCCATGCAACAGGTGCTTAACGCCGCTCTCCAAGATCGCGAGCTACGCCGAAACCTCGCCTACATCGAAATGATCGATGACGAGATCGAACGCATCAAAGACGATCCCAAACTGGTCAATAGCGAAGCAGGTAAAGCACTCGTTGCTGAAGTAAGCGCGGTCAAAACACTCTCCATCGTTGCCGCTGGTCAAAAGGGCAAGAGCCGCTTAGAGCGAGTACAAGAAGAACTCGTTCGTCTCTCGAACATGGCTCTGGATATCGAAATCGAAACCGTCGAGAAGTACGCCGATCGCATTAGCTTAAAAGAGCAAGATCCCAATGCACTCCTTGAGTTTGAGCGCGAAGTCTCGGCGCGTATGAAGGCAGACGACGAACATCTGTATTGGACATTCGACGGCGAATATTGGAAGGACGAACTGGGATACTACTGGTACCATATTTCATCGCAGTGTGGACGTTAGTTCAACAACAACTCGTTATTAACTACAAAAAGAGCGGCATTAGCCGCTTTTTTTGTATTAATTCGTGTTTTTCGTGCTTAATTAGTTTTTCCATCAACAACGACTTTTTAACCACGAAAGGCTCGAAAGCTTTTTTGCCACGAAAAACACGAAAGGCTCGAAAGCTTTTTTTGTGGTTCAAAATTTAAAGCCACGAAAGGCAAGTAAGATTCTAAGCAATCAAGTCGGTTCTGTAAGACTAAAAAAGAATTTTTCGTGTATTTTCGTGTTTTTCGTGGTTCAAAATTTAAAGACACGAAAGGCAAGTAAGATTCTAAGCAATCAAGTCGGTTCTGTAAGACTAAAAAAGAATTTTTCGTGTATTTTCGTGTTTTTCGTGGTTCAAAATTTAAAGACACGAAAGGCACGAAAGACTATTACCCATCAAGTCGGTTCTGTAAGACTAAAAAAGAATTTTTCGTGTATTTTCGTGTTTTTCGTGGTTCAAAATTTAAAGACACGAAAGGCTCGAAAGCTTTTTTTGTGGTTCAAAATTTAAAGCCACGAAAGGCAAGTAAGATTCTAAGCAATCAAGCTGGTTCAGTAAGACTAAAAAAGAATTTTTCGTGTATTTTCGTGTTTTTCGTGGTTCAAAATTTAAAGACACGAAAGGCACGAAAGACTATTACCCATCAAGTCGGGATTGTAATACTAAAAAACTTTTCGTGTATTTTCGTGTTTTTCGTGGTTAATAAGTTGTTTCATCACTAACATCGTATTTTTTAGCGTCTACGCCACACTCGCAACCACTTCGGGTACAGGGGCATACGCGCCCTTCCTGCTTCGACCCGGAGTTCACCGCCGTTTAGGATATCGACGTAGTCCCCGCTCGGCATCGCAATATCGATTTCACACGGCATCGCTTCACCCGATATCGCGCAAATCAACTCTTCGCCGCCAAAGGAGCGCGAAAAAACTAGCCAGCGCGCAGAAACACCCCATTCCGTGTACGAACCACAGCTTAAGGCTTTATGGCGGCGCCTAAAATGCGCCAAGCGCGCCACAGCTTGTCGAAGGGCTGACGCTTGTGGATGCGCACTCTCTAGCCTACCCGCCGCTAAATCTTCTGCTAACACTGGTTTTCGAATTTCATCGTCGGCCTCGTAACCCTGCAGTTTTTTACCGCGCATGCCCCACTCGCTGGCGTAGTAAATGCAGGGAACGCCAGGCATACTAAAGAGCAGCGAATAAACGGCAAAGATATCGTCCTCGTCTTTGAGTACCGAGGCAAGGCGCGCCACATCGTGGTTGTCGGCAAAGCTCAACATAGCTAAATTTTCGTAAATACCTTGCTTTTGCGCAAATTCGCGTTTTAGCGTCCAAGCAATTTCGTGATAATTCCCGTCATTTTGAGATGACCACAAGCCTTTGTAGGCTTCGTAGTTCGTCGTTCCATCAAGCATATCTGCGTTCGCCCACTGCCGATAATCCCCATGAATAACTTCGCCTACGAGGTAAAAGTCGGGACGACGTGATTTGCAAAACACGCGTAGTTCGCGGATAAAGTTTGGATCCAAGCAGTCGGCGGCATCGAGGCGTAGGCCATCGATTTTGTAATCGCGCATCCAGTGCTCAACGGCCAAGAACAAGTGTTCGCGTACCTTGGGATTGCTTAAATTGAGTTTGACGAGCTCTTCGTGGCCTTCCCAAGTCTCGTAAGAAAACCCGTCGTTACTGGCGTTATTTCGCGTAAAATTTAACCCACAAAAGTAGTCGCAGTATGCAGAATGTTCCCTGTACTGCTTCACATCACGAAATGCCCAAAAGTCGCGTCCAACATGGTTAAAAACGGCGTCCACTATGACGCGGATACCCGCATGGTGGCAGCTTTGCACAAAACGCGCGAAATCGTCGTTATCCCCTAGACGCTCATCTATGCGGAAGAACTCCGCTGTGTCGTAGCCGTGGCGCGATGAACTACATATGGGCCCAATAAGAATTGCGTTTACTCCAAGACTTTCCCAATACGGGATCAGTGCATCTAAATCGCCAAGTCGATGGCGAACTGCGCCAAAATCGTTTTGCTTTTCGCAGCCAAGCATCCCTAATGCATAAACATGATAAAAAACCGCTTCGTTAAACCAAGCCAAGCTCGATTTTACCGCGTCAAGACATCTTGTATCCATGGATAGCCTCCCTGATCTTCGTTCTTTTTGCAAACACGGAACCATACCGTGTAACTAGTTAACGTATACCTAACGGTATATAGGCTGTCAAGTAATTTATCCAGCTATTGTTTTTTTGATGAAGCTTTGGCAAAATTACTTTAAAGGGATAAATTCATAATGAGGTGCTAAACGGAGCATTGCGCGAAGAGAGGAAAGCTTTTTTCTTTGTGGCGAAGAAAATATATTTCCCCCCTCCCCCCCCCCTTTCCAACGAAAGTACTTTTAAAGTCCTTAGCAAACGTAGTGTCATATTATCTCCCAACTGCCTTATATTACTCGTGCTTATAGCCTTGCTTCCTCATCGCAATAAAAATCGCAGCATTTTTTTGCAATTAAATTCATTATTCTGAATCGTGCAAACAAAGGTCTCTACATTTTTTATAACTTTTCATATTTTGGGAGTATCATGCTACACGGACAATTAAATCGGGTTTTGTTTGGGATATTGATGATATTTTGCTTCAGTTTAGCGCTTTCCTGCGACCGTGTGCTAGAGCATATCATAAAGGATAAGGCGAGCGAAACTGAGCTTGAGGCTGCTGTTGATGGCAATGATGCTGTGGCTGTTGTTGATGGCGATGACGCTGCGGCTGATGCTGCTGATGGCGATGACGCCGAGGCAGCTTTGGCTTTTAAAGAGGAAGCTGTCGTAGTTGATGATCCTCGTTGTCGCAAGGGGGCGCGTTTTCAGGATGGAGATTGTTATTGCGGAGAGATGGCTTTATCGGCTGATTTGGAACACAACTAGCTTTGTGTCGATGGGCATTGGCGCTGTTATGAAGCGGATGGTTGCGCTTATGGTGATTCAATAGCGCCAAAGTTCTCGTATTTACAAGATGACGAAATCAGCTGTGCTGGCACAGCGTATGTAGGCTTTAATGGCTACGTCTGCGACGAACATGCGAAGCATTGGCGCTGCGAGGCGAAGCAGTGTCTTTGCGGCAACGACAAGATTAGCAAGGGCAAGCACTGTGGTCCGCAAGGGGTGCGCTGCAGCGAGCCGACTTGTCAATGCGGCAAATCGGTGATGGGGCGTTTTGCTTATTGCAAGGAGGGGGTGGTACAATGTGGCGATTCCGCGCTACCCAAACTCAAAGAAAGCGAAGATATTCGCTATTACGGTTGTGTAGATGGGCGCTGGCAATGTTTAAAGGACGCATGCGTGTGTGAACGAAGCAGAGTGCCGCAAGGCAGTGTTTGTGAAAATGGGAAGGCGCGCTGCGGCGAAGAACTTTTGGATTACAAATTTGTGAGCGACTTCGTCTGTTACGAAGATCAGTGGCTTTGTAAGCACGAGGATGGCTGTGCATGTGCTGCGGAGAACTGCAAGGGCGCCTGTGTTAAGGGGGAATGCGTAGAATCTAGTGCGAATATGGATTTAGCGCTTAATATTGAGGCGCGTGATTCTTCATATAAGCTTGATATTTTAGATGAATTTTATTGTGCGAAGGGCAACTGCCCTTGTGGCGACGGCGCTTGCGCAATGGGGGCGACCTGCTTGGGTGATATCTGTGTATGTGGTTCGCGTGAGCCAGGTGCTAATCCATATGGCGATTCCACCCTTTATACCAATGACTACGGTGAATTTCGGTGTAAAAAAGCGAAATCCACGTTTACTTGCGAATATAGCGAGTGGTACTTTATGTGTGCTCGTAAAGACGGCTGTCACACCCGCGATGGGCGCCATTTCTACACGGGAATGACTACGATCAAAAACAAAAATGATGCACATGTCGATAGCGGGATGGTGAAAACTCGAATAGAACATTCACTGAAGCACACTATGCGCTTAGCCAATGCGGCGGGAGCCGTTATTGCCAACACAGCACAAATAATACGGATTTTATTGCCAGGCCAAGACGGTATTTGCGTACTTAATCGCAGCGATGGCCTTCCATTATATACAAGTCTAAAAGATGCCAAAAACAAGGATTTTGTCTGCGACGACAGGCGCTGCCAATGTAGAAATCAGAGCTGTGTTTTTGCGGAGCTCTGTGTAGCGGGTAAATGTGATAAAGATCGAAGCGCTTGTCACGCCCATGAATTGGGAGACAAAGCATTTAGAAAAATACTTGAATTTAACGAAAAAAAATCGATAAACTACATGGATGATGCGATATATGCAGACAATGTAGATGACGACGACGATCATGTACCTGAATTTGGTGACGACGACAATGAGGATAGTTACGATGAATATATACCCGAAGGAAGCAAGTCCATCAGCATTTATAATGTAATGCGCTGCATCGACGGTAAACTCTATTGCTTTGGTGTAAAGAACAAGCCCATCCCTGCCCCCACTAAATCGGCGGGCTACGAATGTGATAAGACATCTAGCCTTCCAGGCTACGAAAGTCTGCCCCAAAACAATAATGATTGGAGCATAGACTATGCCTACAAAGCTTGGGTGTGTAAAAAGAAAAACGGCTGTAGTTGTGGTAAAAAACAATGCGCAAAGGGTGGAGTCTGTATCAATGAAGAGTGTTATTGCGGCTCCCAAAAACTGTTAAATGCTTACAGCTGTGATGATGAATTAATGTATTGTGAAAAAGATCAATGCGATTGCGGAGAAGAAAGCTGTTCTCGTGGTAACATATGCAAAGATGGAAAATGCTTGTGCCGTAATGAGAAATCGCCACAAACCGATGAGAAGGGCTACGCTTGTCAAAATGATGTTTATCACCCCGTCTGCACCCGTGCCGAGGGTTGCGAGTGTGGAGAAACAAAGTGCTCAATCAATGCAAGTTGCGTTGATAAGCAATGCAAATGTGTGTCAACTATTATGCTGAACCCTGGCAATAACTATGTATGCAACACAGATCTCGACAGCGCCAAGAATAAAACATTCGCAAAAAGCAAAGAGAAGCCCTTGGCGTGGTATTGCATAAACCCTGAGGGCTGTAACTGTTACGGCAAAAAAATCGACAGCGGCGCTACATGTGATCATTATGGCTGCTCCTATGGTGTTCTACGAGAGGATGGCTGTTATTGCGGTGATGATTTGTATGATAAAGACAGCAGTAAACATAAGTGTAGCGAGTTCACCATGGACGAAACCCCCTTACTACTCTGCGACAATTTTGATGGCTGCGCCTGCGCAGGCAGTACTTGTCCTCGTTTTACACACTGTAAAGACGGTAAATGCTATAGCCCGCAAACCATGACACTCTACCCTGCCCAAAGCGACGGCTATGAAACACAATCTGGCGTGCCGCACTGTGGAAAAGAGGACGGCTGCCCGTGTGAGAATAATACATGTCTTAAACAGCAAATCTGCTACAAAGGAGAATGCCTCGACGATAACTTTATTGTTGTCATTGATAATAAATTACGACGCTTTATTTGGGGCTTAGACGGCAGAAACGAGAATGAACTCATTTACTCAAACAATGCGTTCGATTGCAACGCCAAAAAAGCACCCAAAAACATAAAAGACTACGCCTGTGTTATTTCTAGCGATTATGAGAGGATTTGCACTTTCTGCGAAAAACGATCCCAGCACCTCATTGGCTGGCAATGCCAAAATCCCAAGGGCTGTCAATGCGGTAAAACCATGTGTAAGCGCGGCGCAATTTGTAAGGACGACAAAAGCTGCCACTTCGACCCATTCTACGAAGAGCAGTTTTGCAGCATTGAATACACGCTCCAAGAGCGATGTACGATGAAAAAGTCCCCTACCGAGCGCGCCTATGTCGACGCAAAGGGCCAATGCATCTGTGGCCCACACGTGATGCCACCCAACTTTAAGGCCAAAGCACAATACCGCTGCACAAACGGTGGCTGGCTGTGCAAACACAAAGCAGGCTGCCATTGCGGCGATGAGCTCTGCGAAAATGGCGCGTATTGTATTGAGGGAAGATACTGCACAAAATAGCCCGCTCTACGCTCGCCGCAAAGCCATTTTATCCCTTTTTATAAAAGGATAGCGCGGGCTCGCCTTCATTTCGACACGGATGTCGAAACACAACGCCGTGAGAGGCTCATAGGGCGTGTGCCCATGGATTGGCACACAGCCGCATAAGCCCTCAATGAATCATATGCGAAAACTAAGCGATTTCATGAAAACTTCGCATCTGATCGTTGCCAATTGACGCGTTTTGCGAGAAAACTACGCGCGTAGGGGGCGATTAAGCCCAGGGCAGCCGCAAAGTCCTGTTTCGCCAAAACCTGGACGGGGCGTCGCGGGGTGTCCCCGCGGAGGGGGAGCCGAAACGAGCAAAACTAAGTGTTTTGCAAGTTGATGGCTCAATGAGACTAGATTTGCGCAATCGAACGCAAGCCTGCGTGAGTGCAGCGCAAATCGTAGTCGGAATTGTGGAATGTGGCAAACCCGCGCACAGCGTGGGGTTGACACGTAGGGGGACACTTCCCCCACAAATAAGAGCCTTGAAAATTAACTAGTTAATGACTTTGAGCTTGCCCTACGATCAAGCCCCCCCAAAAAAAGTGCAAGAAAAGCGAATTTAGGGCTTCAAGCTAAGCTAATTGATTAGCGCCAAAAACAGGCAGCTTGCAATTTGATCTCATTTGCATATGCTAAATTGGGTTTGTTCGCGACTAAGCATGGATTGTTGCGTTGGAGTGGATTTAGATGCAGTCGAAAAGCGAAGAGTTGGCCGAGAAGAAAATTGAGCTACCCTTAGACGGTGAGCGTTTAGTTGACCGTTACACCATCATTAAAAGAGTGAATCTGGGCGGTTTTGGGGCGGTGTATCGTGCAATCCAGGACAACCTCGGGCGCGAGTGCGCTTTGAAGGTATTGCTGCCCGATATAGGCAAGGGTCAAGTTGATTACGTCGAGCAATTTCGCCAAGAAGCGCTCTTAACGAGCCAATTGCGTCACCCCAACACGATTACTATTTTTGACTATGGTCAAACGGAATCGGGTCTGCTTTTCCTTGTTATGGAGTGGCTAGACGGGAAGACTTTAACGGAGATCTTAAAGGAAGGTGGTGCCCTTTCCTATGACCGCTGCTTCAATATTAGCCACCAAATCTTAAAATCGCTCTCGGAAGCCCATGAACGCGGGATGGTGCACAGGGATTTAAAGCCATCAAACCTCATTATATGCACGCAATATGGGGAACCCGATTTTGTGAAGGTGCTGGATTTTGGTTTAGTCAAAAACTTAACCGAGGAAACGCTAAGCCTTCGTGGAAAAGCGGTTGAGGCTCCGCGCTTTACAGAGAAGCGCAGAGCGCCAGGAACCCCACACTATATGGCGCCCGAACAAGCGATGGGTAAGGGAACGACGACTTCCGCCGATCTTTACGCCTTTGGGCTCATTTTACACGAAATGCTCACGGGAAAACGTGCCGTAGATGGCGCCGACAAGATGGAGGTGCTACTGCGCCAAGCGCGCCAACCCGTACCCCCGCTTCCCGAGGAATTTAGAGAGACTTTTTTAGGCAAAGTCGTCGAGCGCTGCGTGGAAAAAGACCCGCTAAAGCGCCCACAAACAGCGACTACCCTGCTAAGAGATTACCAACAAACCGAAGAAGTCCGCGGTGGCGTTGAACTTTCCAATGCCGAGGTCGAAGCAGCCGCGAAATGGCGAGCGCTTGCCGAACCGAAGTTTACGCAATCCGAGGTTAGTAGTTCGCTCAAAGATATTTTTGTCGGCCGAAACGACGAAATCGAAGAATTCCGCGCCATCGTTAAGAAAGGGGTTGCAGAGAGGCGAGGAACCACCATTGTGGTCACGGGGCAAACGGGTATCGGCAAAACAACGCTAGTACTAAAGTTTAGCGATATCTTTATGGAGCTAACCCAAGGCGCAATGCTGAGCGGCGTTTGTTTGCCACAGAATTACTTAGCCTACTCACCACTTCGCTTGGCGATTAAGCGCTTTTTACAAGTGCAGTCCGATGACGCTTCCGACGCGCAAGTACAGATAAAACAAGCGCTTCAGCGCTACAGAATACAAGATAGCTTCCTACTTAACTTCTTAACGCAGTTCATCGTCGGCAAGTATGGGCAGGCAGGCGAGGAGCGTGAAGAAACGGAGATGCGTTTGGAGGAGTTCTTTGACACCCTAGCGCGACAAACGCCTGTACTTTTAGTGATAGAAAACCTTCATTGGGCTGATGCCAATACCTTAAACTTGCTTTGGAAATTAACGCTTTCTTCAGTCACCAAAGCGCGTCCCTTCTTTATGGTTACGAGTTTTAGGTGTATCGCCCTAGCCGAAAGTCGCGAACTCCAAATGCTCACGGAGCGCTTTAACCGACTTGATCACGCCTACTACCGCGAAATGCAGTTGGGCTGGCTGGGTAAAAGAGATTGCAACCTCATTATCGACAACGCGATTAAAATGCAACGCGCGATGGCGAACCAGTGCTTAAACCTCTCCAAAGGCAATCCCCTCTTCTTAAACCTAGTACTGCGCTACATCTTGGACGAAAAATCCTTAAACTCCGTCGATGACGCGCAGAAAATCGTTATCCCCAACTCGATCGAAAAGATCACGCTACGTCGCATCGACCAAATCGTACGCAAATACCAACAAGAAGAGTACAAAGAAATTTTACGCCGTGCAGCCCTTATCGGGGAGACTTTCTCCATAAGTTCCGTCGAAGCGCTGCTACGAAAGGACGGGCAGTACGGGCTTTTGGATTTCACGAGCAGAGCGCTTGAAGTCTGGCGCCGCGAAGGAATCCTCCGACGCCAGTGGGAAGCTGAACTCAGTTTTGAGTTCATACACCCCCACATCGTCGAGTTCTTCAATGCGGACTCCAGCCCAGAGCTACACCTCAACGTCGCTCGCACCAAAGAAGCGCTATCTGAATCCGACATCTACATCGACCGCGAAGACATAGCGCGACACTTCAAGCTTGCAGGCGAGAAAGCGCAAGCGCTGCGCTACCTCGACTTTGCCGCAAACACCGCGATGCAAGGCACCAACCTACTCAAGACAAAAAAAATATACGAGGAGATGCTGCCGCTTTTAGAGGATCACGTCGACGCCCAACTCGCACGACGTGTCTACTTCCAACTCGGTGAGCTCTCGCTGCGAGTCTCGGAATTTGGCCCAAGTCACGATTATTTTACCAAAACCATCGCCCTAGCCGATGCCCACAACGACCTACAACTTAAGGGGTTAGCATATTGTGGCCTTGCCGAACTCGCTTTAGCCCAAAACCTGCTCGAAGAAGCAAACTCGAACTACAACCGCGCCAAAACATGCCTCCCCGAGGATGACCTCGCCGTTCAAGGAAGGCTCTTACTCGGTATGGGTAAGCTATCGACCCTAAAAGCGGACTGGCAAGCTGCTATCGCGTGTTTTCAGAAAGCCTATGATTTTAGCTCTAACGCCGCCGACTTTGACCTTATGGCACGAGCCTTAACCGAGCTTGGCAAGATCTACCTCTCTATCGGTGTACTGCGCCAAGCACACGAATGCTTCCTAGCGGCTCAAAAGAACTACCAAACCGTTGGCAACAGCGCCGATGAAGCGTCACTCCTGCTCTATCTCTCAAAAACATTCTATATCTTTATGCGCGCAGACGACGCGCACTTCGCACTAGAGCGCGCACTCGAAATATTCCAGCGCCTTGGAGATCAACTAGGAGTCGCAAATTCGCTTGCCTCCCTAGCCTCGCTCAACGCACACCTGCTTGTCTTTGACGAAGCCCAAAAGTTCGTACTCCGCTCCATCCCTTTGTTTAAGGAATACAACAACAAGCAGGGCGATGCCCGCG
>Ga0265293_10002782_pt1 | contig 34039 bp, 32 predicted proteins | sample Munlanlewell138R_FD_192505 | JGI IMG/M metagenome (GOLD analysis project Ga0265293, IMG submission 192505) | Leachate microbial communities from a municipal landfill in Southern Ontario, Canada - Leachate well 138R | ecosystem: Engineered > Solid waste > Landfill > Unclassified | place: Canada... | reverse complement strand
CACCCACCCGCCTGTTACCCCTGCCTTGCCCTGCCCTGCCGAACCTCGCCGTGCCATGCCGAGCCGAGCCATGCCTTGAATGTCCTTGTCAGACAACCCGGACCGAGAACCGGCCGAACCCGTTGATCCGGTTGTCCCCCAACCCGATCGCCTTACCGGCCATCTCGGCTACTCGCTGGAAATCGGTGACATCCATCACCGATTCCAAGAGAACCGCGTCAGCCACCAGCGCCCAAGTCGGGAACTTCGGCCGGACCCGCATCGTCCGCTTACCGGAGATCCCCACAGCGGACCGGTCATGGAACTGGGGGAGCTGGAACAGCTCCTTGGGATCGCTTGGCCCGTCGTAGGCCAGCGGGACGGACATCTCGGTGAACTGGAGCGCCCGGACCACCTGGGTACCCTGCCGGCTGATCTTGCCGGCCTCCACCAGGCAGCGACGGATGTTGCCGGTCGGGACCACAATCCGGCCACCCTCCACGTACAGGCCACCGAACCACTCCAAGCGCTCGATAGCGCGCCGGTCATCCTCGGTCTTCTTGCGCTTGCTCGTGTAGGTGGCGATCTCCCGCACGATCGGGTTGTCCGGGTCTGCCAGGCTGATGTTGTGCATCAGCAACGGGCTAACCCCGGTGATTTCCAGCTTGATCTCCATTACTTCCTCCTATGTGGTTCAGGGCTGCGCGCCCTATCCTGTGTGGAAGCCCAGCCTTGACCAGCCATGCCGGGTCCGTGAGCGCTGGGGGAGTCGAACCCCCAGTACGACCTTCCACCCGCCTGTTACCCCTGCCTTGCCCTGCCCGGCCCGGCCGAGCCTTGCCATGCCGAGCCCCGCCGTGAGCGTGGGTGCCGGGGAGTCGAACCCCGGTGACGACCATCCACCCGCCTCCATGCCTCGCCCCGCTTTGGCTTGCCATGCTGGGCATTGCCTCGCCCCGCCAAACCTAGCCTTGACGACTGTGGATTGTCCTACTTGGCCATTACCTCGCCGAGGCTCTGGCCACTGGTGTCTCCGGACCGACGCACGGCAACGCCGAAGTGCCGATAGTTCTTGCCGGCGAAACGACCCCGCTTCAGGGGCTTTTCACCGAAGAACTTCACGGCGATCTTGTCGCCCACCCGGGGGTTGGCGTCCATCAGCTCCCGGCGCAACACGGCGCCGTACCCAATGACCCGGAACTTATCCCCATCCTTGGTCTCGATGGTCACGGTGGGCACCATCGGGTCTTCGCCCGCAGCAGCGAAGTCGGACCGGGTTTCCCCTACCTTCACCACGATTCCGGCGATTCCCTCGCCCTTCTCGGACGGGACCCACCCCTCCGAGTCATCCTCCACCACCTGGTCCAGGAGGTCATCGAAGTCATCCTCCGAGCCGGTAGCCGGCGCGTCGAACATCTCATCCACTTCGTCCTGAACGGCCTTGCTCTTGCTGGCTGGCATATTCGCCAACTCCTATCTACCTAGTTGATCCTATTTGAGTGTCGCCAACAGACAGATGTTTCCGAATTGGTCTGTCTGTGTCGACTACTACAGTCTACCACCGATCATAGCCGGTGGCAAGTCGGGTCTACTTCTTCGGGGTCTTGATGGTCAGCCGGCGGTGGGTACTGCGCACGGTCACCTTCTCGGCCACCTCAGGGAAGTCCCGCTTCAGGGCTTCCACGTCGATCCGGCTGGTGGTCACGTCCGGGTAGCTGACCACCTTCTGGTCCCCCAGGTAGCCGGCGGCGGCATCCCCCACATGCATCCGGAAGTAGTTCTTGATCTCGTTCACCCGGGCCTCGGCGGCCTCGGCCTCGGCCTTAGCCACGGCGTAATCCGCCAGCCACTCGTCCGCATCCTCCGGAAGCTCCACCGAGGGCTTGATCACCTTCGGGTGTTGGAAGCGCATCAACTCCTCGGTTTTCGGGTGCCGGAGGTCATGCATCGGGGGCTCCTCGCCCAGGACATTGACGCTCCAGAACCGCTCGGCCTCATCAGCCATCTCGTTGAACCAGACCGGGTCGAACTCGATCTCCACCACGAAGAAGTCCCGAGCCTGGCCCAGAACCAGGCACCCGAGCCAACCACGCTCTAGGCCCAGAATCCCGAGTTGCCATTGAACTTGAGCCTGGTAGCTCATCGGCGCGGCCCCGTCTCCCTGACCCCCTCGGGTGATCGAGCCCGCGCGCCAGTCCGCATCGTCCCCGGCCGTGTTGTGGGTCGGTATGAAGCGCTTGTCACAGAGATAGGTGCGGTCCGACGAATCCACCATCAGACACATGGTGGGCACGGTGATAGTCAGCTCGGCCGAGACGATCATCCGCCGGATGGTCCGAGACTTCCGGTTGTCCACTCGGACTTTCTCAGCCTTCCGAGTCAATCGGAACGGGTTGAACCGGGTCGGACGCCACTGAACTCGCCACGACGTCACCGGCTTCCCGAACCCTGACCCGTTAACCTCAACCACCACAGGACGTTCCCCCAGGCTCAGCACCAGCTCCTCAACATCGTGCGCCAACTGCTTGTCCACCGACGAGAAAACCACCTGCTTGCGGGTAGGGGCTGGGGTTCCGTCCGTATCCATCAGGCCCTGAAGCAAAGCGATCCGCTGCCCATACCCAGCTCTAAGGTATTGACGGGGCAAGTACTTGTCGCCCAGCACTCCCGCGAACCGCAACTGGCCAGCTAGCCCGTAGATCGTTCTGGTCGGGCACTTCTCATTAGCGGGGGGGATCGGGGCTACTTGGAGCCCGCTGGCATCTGAAATGAGCTGGAACAGCTCCTGGTCCAACTTGGTAATCCGCCCACTGTCTGCCGACCCGTCCCCCAGCCAGCAACCCATTGTGTAGGGCTCCACCGGCAGGTCAACATCCGGCATCTCGATCGGCCCGGCTAGAAGAATCCGGTGCTGGCGCTGACCATCTGGACCGACCAGCGACCCAGCGATCTGGCGAGTATCCAGAACCTGGCTTGTCTCCCTCCCCGATCGACCAGAAACCACTGGCCAACGGTGGTCGGCATCACACACCACGGTCGACCCATCATCGAAGGTCAGCCGGTAGCAGTCAACCCAACGAATCTCCGACTTCCCGGTCACTCGGCAAATCGATCCGTCTGCCGCGAACAGCTCCTCCCCCACTCGAATCTCTTGGATGGACGACCATCCGGACGGGACCGGAATAGGTGTCTCCAGCGGCAGTCCCTTGCACTCAATGACCCCCACGGCCTTCCAGGACCGGGGGCGGGTGGCGAACCGATCCGGAGTCACCCGGAGGATGTCCCGGTCCCGGGCGGCCCACAGGCCCCCACCGAAGCGGGGAACTAGACCCACCTCCTCGGCGGTCTTGGCGGCCACCACCTCCTCCAGGCGGTGACCCCACTCCACGGCCGGAACGGCCGAGAGGTCCTTCCCACCGTTGATCTTGGTGTTCCAAACTGAGAACGGAGTCTCGTACTCGGAGATCCCCATCAGCGCGCCGATCTCCGAGCCACCGATGCCACCTTGACGGGCGGCCAGCCACGCGGCCGACCCGGCGCACTCAGGCAGGATCACCCGGGCCTTGTCGGGGTGGGGGAGGGTGGGGAACCGGTGGGCGGGGTGTGGGCAGGCCCGCCGGTTCCCGCTGGCCTCCATGTAGCGATCCGGGGAGGTCATCTCGTCCTTCTTCTCCATGATCATCCTTCCTGTTGTTGATCTACCTCTTGACCTTGCTCAGCGCGTCCCGCTGAGCCTTGGGAAGCTCGAACACGGGGTCCCCGGTCAGGTCCCGGGCCATCACCCACAACCACCAGGCGTCGCACTGGTTGTCATCGGTGAACTCCACCCCGGCGCGCCGGTAGGCGGCCACGGCCATAGCGGTCTTGTCACAGTTGCCCCGGCCGGTGGCGTACTTCTTCAGCGTGGCCGGCGCCACCGTGGCGTACGCCAACCTGGTCGAGAGCATTCCTTCCCGGACCGCCCCGTGAACCATCCCGGTGATCCCGGCGCTGTGCGCGTGGGTGGGAAGATCCTCGATCAGAGTCAGCTCACACCCGGAGACGTAGGTCAGGGCCTGAAGCCGGATGTCCACCAGCCGGCGGTCACCCTTTCCCGAGGGCTTGATCAGGTGAGTACAACCGGCCCCGTCCTCCCCCGGATGGCACACCCCGGTAGCGGTCATCGACAGGTCCAGGCCCGCCACCTTCAGCGCCACTACCCGGCCACCTTCCGGGCCTCGGCCTTGCGCGCGTCGATCTCCAGGCGCTCCTCCAGCTCGGCCACTTCGGTCTCCTCCCCCTCGGGGAAGATCCCATCCGCGTGGAGCTGGCCCAGGACGTAACCCTGATCGTGGATGGCCTCGATCAGCGCTCGGATGGCCTGGTGACCATCGGCGCTGAGCCCATCGCCCAGCTTGGAGCTGGCCAGGATGTCCAGGAACTCCCGGTGATAGCGCTCCACGTCCTTGGCCACCTGGGTACCGCTGGCCCGGGTCTTGGTGGTGGCCTCCTGTTGCTCGGCCATCCACCGGTCCAGGTCGGCCTCCCAGGCCACCAGCCGGCGGCCCAGCTTCCACAGACAGGTCATGGTGCCCGAGTGGTACCGGGACCGGATGGTCCCCTCCGGCATCTTGGTTCGCTCCATGATGTCCGGGAGGTACAGCAGCTCTCCCCGGTCCTTGCGCGTGATCGTCACGGGCTCCTCCTTCCTTCGACTCGAACTGTTTCCGTTCGTAGTCGATGGTACCAGAGTGCTACCGGGTAACGCAATCGACCCCCGAGGAACTGTTGAGCAGGCTTCTAACGACGTAGAGCGGGGTATCCCATAGCACCCGGTACATCTGTCCTGATCCCTTCGGTTCGGTCCGGGCCTCTCCCGTCCCTACGCCTAAAGGCGGGGGCTTCCCCGGGGAGTCTTCGGTGAAATAAGCCACAAACCGGCCCCCGAGCCGAAGCCCGGGGGCCAGGAGGGGGTAGTCAGTGGGTCCGCCGGTACTCGGCGTCCAGGTCCATCCGGACCTCGTGGATCATCTCGGCGGCCCGCTCGAACCCGTACGCTTCGTACAGGAAGTCCACCCAGGTCATCCGCTGGGTACGGAGCCGGTCCAGGGCCTTGCGGGCAAACCGCTCGGACATCCCCGGCGCGCCGGTCTTCAGGGCGCGCTCGCGGCTTCGGATGTCCATGTCCAGCCGGACGATCCGCTCGGCGGCCGGGTTCTTGATGATCTCCATGGTTCCTGATCCTTCCTTCGTGCTTGCCTTGTACCCTCAACTATACAGGCATAGCTGTTAAGTGTCAAGTCCGGCCCGTGTGTCTTACCTCACAGCTACGCCTCATGGGGGTCAGGCACGGGTCGGCCCCCGGACTCAGCCCAGATCCCCTACAAGGGTGGAAGCCCCCTTCTTGCCGGAGCCGGCAAAAAGCCTGGTCAGCCAGATCCCCTACAAGGGTGGAGGCCCCCGAGGCTGCTCCCGGGGGCCTCCACACGGTCACCGCGCTGGAATGCCTGGTATCCGGGCCACGCTGTCCCGGGTCACCCGGTCGACCTTGGCGCCCTCCTCGAAAGTCCAGCGCCGGATAGTCCGGGCCGCAACCCGGTACTTGGCGCACAGGTCGCCCAGCGCGGCTTCATCGTCCGAGACGGTGACCGCCCCATTGGTCATCCCGAGGTGACCGTTCAGCAGCTCGACCACGAACAGCTCCTCGTTCGGCCGGGCGTGGTCCCGGTACCAGCGTGAGCGCTGGTTCTTCCCACGCGGACGGTTCCTGTCGATCGTGGCCATCTCGGCCACCCCCTTCCGGGTCCGGGTCGGCGGTTCCGGCCTTGCACACCTAACCTTACAGTCATGGCGGTTAAGTGTCAACCCGGGGGAGGGTGAACTACTTCACAGGCATGATGAAGCCCCGTCCGGTGCTGGCCGGACGGGGCTTCGACGTGGCGGGTTAGCGCCCACTCGCGTCCTTCCGGGGAGCCCAGCAGCAAGCCCCGGGCAAGGCCCGGGGGTTGAGTCCGCTGAGCGAACCTCCCCCGGGCAAGGTCTGAAGTGCTGGCCTACCCCACGTCTCCAGCTCACCGGGTCCATCTCGTCTCTCCCGGTTCCCGTCCCCTCGGCCGATCTCGTTACCGCAGCGCCTCGGGGCTAGTTAATCTTGTCAAGCACTGGCCGGGATCAGGTCCGTCCGGGCACCCTGGCCCGGCCGGCTGTTCCTCCACCGGTCCAGCTCTGCCACCTCGAACACGGGTAGCAAGTACTGACCCTCGATCCGGCGCTCCTTGACCCGGGGGCCGGCCCCCCGGGCCACGTAGCTGGACAGGGTGTTCCGCTTCAGGCCCAGGTAGTCGGCAGCCGGACCGAAGCCCACAAGCTCCTTGGGCATCGTCCTTCCTCCATACGTCTGTGTCGGTCCGGATGGTCCGGGGTACTTGGGAGCCGGTTCACCAAGGGCCGTCACCCCTGGCTACTGAGGCCCCGGTTCCCCCGGGTCCAGGTCCCACCGTCGTGGGCATCCCCCACCATACAGGCATGGCTGTTAGATCGCAACATGACAGCCACGCCTGTGACGTATGCCACGACCGAGCGCTAGCGGAAGATGACCGCGATCCAGGCTGAGGCCGAGGCCACCCCGCAACCGATGAGGAAGGTCCACAGGCGCGCTCCCAGGTTGTCCCGCCACCTCTCCAGGTAGTTGACCCGGTGGGGGATGGCCTGTTGATGGATAGCCTTCACGTCCCGCTTCACCTCGGTGAGGTCATCGTAGACGCGCTCGAACCCTCGGTCCATCGAGCGGCACAGCTCAGCTATCCGGCGCTCTAATCGGGCCTCGGAAGCCGATGGGGTAGGCATGGGGCAACTCACCTCCAGGCTCCTCGGGGGCCGGATCTCGGCCCCCGCCTACGGATGATCATCGGGTCCATCACGGTGGGACCGGACCAGTTCAGTTCCAGCGCCGAACCGGGGTGGTGGCGACGGGCCACCCGCTCCACCTGTCGATGTTTGGTCAGGGAGGGGACGGGCCGGTGATCGGCCAGGGATGGCCAGGTGTACCAGGTGTCGATCTTCTGGCGCTGGAACCAGCGGCCCACCCGCATATCGTCCGGCATCCCGGCTTTCCGGTCGCACCACTTGATCATGTCCGGGATGAACCGGGTGGGCACCGCCAGCGACACCCCCCACATGAGCGTGAAGGACCTGACCCAACTGGCCCCGTCGTTATCGGCCTTGTTGGCCATCATCCCCCAGCGTGCCGGGACGTTGCGGCCCTGCCCGAGGTACATCGAGACCAGGGCATGATCTGGGACGTGTTCCAGGGCCACCTCCAGCCCGGCCAAGTAGTCCCGGCAAACCAGCGCGTCATCCTGGATCAGGACGTGGAAGTCAGCTTCCGGGTCGAACATCTGCCAGGCTTCCCGGGCCACCGACCACACCCGGTCACCCTTCCCGCTCGGGGGGCCGAACGGGTCCCAGAAGACCGGGACCTCCCGGTCCAGGCTGTCCGCCAGCTCCTCCACGAACTCGGTTCGGTCGGGGTGGGCCATTATGCTGGTTGACACTTTCATCATCCAGTACCGAACTTCCTGTTCAAGGTGTCAAACGCCTCGTCCCAGATCTCCAGCGGCCAAGCGTTGACCTCCCCCCACACGGTGGAGTGTGCCCGAGAGATGGGGACGCCGTAGTAACGTGCCAAAGCTGCGGCTTTGATCCCAAGTTGCCGGAGGAAGTCCACGTCGCTGCGGACCCTACGAAGGTTGGCGAACCCGATGGCCGTGACCCGCTCGTGGTTTTCCTTCAGGGTCTCCACGTCCACCCTGAGGGTTCCGATCTCCCCTCCGAAGTCGTCCAGGATCTCATCTTGGGCCTCCTGGCGAGACGAGATCCGGCGGTTCTGTTCCTCGATGGCGCGCGTCCGACGCTCCTGTTCCACCAACATCTGACACTGCTGAAGCAGCATTTCCGCTGGGGAGAGAGTTGTCGAGTAGCTACCGGTCTTCCGGATCTGGGGAAGAACCTCCGAGGTGATCCACCGGCGGAACCGGCGCGCTTCAGGCTTGTTGCTGGCAAAGACCAGTTCGTACAGGCCGGACTCGTTGACCACCCAGGTATCGCGGTATTGGCCCCGCTCCGGAGAGTGAACCGGCGTCCGACGCCGGTCAGCTTCCTCGATCCGGGAAGCGGCGCGGCGCGCGTCCGCGATCTCCAGTACCCGGCAGACATCGAGCACGACGAACCAGGGTTCACCGTCGAGCACGACTACGCGCACGTCGTGGTCCTCGAACTGGAATAGGGTAACATCAGTCATGGTGAAGCCTTTCTCTGTAGGTGAAGCCCACGGCTCCGGCGGGTACCTCCGCGCGGAGCCTTCATCGTAATAGTCATGACTACTCTCCGGCCCTCAGCGCGGCCACCATCTCGGCCCGCTTGTCCTTGCGCGCTCCCAGCTTGATCCCCCGGGCCTTGGCCAGGGCTCGGAGTTGGCCCACGTTCAGGTCTTCCACGGGGGTCCCCTCCGCCACCCCCTCCAGTTCTCCGGCCCGAACCGTGACCTCCTTCGGGGGAAGCGGTTGGGTCGCCACCGGGTCCGGGTCGGAAGTCTCGGGCTCGTGCTCCATCCCCTCTGAGGTGATCGCGGTCAGGGGCTCCAGCCCGCCCGGGGCCAACCGAGTCACGGCTAGACGATCGTGGTAGACCTCGATCGGTTCCAGGATGCCCTCAGCCACCATGTCATCCACGGCCTGGATCACCTCGGGGTGAGTGGCCGCGTAGTCATCGAACGCGATCACAGCATCGGGGGCCAGGTGCGCGGCCCAGGCGCCCACGTCGGCCCGGACAGCGTCATAGTTGTGGTCCCCGTCCACGAACAAGAGCCCGACCGGGCCGGCGCTCCACTTCTCAGCGGCCTTCACGGAGAAGTTGCGGATCAGGCTCACCCGGTTGGCGTAGCCGTTGGCCCGCACGTTGTACCGCGCCCAGTTGCGCGTCCCGGGATCGGTGAACGCCTTCCGGTGCTTGCCCAGGGCTCCCCCCCGGCTCTGGTTGTACGGCCCGCGCTTTCCCGGGAGGTCCCAGGGGTCGATGGCGTAGACGTGCGCTCCCTGGCCCTGGCGGGCTCCCCAGGCCATGAACAGCGCGGTTCGGCCCTGGTAGGTGCCAAGCTCCACGATCGCGCGGTCCGGGGGGACCTGGGCGGCCATGTCGGCCAGCGCCAGGGCCACCGACTCCGGGGTCAGACCGGGGATCTTGCAGATACGGGTAGGGGGGACCATGTGTGACTTCCTCATCTGGACTGGGGCGGCCGGCGCCACGGCCGGGCGCGGTACCCCTTCCGGTCGGTGGTGTGGCCCGGCCTGGGCCTGTTTGCGGATGGGTGGTGGCGGTGGCGCGGCCTTGGCCCGGCGCTCCGGCTCGGGCTTGCGCTTGGCGGTCTCGGTGGTCTTCCGGTGCCAGTGGTGCAGTGTGTAGGCCACCGGGTACTCATCGTTCCGGCGCTCCAGCTCGGACCAGTGCATGGGGTAGATCAGCGCCCGATCCAAGACCAGGAGTTCGGGGTGGGTGGCAGCCAGCTCAGTCAGGTAGTGGGGGCCGGTAACCACGTTGCTGGGCTTGCCACGCTTGGCCTTGATCCGGGCACCAAGCCCGTCCACCACGGCGTTGATGAACCGGCCCGAGGGGGCCGAGGCAAGGAAGGCGTTGTTCACGTGGTGGCGGTCCTCCAGGGCGGCCAGCGCGTCCAGGTCGGTCCCGGGCTCCTCCACCTTGCCGATCAGCGGGTCCACGGCCTTCAGCGGCTCCAAATCAGCATCCACCCACAGGCCCCCGTCCCGCTGGAGGATCAGGTACCGAGCGATGTTGGTCTTCCACCCCCATTCGTGCGCGTGGGGGGACCACCGGGCGCGGTTGCGGTAGAGCTGGACCACCGGATGATCTGGGCCGAACTCGGCCAGGAACCGGTTCTCATCCCAGACCTGGAGGGTCCACCCGGGGTGAAGCTCGGCCCATCGCTCCCGGAACCGGACGTACTCCGGGGGGACCTGTGGCCCGTCCCACCACCAGTGAATGACCCGAGGAACCGCTACGCCTGCCATGTTCCCCATCGTACGGGACCGGCGGTTACCGGGGGATGGCCGGCGCGGCCCCGGGGGGACCGGGGGACCTGGGGAACCTCCGCTGACCTACTTCCTAGAAACACGCACCCCGGTTTTATTACACGCGCGTGTGCGCGCGTGTAAACACGTAAAAAACGATCTGACTGGAGAGTGAAGGTTCCCCAGGTCCCCCAGTCCCCCGAGCTGCGGTTTTGCCCTGGGGGACCGTGGGGGGACCTGGAGGTCCCCTCCCCCGGGGGTGGTGGGAATCCACGGTTGCGGGCTGGGGTCGGGGGGCGGAGGGGTCATCGGCGGAGTGACGGAAGGGGCCGGATCGGTCAAAATTGCCGCCTGAGCTGGGGAAACGCTCGTTTCTGTGCCAGGTGTGCCACCCTTTTCAGTTAAACCCGTATCGCGTAGGGATTTTTGGTTAACCGGAGGGGGTGGCACACCTGGCACACCAACCCCCTGTCTTCCCTGGTCAGGCCCCATTTTTGGGCTGTCAGCGCCCGTTTCGGTCTCGGTCCGGAAGCGCACGCCCAGATAGACATGCGGCCGTTCCGGAATGTCGCTTTCGTCCGGGGGGAACTTCCACAGTCTCCGGGGCAGGGGGCGGGCACGGCCGGGGCAGGGGTGGGGGCGGAGACGTGCCGGGTCTGCCGGGTCTGCCGGGTCACCTCGGCACCGGTCGAACCCCCAACACCTACTTTCTCCCCCTGCTCACCACCAAAAACCATGTTCTCCACGTGTAGGTACCCGGAGTCAGACCCGGCAGACCCGGCAGACCCGGCACCCTCGACCGGGAGGCGTTCGACCTTCCAGAGCTTGACCCCCTTCCGGTTCGTGCCCCCGTCCATGTCCGGCGCCGGTGGGGGACCAGGGGACCTGGGGGAGGTCCGCTAACCTCTCCGCCCGAAACACACTCCCCGGATTTATCACATGCGCGCGTACGCGCGTATACACGTTAAAAACCATCTCACTGGAGAGTGAAGGTTCCCTAGGTCCCCCACGTCCCCTGAACTGGGGTTTTGCCTGTGGGGACCTCGGGGGGAGCCGACGAAGCGGCCCCGTTGACCGTGAAGTGTCAACGGGGCCGGTTCTGTGTGTGCGACTCCGTACGGCTGTCGCAATGGAGCCCGGCCGGCGGGGCAAGCGCGGACCGGTGTTGGACACCGGTCCCTATGTCGGGTTTGCCCGCTCCCCGCGCGCGTGGGCCAAGGCCGGTGTTGGACACCGGTCCCTATGTCGGGTTTGCCCGCTCCCCGCGCGCGTGGGCCAAGGGATAGATTTTCCAACGTATTGGTTTTCTTATCAGCCCGCTCCCCGCGCGCGTGGGCCAAGGCGCTGACCAGGCTTTTTGCCGGCTCCGGCAAGAACTCCAGCCCGTCCGCACCGGCACCGGCAAGGGGGAGCGGGTGAAGTGGGCCGTGGAGGTCCCCCCACGGTCCCCCAGGGCAAAACCGCAGCTCAGGGGACGAGGGGACCTAGGGAAGGTCCGCTGACCTACTTCCTAGAAACACGCCCCGGATGTATTACACGCGTGTACGCGCGTGTAAACGCGTAAAAAACGATCTGGTGGGAGAGTGAAGGTCCCCGAGGTCCCCTATGCCCCCTGAGCTGCGGTTTTGCCCTGGGGGACCGTGGGAGGACCTCCAGGTCCCCTCCCTTCAGGGAGGGGAGGATGTCAACTGGAACGAGTACCGGACGTAATCGGCTCCCGGTGGAACAGGCATTTAAACGCGCCTCTTTCTTTAGGCTGGTTGCCATGGAAACACGGCGTTATACGCGATACGGTCACCCGATGCCCACCCCGGGCTCCCCCACGGGGCAGAACTTGTCAATTGGGTAGAATTGTGCTTGTCCATCACGTACATAAGAACCCGTCCAACCCCCCCAGGCCCACCGGTCCGGGACGTTATCTGTATTCCGAGCTTAACTGAGTTCGTACCCACGTCGCTATCATCCCGGGCCACCCCATTACCCACCGTGTCACCAGCGCCTATGGTTGCACTAGATTCCAGGCCACCGTCATTAGGATGGAGAACAGCGAACGGGAGAGACCCCCGGAAGTTTCCAGATCCGCCACTTATCCCAGAACCCGAGAAAAGGAATCTCGCATAGGCGAAGCACATACCGCCCACCATCGTGTAAGTACCTACGGCCTCCCCGGTAGAACCTAGGTTAGGGCTGGTACCGGTTGATCCAAGCTGTGGCGTCCATGATTGCGACGCGCCGTCACTGACAGGGCCGAGGATAATAGCGGACCCTCGGATGGTCAGTACCTGAACTGGCTCCCCCACGATGGCGGCGGCATTGCCCAACCGAGGAATGTCCGGAATGATAACTCCGGACGTGGACAGGTTCACTGTTCCATCTGAGTTCACCGAGCTGACCACCATGGTCCTGATCCGGGCCGTGTCCTCCCCTCCGGCCTTGGGGACCAGCTTGTTCAACAGCTTGGTGTAGTCAGCGGTGGTCATCTATAGCTCCCTTACCTGAAGTGAAGTGTCCCCGAGGAGATCCACGGTCACGGCGTCTACCGCCAGTGCGCGGCCCGCTACCGAGATCACGTCCCCGGCGTCCACGGTCGGGTCATAGGGCCGGAGCAACGTGTACCCGGCCCCCTGGCCGATGTGCTCGGCCAGGATAGTTGCTGCCGCGCTCTGAGCCTGGCTCATGGTCTCGATCAGGGGGGAGGCGAAGAACCGCGTGACGCGACCGTACGGGCTGGTTCCCGGCCCGGTCCCGGCGTAGGTGGGGGAGGAAGGGTCATCGTCCAGCGCCACGGCCTGGATCGGGGGGGACCCGTCCTGTGGCTCCCCTCGGGCTACTACCACGTTGGGCGGCCGGACATCGAAGTCCGAGGACAAGCTGGTGAGCTGGTCCAGTGGGTAGGCCGAGGTCACATCCGGGTTGATCGCACCGATCCGGATCTTCCCTACCCGGTCGTACCAGGCGTGCCGACTGAACCCGTTGAGAACGTCCTGGACCTCGGACCACGGCCCGGTTTCGGGATCGAGCCCGAAGACCCGCGCGGCCCCCAGGGTGGTCCCGGTGTTGCTCACCTGGGGGTTGAACCCGGACCGGTTGGTCACCACAGTGTTGACCATCTGGGCCAGGTCGGTCCCGCTGGCCACGGTCAAAGGGGACTCGAACCGGTAGCGCTCCACCAGGTCCGAGACATCCACCAGGCCCACCTCGGTGACCCGCTCCCCAGCCATCGTGCGCGCCTTGGAGGAGGCAACCACGTACGTCCCATATGCCACACTTGACAGTGAACCGTCAAGAAGGGTGAGGCCCAGTTCTACCTCCACCGTGGTCCCGAACGGGGTCAACAGGTCCCCGGGCCGGCGCGGCATCACATCATCACCAGCGAAGGTCAGCCGGCCGTCCCAGAACCCATTTCGGCGGTTGTCCTGGGTGAAGCTGCCCGAAATGGGCTCCAGCACCCGGGAGACACCCCCTCGGAAGAAGGTGATCCGGCTCCAGCGCCGGTACCCGGTAGGGGTGGAGAGCGCGGCCTGGTGGCGCGCGGAATCGAACGGCGTGGCCATTAAGCACCCACCCTACTCCGATTACGGGTCTGCTCAGAGGGTGTAGCCCATCGGACATTTCCTGGTTCGTAGTTGCCATCCGGATCAATCCGGTCCAACGTCCAGTAAGGCTTACGGGAGGTCCACCCTTCGGGGTTGTCAGGTCGTTCACCCACATCAGACAAGAACAACTTAAAGTCATCCCATCTAGGGGAGTAGGAAATACCCCGGCCACCGTACAATCTGTAAGCTGGTGCGTTAGGATTGTTGATGCGGTATCGAATCTGGCACCAAACCGTGTAAAGCGGGTGCTTTGACAGACCATGAGTGGACCCACCTCTAGCACACCCACAAGAAGTACGGTTGCCTAGTTGAGCGCCTGCTATTCGGATCATTGATCCGCATTCACACGCGCATTCCCATATAACTTGACCTTTGTTGTCTCGTTGATCAGTCGGCCGAACTGCTGTAAGTCGGCCGTATCTGGCTCCAGTGTGGTCTCTTACCCGCATAACTTCCATGCTACAGGAACTCCGAAGGGTTCGGGGTGGCTGGCCAGGGCTGGCGGACCATCGTGACTTGGAGGGCCTTCACTCCTGGGGTGGGCGCGATCACGCGCCAACTCCCTGGAGCGAACCATCCCGGCGTGCCGCCTACCGGGGAGTAGTAGACCCGCTCGGCACTCAGGACCTCCTCCAGCTTGTCTATGGCTGGCTTACCCTCCACCCCGATGGTCAGGACCAGATCCTCTCCGGCCAGGGTGGTGGCCACGGTGTGGAGGCCCCCGTCCAGCGGGATCGAGTCCACCAGGCTCCGGGGGAACTGGCTGGTCCGGTCGGTCACCACCGCGATCTTCTCCGTGAACGTGGCCAATCGGTCTAGCCCGTCACCATAGGTGAAGGCCGGGACGGTCATCGAGGCGAACTCGGTCACTTTCAGCTCGGGGACCGGGAGCGGCTCCCCGCTGATCGTGCCGTCCAGCCGGACGAAGTGCGCCCGGCGCCACGGCGGCATGTGGCTAACGCTGTTCGTGGTCCCGCTGGACCGGCTCCCTACGCTCGGAGTGGCCGAGGAGGTGGACCTGCTGGAGTGGGTGTGGCCGGTAGTCGGGCTCGGGCCGAGGTCTCCAAAGCTGGGCGCGTTGAAGCTACTGGTGTTGCTGGTCTGAACGTTGGTGGAGTGGTTGTGGCTGGACAACGAGTGAGTGTGGCTCAGAGTGGAGTGGGTGTGGCTGGTGGAGCCCCCGGTGGAGTTGACCGAGTTCGAGCCCCGGTCCCGCGCGAACCAGTCCCGCATATCCGGCGTGCCGTTGGTCCCGTCACACCAGCTCAGAAGCGGGTCCAGGCTGGAGATGGCGCCCAGGTACAGGCCGATGATCCGGGTCTGGGTTCCTCCCCCGGTGTTGCGGAGCACCCGTAGCCGGCGGTTGGGCGGTTCGTGGTTGGCCGATCCGGTGGTTCCCCCGCTGTTGCTGCTGGTGGACCCCGTAGAGCTGGAGCCCACGCTCATCGGGTGGCGGTGGCGTGGCAACCATGGCGGGGTGGACACCCCGAACCCGGCATTAGTACCGACCGGAACGCTCAGCCCGGTGTTCCCGAGAGAGTGGGTGTGGCTGAAACCAGAGTGGGTGTGGCTGTTCACGGTGTGGGTGTGGGTGGAGCTTCCCGAGTTCGAGCCACCCCCTGACCCAGAGTTGGCACCCCGAAGGAACCGGCCGGCGCTGTTGGCGTCATCGGTCCAACCGCCTACGGACTCCGTAGCCCACCCGAGCACACCCACCGGGTACTGGGACTGGGCACCGTCACTCTGAATCCAGATCACGGTTCGCTGGGGCGGTAGGTTGTTGGTCGAACTGGTTCCCGGTGAGCTGTTACCGCTGTTCCGGCCCGAGCGTGACCCGGTAGAGCTGGGCCGGGAGTGGGAGTGTGGCTGGTCTGCCTGGGATTCAGACGCGCCGTCGAACCGCGCGCTGGTAGTGCTGGCGTTGCTGGTCCCGGTGGACCCCCCCACGTTGTGGGAGTGCGACCCGATCGAGTGATTGTGTCCTGGGGTGGTGTGGGAGTGGCTGGCACTGCCCCCGGTGCCGGTAGGTGTGCCCGAGCTTGTGTTCCCGCGCGGGAACACTCCGTCCAGCGCGGTTACCCGGGACCATCCGGACGGGATGGTGGCCACCGAGCCCGGCCAAGCCAGGATCAGGTCAGCCGGGATGGTGTCCGGTAGCTCCACGAAGGTGGAGACGTACCCGTGGTATCGCACCCGGTAAGTGATGTCGCATTCTTTGGCGTGGACCTCACACTGGCCGTTGACCCGGAAGTGGCGGGGATCGAGCTGGGGTATGGCCAGGTCGAAGTACGACCCGTTCAACCCGTCCGGGATCACCGCGATCCGGTGGGAGCCCTCGCAATCGTCGCGCCAGACCTCGGCCACCACATAGTTATCATCCCAAGCCTGGCCCCCGGGGTTGCTCCAGTCGATCCGGTACCCGCCGAACATCTCCTCCACCATGAGCACCGGGGGGGAGGGGGGCGGAACCGTGATGTTGATATTGAAACTGATTTGTTGAACGTGTGGGAAGGCGTCACCTCCCCGGATGGTGGAGCGGACCGTGAAGGTGGCAGTGTAGGAGTTGTCATCGAGCCCGGTATCCACTGCCACCGACTCGGGCGGGGTGCCGGAACCGCTGGCGCTGAAGACTTCCCCCGAGCTACCCGATACCGATACGGACCAGTCCCTGGCGGGAAGCCCGTCATAGCTCGGGGAGCCGAAGTAGAGGGTCGGCTGGTTGGTGTCGGTGATCGTCCCGCCGGACTGGTCAGCTCCTGAGCCGTCGCGTACCTCGGGCGAGTAAACCGGGCGCTCTCGACAGTCCACGTCCACGTAACACTCAGAGGTCCGTAGCTCGGTGGCTCCTCCCGAAGGGTCGAACATCCACCCCCCGCCGATGTTCAAGTCGGTGAGCGCGCCAACGGTGGCCAGCCCGTAGCCGCTGTTCTGGAACCAGTCTGAGGTCTGCTCGGCGAAAGTGTCATTGGCCATCAAGGTGCTGAACCCGATCCAGTCCGCTTCCCCCCGACCCACGTCGACAGCTTCGAGTGCCGATCCGGCATCGGTCCGGATGCGGATTCGACCCCGGACCCGGTGGCGCTGGTGGTTGGCCGGCGGGGTGTGGGAGGCAACCCGAAGGTTCCAGTTGTCCCCGGAGTTGGCCTCGGGGAAACCGATGTACGTGGCATCGCTGTTGTCCGAGGTCACTTCGTTCAAGGTCCCCGAAGGTACGGCGGTCCCTCCCCCCGTCTTCCGGGTGAAGATCGGCCGAAGCGTATCAGTGACAGCCATCTATACCCCTACATCCGCAACCTGTGGCTCCGGTTCCGGGCCGGTAGCAATGAACTCGGCCCGGACTTCCCGGATGCGCCCGATCTTGACCACGCGGATCGACTCGGCCACTGGCGCGGCCCAGGTCTCGGTGGAGTCCGAGGGGGAGATCAGGACCAACGGCCGAGCCAGCACGGCCCGGAGCGCGGCCAGTTCGGCCTCAGACTCTACAGCCGTGACCATCCGAAGGTTCCGGCCTCCGGGGGGAGCCGAGTTCACAAACCGGCTTCCCATCACCCCGGTGGCAGCGGTGAACGGCCTCTCCACCCCCCACTCGAACATTCCCCAGACCCCGAAGTACATCGGGCCGTTGGGGCCGTAGGTCCGGATCAGGTGTTCATTCTCGGACCACTCCAGACAGAAGGTCTCGGGCTCAGGCGGTGGCTCGGGCTTGGTCTGGAGCTGGATAAAGGCCACCTCCTCGAACGGTGGCTCGGTGGTGGTCCCGGTCAGGGTTCCCGAGCTGGACTGCCCTACGGTCGGGCTCTCCGAGTCGGTGTTCAAGCTGGAGTGAGTGTGATCTCCGTCCACCGTGGTCACGGTCTGGGTGGAGCTGATATCAGCGGTAGCGCCGAGGCTCGGCCCGATCGTACTGGAGTGGCTGTGTCCGTTGCTGGGGTGGTCGTGGCTCGGGCTGGTGTGGTTGTGGGGGGCCAGGCCCCCGCCCGGGTCCCCGATGTCCGTCTCGGCCCCGCGCGGGTAGCGCCCGGTCAGGTCCGGAGTGCCGTTGTTGCCGTCGCACAGCTCCCAGCCGTCCGGGATGGTGTCCAGGGAGCCACGCCATACCGCGATCAGGCCGATAGGCAGGTCCACCGCGCCGGAGTTGTTCTGGCGTACCCGGAGGTTGCGGTACGGGGGGTCATTCGGACTCTGGGAGCCCGAGGTCCCGCCCGAGGCAGACTGGAGGCTGGCCGTGTTGGCGTTACCGATGTCGATCTCGTGTCGGTGCTGGCTGGTCCAGGTGGTGGTGTTGGGGCCAGCGAAGAACGACAGGGTTCCCGAGGTGAACCCGGTCAACCCGCTGGTGTGGGAGTGGGGGGTCCCGCCGTGGGTGTGGGAGTTGATCCCGTGGGTGTGGGAGTCGATCTGGCTGGCGGCGGTGGTCCCGGCGTTCTGACCGGCGGCGGCCCCCTTCAGGAACCGGTTGGTAGCGTCAGCGTAGGTGTCCCAACTTGACGGTGAAATGTCAGGCATCAAGGCGAGCGCGCCATCCGGCACCCCGAGCGGGCTCCCGGTGGAGCCGATCCAGATCACCTCCAGGCGGGCCGGGTCGTTGTCCACCGAGCTGGTTCCCGGGGAGGCGGACTGGCTGTTCACCGAGGCGGTCCCGGTGCTCGGCCGGGTATGGGTGTGGCTGGAGGGGTAGGCCAGGGTTCCCGCCACCCCGTCGTTGCTCCGGAACGTGCCCTGAGCGGTCCCGGTGTTGTCCGAGGTTTCGTGGGAGTGGTCCAGGCTGTGAGCGTGGCCCGGGGTCAAATGGGAGTGGGTGGAGTTGCCCCCGGTGGCCCCGGGCTGGGTGATGCTGTTCGGGATTCCCTTGGTGTAGCGCCCGTCCAGCTCGGTGACTCGATTCCAGCCCCGGGGGATCGAGCCATCCTCACCGGGCCACATGAACACGACACCCCGGGGGATACCAGGGTTGAAGGCGTCCGACCATCCGCTGACCAGAATGGACCCGTCCACCCGGCCCACGGTGCGCGCCCGGTAGTACGAGCAACACGGTTCGGGATCGTGGTCACAGGTTCGGCCCACCCCGGAACGGGGGATGGTGAAGTCCACCCACTCCTCACATTCGCCACTCGCCACCGGGCCGAGGATCGCCAAGGTGGTGGCTTGCTGGGAGCTGGTGATGGTGGCAGCCGAACCTACGGTCCAGGTGTTGGACTGATCGTCATCGAAGGAAACAGTCCCGGCCGGGTGGCTGGTGAAGTCGGGAGAGGCGACGATCGGGCCGGAACGCCCGGAACGGACCTGAGCCTCATAGATCCGGCCCTCGAAGTTCCCCACAGTCCCCCCGGCATAGGCCCCGATCGCCAGCTCAGCACTGCCGGAGTGGATCGAGGTGGTCCCGGACCCGATGACCGGGCTCCCGATCGGTTGCCACTGGCCATCCCCGTCCAGAGACTCGAAGGTCACCTCCCAGTTTCCCGAACCGTTGTCCACGTCCAGGAAGGCTCGAAGGTGGACCTCCCCAAAAGGGTTGATCGGCGCGCGTTCTTCACAGAAGGCGGTCACCAGACTGGCCAGGGTGCCGTCCGGGCTCCAGGCCAGGAACGGCCGGCCGGCGCGCGCCTCATCGGCCCCGCTTCCGTTGTCGGCCCCGTCCCAGTCCAAGCTCAGTCGCCAGGACCGCTGATCTCCGGTGGTGAGGTACTTCGAGATCAGGGTTTGGTCTCCCCCCTCGGGGCGCCAACCATCGTCACGCCGAGCCCGGATGGTCACCTCCAGGTCTCCCGTGATGTCCAGCACGGCAGCATCGGGGGTCGAAGCGTAAGAGTTGTCCAGCCCGTTCAGATCCAGGTACCCACCATGTGGGCAGTCCACCCGCTGGAGCTGGAGCCACGCCACGTAGTCGTCGAAGCCCGTCGTGTTCGGCGCGCACACCTCCACCCGGTAGAAGGGCTCCTCAGGGGTGACCGAAGGGGGGGTAGGGGCGGGAACCGCCCCCACGGCCATGGTGAACTCCAGCTCCTCAACCTCGGAAGGGTTGCTAGTGTTGGCCCCGAGGGTTGACCACACTTGCATGTGGAGGGTGTAAGTCCCGTTCTCCAGCGGGTCCACCTGGCGGTCCACCGTGTTACCGCTGACCACCCCGGTATCCCATACGGTGGCGCCCCCTTGGGTAACCCAGTACCGGTACTGGCGCGCGGGCAGGCCATCGAGGTCCAGCGCGCTTACCCGGGCGATAGGGGTCACGGTGTCCGTGATCGTGGTGATAGGGGTTCCCGACCCGTCCAGGATCTGGGGGGTGAAGGTGGGGGCGGCCCGGGTGTCCACGTCCAGGAACAGCTCCACGATCCGAAGCCCGGTGCTCTGACCCTCCACGAAACAGGACAGGGTGGTAGAGCCATCAGCCGGCGCGCCAGCCTGCCAGGAACCGGCCACGGTCTCAGGGGAACTGTCGAACGATGCCGAGGCCCCGGCCACCACCTGGCCGGTAGCCAACCGGACCGCCCACCAGGCCGAGCCATCCTCCCCCCGGGCTCGGATGCGGACCAAGTGGCGCCGTTCACCCATCGGGGGGGCGTCCGGGGAGGTGGCCAGGATCATGGCTGAGCCGGAACCGCTCCACTCGGCGTAGGTGGCGTCACTGTCGTCCGAGGTGACCCCGTGGAGGGTTCCAGTCGATGGCGTCCAGCCCACCCCCGAGGAGGTGGCCGAGGGCCGTAGCGTCGTTATCGTGCTGATCGCCCTCGCCCCCTCTCGTTCTGGCACTTCCGGCAGTAACGCCTGTTTGGTCGTTTAGGTGGAACGTACACGTTCTCTATGGTGGCCATGGGTCTACCTCACCAGAACCGATTGCGCTAAGCGCTCCAGGATGGCCTCGGCGGCCTGTTCTCCGGCCTCCCGGCCCTGGCCCTGAATCACCACGGCCCCGGGCGCTATGGTCACGTTTACCGCGCCGGAAGCGGCCCCGTCACCACCCTGAACCCGCCCGGTGAAGGCACCGATCGAGCCCATGTCGGTGGTGATCCCACGTAGAAGGCGCTCGATGTTGCCGCGCTCATCCTGGATACCAGCCTGGAAGCCCTCCATCACCTGGCGTCCAGCGTCTCGAAGGATGCGCCGGTCTACCTCGGCTGGGCCTTTCCAACTCGGCAACATCGAGGTGAGGTCCCCAAGCGTGTTCCGGACATCATCGAACCGGCCTCGGATGCCGTCGATCAGCCCGGAGATGATCCGGCGCCCGGCGTTTACCAGCCATTGGCCGGCGTTGCTGAAGAAGTTGGTGATGGCATTCTTGATCCGGTCGAAGCTCTCCCCGGACTTGGTGCGCCAGGTGGACCACAGGGAGGAGACCAGCTCGCTTATGAGCTGGCCCCCCGCGCGGTACATCGCGGGGATCGCGGTTAGGAGCGCCTGGAACATCGCGGGGATGATCTGGCCTACAATCGCCTGTGTGATCTGGGACGTGGCCTGAATCAGACCCTGGACCACGGCCTCCAGAATCTGGATACCAGCATCGATGAGCTCCGGTAGGTTCTCCTCGATGACCGTGGTCATCAGGGGGATCATGGTCTCAGTGATGAAGGCCGTGATCATCTCGATGTTGTCGACCCATGCCTGAATCAACGTCATCAATACGTTGATACCAGCCTCGATGACCTCGGGGTTCTCCTCCAGCATCTGGGTAAAGGCTGGGACCACTTCCTCGGTGACTACCCGAGTGATCTCCTCGATGGACTCAGCGATCCCGACAACGAACTGTTGAAGGAAATCCACCCCTTGCTGGAGAGCGGCCGGAAACTCGTTCTGAACGGCGTCCATGAAGGCCGGGATGACCTCGTTACGGACGGTATCAATCATGTCCGGGATGGCCTGGACGAAGCCCTCGATCAGTGCGAGGAGGAGCTGAATCCCCATGATGGCAAGCTGGGGGATGATCTGGATCACGGCCAGGATGATGACCGGGATCAATCCGAGGACGGCGGCCTGAAGCTGGGGGAGGGCCGAGATTATCCCGGTCACCAGGCCCACCAGGAGGTCAATCCCGGCGGTGATGAGGTCCGGAAGCGCCTGGACCAACACGGTCAGGATGGTCTCGATGATCGAGACCGCCCCATCGATGACCAGGGGGAGGGAAGCCAGGAGCCCGTCCACCAGGCCGGTTACCAGCGAGATGGCCCCCTGGAGGATGGCCGGCGCGGCATTGACCAGCGTGTTCACTATGTTGGTCACCATCGATACGATGGCGTCCACTACCTGGGGGATCAGTTGGGGGAGCGCCTGGGCGATGTTTTCGATCACGCCTAGTAGCGCGTCGAAGACAGCCCCCCTCATCTCCAGGAGGGTCCCCACGATATCCACGGCGTTGTCACGCAGGAAGGCAAACCCGTTGGTCACCATGTCCCGGATGGCGCCGGTAGCCGAGCTGAAGACCTCCGGGTCCAGGGACTCCCGGAAGGCATCGATGGCCCCCTGAAGCCCTCCCCCACCACGGAAGGCTTCCAGAGCGGCACCAAGGGCCGGCCCGATCTGGTTAGCCAGTTGCTCCACCGGGGCCATAGCCTCAGCTATCCCGTTGAAGATCTTCTTGAAGGTGGGGAAGACTCCGGACAACAGCGCAGCCCCGGTCCGGGTGAACGTGAAGACCATGTTGGTCCACGCGCCCCGGGTGGTCTCGGCGGCCTCCAGCGCGGCCCCACCGATATTGTCCTCAATGGCCTTACGGAAGTCCCGGAACGAGACCTCTCCAGCCGAGACCATATCCCGGGCTTCCTCGGCAGTGACCCCCATCTGTTCGGCCAGCCAGGAGAGGATCGGGATGCCTCGGGTCTGCATCTGGTTGATCTCGGTCATCGAGGCCCGGCCGGCCACGGCCACCTGGCCGATGATGTCCCCCATCTCGGCCAGGTCCACCCCGCCGATCTGGGCAGCATCGGCGATAGCCTTTAGGGTCCGCTCCAGCTCCCGGCCCGGCTCGATACCGGCGCCAACGATCGAGGCTGCCACCCCTGCCATGTCGTTGAAGCCGAGGATCGTCCCTTCCACGGCCTCCATGGCGTTGTCCATGATCAGGCGGACACCGTCACCGGTATGGCCGAGTCCCCGAAGCTTGGCTTCAGCATCCTCGATGTCCGCCAGTCGGGAGAACCCTCGGGTTAGGGAGATGGCCGCGATGGCGCCAGCGGCGGCGGTGGCGGCGGCAGCTACACCAGCAATGGCCCCCAACATGAACTTCGTGGCGCTGCCCAGCGCGGCACTGGCCCGGGAACCGGCACTCTCGAAGTCCGAGGCGATCGACTCGGCGGCCTGGCTGGCGTTCTGTCGAGGCTCCTGGAAATCCTCGTCCACCCCGGCCAGGGCATCCTCAGACCCATCGGCCCCGGCTTGGAAGTCCTTCTCGATGCTGCCAGCGGCATCACTGGCCGAGTCCTCGGCCCGCTTGAAGTCGCCATCCACCTCAACCGGCCGGAGTCGCATCCCGGCCAGGATGCTGTTCAGCTCACGGGCTACTTCACCGGCGAACCTCGATACGTCACCGGTGATCTCTACCCTGGCGGAACCAACATTCACGCTGACCAGCGTACGGGCGCCCGAGATGTCACCGACAGGCCAAGTAAGGTGGCATCTCGCGTACGATGGCCGTATGGACGTGTCCCGAGCCCAGCTCTCGAACCTGGGAGATGAAGTGGTCCTCGATGATCCGAGCTGGCCCTGGACAGTCCGGGTCCGGATCTCCTGGGCTCACGGCCGGCCGGCGCTGGTGGCCTTGAACGTCGAAGCTCGGGCAGACCAGCCGATCACATCCACGGTGATGGGTCAGCTCCCCCTACGCCAGGTGGCCCACGTGGCCGCTAGCGCGCTGAAGGGGGAGGGGGAGACCCAATACCGGATGTTGGCCCGGCCCCGTCCCAGGGGCGCGCGTAGCTGGCCGGAGGACCACTTCCAGCGGGTGGCCCGGGTAGCGGCCTGGGCGCGCGCTACCGGGCGGCCTGGCGGAGCGGCCGGGGCCGTGTCCGAGTTCTGGGGCGTCCACCTCCGGACGGCCCGGCGGTGGCTTTCGCAGGCGGTGGCTTAGGTCCGGCCATGTCCTCGAAGTCCGCCATGGCCTTGGCCCGGTTGGGCTTGACCTTCCCCCCGGGTGACACTTCATTGTCAAGGAGGGCCTGGAACTTCTCGGCGGCCTCGGGTTTCAACAGGCCCAGGATGGTCACGTGGATGGCGTCCAGCGCGGCACCGATCGGGACCTGATCGAAGCGCATCCCTCGGCGCACCAAGTCTCCCCCGATGATCGGCCATTGCAGCTTGGCCACCTGGGCCAGGGTCAGGGAGGCGTGGAAGGACCGGCCGGTGGCTTGCTCGATCACTAGGGTCAGGGCCTTACCCACCTCCTCGGAGGTGACCTCCTCGCCCAGGATCATCTCGTCTACCGCGCCGAGGTCCCCCATGTCCAGCACGTCCAGGGGGTCCCCATTCATGAGCATCGAGAGCCAGTCAGCGGCCGGGAGGGCCGGAACCTCGAAGGTCCGACCTCCCAGCTCAAACTCCACGGCCCAGATCCGCATGGAAGCGGCCGGGTCCACGTCCACGGCCTACTCTTTGGTCTTCTTGGCCGGCGCGGCGGCCTTCTCCGGCGCCTTCCGGCGCGCGGGGGCCTTCTTGGCGGCGGCCCGGCGCTGGGCGCGGTTGCCCTGGCCGGTCATCCGCTTCATGGCCTCGATGATGATCCCCGAGGCTTCCTTCAGGTCCACCCGACCGGCCAGCATCTCGTCATCGAGCCAGGAGATATCGGCCGGGTCGTACAGAAGGGAGTCGATGATCATCCGGGCGCGCTCCAGCGCGGCGAGGACCTGTTCCCCGGTCCAGTCGGGCAGGTTGGCGGCCTCCAGGTGCTTCATGGTCCGTTGCCAGATGAGGACCTGTTCCGGCTTGGGAGCCCGGATCTTCAGGGTCCGACCCTGAAACTCGATCTCCTCCACCATCGGCTGGTCCTGATCGACGATCTCTTGTTCGGTCACGATGCCACGGTACCACCGGGTGAGGTGCCATCTCAGCCGATGGACACGGTGAACCCGGCGCGGCCGGCCACCTCAACCAGCGCGGTGGCCAGGTACGGGCGCGCTGGCGTACCGGGGTGGTTGACTCGGCGCGCGTAGACCGTGCGGCCTCCCACCTGGAAGCGCAGATACCGGCCACGCCGAGGCACGATGACGCGCGGCCGGGTGCCGTTGTGGACAGCGGCGGCATAGTCAGCGGTGTATTCCACCTGACCCTTCACCATCGATCCGAACCCGGCCCCCATCCGCATCGTGCCCGAGGCCCGAAGGAGCCCGGTATCCACGGGACACAAGACTGCTGACCGGTTGAAGGTCTGCCGGGTGACCTTGTTGACCAGCATCCTGGCGCGCTCCATGCCTACTCGGTGAAGCGCAGCCTGATCGAGGTTCAAGCTCGCCCTAGCCATGAGGCCAGCCTAGCTGGAGCCGTTCTCCCCAGCGTCCGGACAGTCACAGGCAGGCCCGAGCGTGGTCATCGGGAGCACCCCACCCACACACCCACCTTGGACCGACAGAGGTTGCCACAGGCCCCCCAGTGTCCGGCCCCGGCGCAACTGTTTCGCGTCGATGAAGCAACACAGCGCCCGACGCATGGCGGCGGCATCATCCATCACGGCCTGGGTAACGGCGTCCCACTGGGCCGAACTCGGGATACCGCTCGGTCCCGGGGTGGGAGCGCACCGGACCACACCCATCTCCAGCGTCACGGCCCAGGCCCGGATGCCAGTCTTCAGCGGGACCTCATCCTGGGCCGGGAAGGTGGAGGAGCTGGGGTAGAACCCGGCCGGGCGAACCCAGGCCAGCCCTTCACAGCATTCATCGTCATTGAGCGATATCAGGTGGTCCACCACGGTCCCGGGCCGGAGCGCCACGTGGGCCGGTGGATCAGCCACCTTGGCCACCTCGATCTCCAGACAGTCCAGGAGTTCCCGGGCCAACGGCATGACCAGCGGGTCAGAAATCGGCATCAGGACCCCCCAGGCCCAACCACGGTTACCCGGTCGCACGACTCGGGAAGGTCCAGGCTCAACAGCACTGGGGGCCGAGTGCGCCGGGATGGGTTCAGCGCCCGGACCACGGCGTCCACCTCGGTGATCCCGGTCAGGCCCTCGTCCGGACTGGCGGGCTCCACCTCCACCTCCACCCCCTGGCGGGAGAGCCGGGTCATCTTGGCCGGCAACCGGCAGTTCCCCCCGGTCAACCCCTTGGCGTACTCACACGCCAGGATGGCAGCGGCCACGGCCAGGGCCTGGGGAATCTCCCGGCCCCGTTCGTAGCTGACCACGAACGCTTCGGCGGCATCCTCGGCGGCCTGGAAGTCCTGGCACGTGGGCCAACAGACCCCGTCCAGCCGGACCAGCCAGTACGTTCCCTGGGTCACGTCCACCCGGTAGGCGTCCGGGCTTACCTCCTGGCCGTTGACCAAGACCTCGGTCACCGAGGCGACCGGTCCCCGGAGGATCACGGCGCATTCCGGCCGGCAGCAACAGCGCGCGCCACACCCACAGTTGCGCCAGACCCCCCCGGACAGGAACGGCATGGGGGCGGTGACGGCCGGGTCCTGGCCCGGCCAGACCGGGTACGCCCGGTACGCGGGATCTTCGTAGTGGTCCTGGGCCGGCCGGACCGTGACCGGGCACGGCCCGTACTGGCGCCCGGTGTTGGCCCACAGGAATGTGATGGCCAGCTCCAGCGCGGCGGCCTGGACCGGCTCGGGGAGGTCAGCCCAGCTCGGACACACTCCCAGCTCGGCCGGGTCGATGTCCCAATTACAAGGGGCCGGCATCGGGCCTCACCTCCTGGCCCCCAGGGTACGGCACAGGCCCGGCGGGAGCTTCCCCCTGCCGGGCCTGTGTCCGCTGGCTTAGCTCGATCGACGCGCTATCTGGGTCGGATGCTCGCCACTCAGTTTATGAACTTAGCGAATAGCAACCACACTCGGGCTCCGGGGGCGCAAGTTGCGTCCAGATCGGGAGGTGGTGGGTATCGGTCGGGATAGCCGAGAACAGCGGGGACGGGTCCCCGTTCATGTCCCGAACCACGTCGTACGGTCCAGTCCCCCACGGGGTTCCCTTGCGGGTCCGGCCCATCACGGTGAACGTGATCAATTGGTTGGCAATGGTGATGTTCTCTCCGAGCGCGCCTTCCACCACCCAGGGCAGGAGGTTGTACCCGAAGTAGGGGAGTGGTTCACTTTCCGGCGGACACTCCTCCTCGGCGTTGCCCATCCACAGCTCCAGCGCGAAGTTCGCCGTAGCGTAGTGCTCCTCGGTGACCGGGAAGCCGATGACGTTTCCCTGGTCATCCTCGTAGGGCTGGAGCCCGGTCAGGATGGTGAACAGCTCGGGGTCCACCTCCTGGAACTGGATCGATACGTCGTACCAGTTCAGGATGGGGCGGGAACGCTGGTTCACCAGCGCGCGGCCAGCGGCGTTGCGCTGGAGGAACCGTTCCCCCTCCTCGGTGTTCGGCGTGAGCACGGCCTGAACATATCCGTCCGAGACTCCGAACGCGCACTCTCCGAACTCAGGATGACCGCACTCGTCCAGGCGAGTCACCCGGAGGGTTTCCCCCTGAAGAGGCTTAGCACATAGCAGGTTGGCCATTTAGGACACCCCTCCCAGGGGATCGAACAGCGCACGGCCGTTCACACAGTCGAAACTGATCGCGTACTCACGCTCGGCGATGAGTAGGTGCTGGTTCGTGACCCGGTTCATGGTCTGGTTGGCCGGATACACGAACGGTTCCGGAGCGCGCCAGACCTGGACCTGACCGGTCACGTGGAGGTACAAGCCCCCGGTCGGGGGCGCGGCCCCGGCGGCCCCGGTGCCGGGATACCCGCCACCGAAGACCCAGATCGATCCGTACGGGGTGACCTTCAGCGGCCCCTCCTGGCGGACCAGACCGGCCTCTCCCGCCCAGGCGGCGGCGGCCACCGGGGCGTGAATATAGGCCGCGTGCCCGTAGCCCTGGACCCGGTAGGCCCAATCCTCCAGCGCGGCCACCACGGCCTGGATCTCCAGCGGGTCCGACACAGCTACAGTGTTAGTGGTCTCGGCCAGGTGGGGGATGTCCAGAGAGTTCCCGTTCTCGTCCTGGCCGGTCCACAGGGCCAGCTCAGCGGCCCCCTGTTCCCCGTTGTCCAGCCGGCGCCGAACTTTGGCCTCGAACTCGGGGGCGGTGAAGCCCACCGAGCCGCACTCCTCCGAAGCGATCACGGAGAAAACCCCGGACTCAAACTCCATGTCCGAAGGATCGGCAGGCTTGCCCTCCTCGGGGACCTCCACCTCACCGGAGTAGCACCCGATCGGGTATGGATGGGCCACCCCGCACGTGACCGGGATGAACCTCACCCCTCCCCCACGTCCGTGGGGGAGGGGGATGTCCACCGGCCCCGAGGCGGCGGTGAACAGGCCGTACCGGCGCCGGATCGGCTCCGGCCCGTTGATCAACTGACCAGGGTTGATACCCACGGCCCGCTCACCCCTTCCTGTCGTTGCGCTCGGTCACTGTCCTGTCCGGGCCTTAGCTGACCCCGCCAGCGCAGCACGCGGCCACGTCGGCCGGGTCCACGGCCACCTGGTACAGCCGGGAGTCCGGGCACATCTGGAGCGTGGCGAACCCGTCCTCCGCGAACAGCGCGGTGTACTGGTTCTGGGTGAGAAGGGCGTTGTCGTAGATGGTGTCCAGGTTCACCACGTCCCGGACCGCCTTGGTCCAGGTCCCGGCCGGGTAGACCAGGAACTGGAGGTCATCCGGGAAGGCGGTGATCGGGGTGTCCCCACCCGGACCGCCCACCAGGCCCGAGAAAGCGTCCTGCCAGTCGTAGACGAAGCGCGGAACGGCCTTGCGGACCGCGAACGCCTCCAGGATCTGGGCGTCGGTGACGGCCCAGCTCGGGACCCCGGTCCGGCGCGCCAGGGAGGCCCGGATCACGGCCAGGGTCCACGCGGGAAGGACAACCTCCAGCGTGGCGGCCCGAGCCATCCGGTTCCGGTACTTGGTGTCTTCGATGGCCAGCTCCACGGCGGACAGGATGCGCGACGCATCGTCATCGTTGCCGGGAACGGTTGGGATCACCGTGGCGCCCGTGCTGGCGGCCACGATCTGGGAGATCACGGCTTCGTTGATCTTGTGGGCCAGGGCCACCATGGTCCCCCGGGCGAACCGCTGGATCACCTCAGGGTATCCCCGACGCTGGAGGAGGGAGCCGGTCAAGCAGGCATACGCCACGCCGAGCCGGACATCCTCGAACTCGGGACAGGGGACCTCCAGACAGACCTTCTCGGTACCGTTCTCGATGTCGTACTCGGTGAGGGTCACGTCCCCCTCGTTGCCGATGCCGTCCCAGATCACCGAGAAGTCGGGGCCACCCCCGGAGGGGATCTGGAACCCGCCACGCGCGGCCTGGACCTCAGGGAGGTCCAGGATGCCGTCCACGGTCTCCAGCTCACACAGGTCGTAGATGACCTCGGAGGGAGCGCACCATCCCACAGCGGCGGTCAGGGACTTCCCGGCCTCCACCTGGCGCCGGGCCGACTCCACCAGGGAGCCACCCGGAAGCCGGCGCTCACTGGCCGCGTGGTCCAGGACCGCCAGCGGGTTGGACGCGCCTTCCCGGATACGGAGGTCTTCGGGGAACTCCCGGCGGAACATCACGGCACCGTGCCGGACCGCGCTGGTACCCGGTCGGGTGATGAACCGGTTCTTACCCACCTTGCGCGCGGCGGTCTGGCGCCCCTTGGCGCCACTGCCCTGGCTGTAGGTGTCGAGACGGTTCGAGATGGCCTCGGCGGCCTGGTCGAAGGTCTCCAGCTCCATCCCGGAGTTGAACCCGGGGACATCGCTGGCGGTGGTCATGATGACCGAAGCCGGAGTCGCCTCGGCCGGCGGGGTGTCCAGCGTGGTGGTTGCGCCAGTGCTGGCGGTCACCGAAGCCGGCGCCGGGTCGGCCGGAGCGGGCTCGGAAGCCGGAGCGGGCTCGGGAGCCGGAGCGGGCGGGGTGTCCAGAGCGGCGGTCAGGTCACCGCGTGCGCTGGAAGCCAACGCGCGCCGGTTGGTCTCGGCGGTCACGGAGTTGAACAGGTCCCGGGTGGCCACCAGGGCGTCCGGGTCGACGTTGTCTTCGTTGAGGAGGGTCTGGGCGTGCTCGCGCACTCGCGTCGATAGCTCCGCCAGCGCCTCGTCAGTGACGGCGGTCAGATCGGCCGGCACCTCGAACGGGAAGGTGTACATCTGAGGTTGTCCTCTGCGCTCAGCACGCCCGGCCGGGCCAAGACCAGTCACCGGTACGTCTGAGCGCCAGCGTAGCGCACACACGGACATCTCGCACCGGGCGCCCCGGATCATGACACTTAAACGTCATGGCTGTGACGTGGGACACAAACCAGCCCCCGGGCTTGACACTTAACCGCCACGCCTGTAAAGTAGTGGGCGCAAGGGCAAGTTGAAAACTCCACAGAGGGAAGGATCAAGAGCGATGATCGACACCATTGAGGCTCGGACCAGCAACGATGACCTTCTGGACCTGGTTCCGGACACCGATGAGCCGAAGATCACCCCGAGCCCAAAACAGCGGGCCTTGATCGAGAAGCTGACCAACGAGCTTCAGGGCCTGGACGCTGCCCTGGCCGAGGCTGCCGGTGAGTACACCGCCCACATGGATGTCCACAACCTGTGGACACCCGGGCGGGAAGGCAACATCAGCCGGTGGATCGATCGCCTGATCGCTAAGGTCTCCGAGCTTCGGAAGGCCCAGCCGGCGGTCGGGATCGAGGACGGTATGTACGTCCTGGATGGGGTGATTTTCAAGGTCCAGCACGCGGTCCACGGGAGCGGTAACCAGTACGCCAAGCGGCTGGTTCCCAACGATCCGGGCCAGCGCGCCGAGTTCGTCTACGCACCCGGCATGGTCCGCAAGCTCCGGCCTGAACACCGGATGACCCGGAAACAGGCCAAAGAGTGGGGAGCGCTGTACCGGACCTGTTGCCGGTGCGGACGGGTTCTCACCGCAGAGGACAGCATCGACCGGATGATGGGTCCGGTCTGCGCGGGCAAGCTCTGATCAGCCCAGGAAAGGCCCCCGGGAGATCCCGGGGGCCTTTCACGTGCTCGGTCTTGACACTTCCCCGTCATGCCTGTATAGTTGTGGGCATGACGCACTTGACGAAGTTGACAGCAACCGGCAGGGCTCGGGGACCGCTGGAGATGCACCACCACCGCCGCAAGCCGGCCCCACCGCTAACCCCGACCCAGCGCCAGGTCATCGAGACCAACCGCAAGGAGGCCGAGGCCCGGCGCTCGGACCGGCCGGCCCTGGCCTCCCAGGTGGCGGACCCGTTCGATCTGTTCCCAGCCCCGGAACCCGATCCGTTCGCTTGATCCCTCCCCCTCGAAGGCCCCTGGTCCCCTGACCGGGGGCCTTCCTCATGCCTTTGAAGTAACTCACCTCCTCGGGCTTGACACTTAACCGTCATGCCTGTAAAGTAGTCATTGCCGGGGCCGGAACGGCCGGCCCCACAACCCGGAAGGGGGTGGCCCCGATGGAGGCCACGATCAAGGTCCAGGTGGCGGGCAACGTCAAGGAGTACCCGGCGGACATCGCGGGCTTCGGGGACTACCTGGCGGCCGGCGGTAAGGTCATCGGGCTGTTCGAGGCCCGGCGCCAGGGTAAGGCGTTCTTCCGGACCAACCGGGATGACGCACTGAAGGCGGTGGCCTTCTGGGTGGTCATGGATGACTCGGGCTTGGCCTACCGGGTGGAGGTCAGCCGGACCGGCAACCACCGGGTGATGGCGGCGGCCCCGCTGGCCCGGCACGTCCCGAGCGCCGTACGAGAGCTGTACGTGGCCTGATCGACTCCACCCCTGGCCCCGGACTCCGGTCCGGGGCCAGGCCCCCCCGCTTCAGCCCTTGATCACCTTAGCGCCCGGATGCTTGGCAGCGAACGCCACGGCGGCAGCCTCGGAGGTCTTCTGGATCTTCAATCCCCCCGGAAGCTGGACCGTGAACTTCTCCCGCTTGTTTTTGCAGCCACAGGCCACCGGTCAGCCCTCCAGAAGCTCGGCCAACTCGGCACGCACCGGGGCGGCCCGGTCGGCACGGTCGGACTCCAGCGCGGCGGCCAGCTCGGCGCGCCGGGCCTGGCGCTCCTCCTCGGCGGCCCGCTCGGCGCGCAACTGAGCAGCCACCTCGGCGCTGATCTGGGCGAACAGCTCCCGGCGCGGCTCACCATCCGGGGACGGCCCGAGCGCGGCCGTGAGCGCCACCTGGCGCCCATTGCGGGAGTGCGTGGCCACCGGGAACCCGGGCTCGGAGTGGAGCCGGGGGCCAGGCGACAGGGCCAGCAACTCCACCAGGCTCAGCCCGTCCGAGGTTTCCCGCCAGTCCCCGGAGACCTTCCGGCGCGACAGGACCCGCTTGGTCTTCTCGTCCAGGTCCGGCGCCACCGTTCCGGAGATCCAGATCCCGTGATCGTCTTCCCCGGCCCGCACGTACGCAGCCACGGTCTTCCCGTCATAAGCGCCCATGGTGGCCGAGGCGGTCAAGCTCAGGCCCGGGTGGCGCCCCCCGGCGGTCAGCCGGCCGGCCCAGACGGTCCCCTCCGAGGTGTCCACCGGGAACCGGTGGAACCAGGAGTACTCCCCATCCCCGCGCGGGTTCTTCGGGGCGGTAATGCACACGTCCGAGAACCCAGCGTGACAGGTCCCCCACGTGGCGATGTGACCGAAGATCCGGCCGGTCTCCCAGTCCACGGTCACCGGGGTGGGACCCTCCAGCCCGGGGGAGTCGAAGGCGGTCGGTTCCGGCAGCGCCATCGAGGCCACCAGCGCGGCCCGTTGTTCCAGGGTGATCCGGGGGGTGGTCTCGGTAGGCTCGGGCTCGGTTCCGGTCTCAGCGGCCAGCTTGGCGGCGGCCCGGGTGGCGAACTCGTCCTCATCCGGGTCCAGCAAGGTCAACGGCCGGACGGTCTCCACGTACGCGGGGATGCTCACCAGCGTGGCGGCCCGGACTCGGCCCTCGGTGATCAGAAGCTCCACCTTCAGGTCCGGGTCGTCCCAGTCCTCGGGCTCCAGCTCGGCATCCGAGCCCTCTCGTACGGGGATGCCCTCAAACTCGTCCAGGTCCACGCTGGGACCCAGGACCCCCTCACCGATCAGCTTCATGGCCTCGGCCACGTCTTCGGCCAGGCGCGGCATTTCCTCCCGGTCCACGTCATCGAAGAACTCCCCCTCGACCCAGATGGCCTCATTGGTGATCTCCACCGCGTGAACCGCCCCGATGGTTACCGCGCCATAGTGGCCGATGTCCCGCTCCCTGACCCACTCGAACGGGAACGGGGTGGGGGCGGCGGTGATCGAACCGGGAGCGAACCGGCGCCCGTCCCCGGTGCTCACGCCGATCGGGGCGAGCATCGCCCGGAACCTGGTACCCATGATCGCTAACCTCCTTGGTCAGTCCAGACTACGCCCCGCCGAGAAACTGGCGGTTGCTCATGTCGGTGGTCTCTCCCGGCTCAACCAGGAGCATCGTGCATCGGCAATTTCGGGTTACAATGGTCTCTGAGATGTACCATCCCTGACCAGTGTCAAGGTTGTACACATGACCTATAAACGAGTGTCGATCAATCTTGACGATCTTGCTCGGCGCTACCACGCGGGGGAAAGTGTCCTGGCCATGGCGCGAGCCTTCAATGTCAGTCGTCAAGTCATCACGCGCCGACTCAATGAGCTGAATCTTCCTATCCGCTCCGCCAGCGAAGCCAACTGGCTCCGAGCAAAACGCGCCACCCCTGAGCAACGGCGTGCTACCGCCTTGGCTGCCAACGCTGCCCGACGCCAGAAGTCGATTGACTTCAGTCCGCGCCAAGCCTTGCGGGATAGCGCCATGGTCAGCACCGCCAAAACCCATTCGCGCCGTACGGGCAAGGGAGAGTCCGAACTGGCGAACTTCCTGATCGCTCGCGGGCTCACTGTAGAGCGCCAGCTCCCCGTATACGGGTACAACCTCGATATCGCCACGTGGCCGGTCGCCGTGGAGGTCTGGTGGGGAGAGGGATATCCGTTGCGCCATGGACACCAAGCGCGCCGAACGGTAGAACTCGCTGATCTTGGCTGGTGGGTGATCTACGTCTGGTTGTCCCGCAAACTTCCTACCGAAACCGGCGCGAACGCAGTAGTCACCTTCTACGAGCTGGCCGGCCGGAACCCATTGCCCGTCAACCCGCAATACCGGGTGGTTCGGGGTGATGGTGAGCTGGTCACCTCTGGCCAAGCTGATCGTCACCATCTGGCCCTCGTACCAGCGCCGCATCACCGCACGCAGTGAAGGGACCTGAACCAACGTATCCCCGGGGACACACTGGATAACC
>Ga0265293_10002781_pt1 | contig 34041 bp, 33 predicted proteins | sample Munlanlewell138R_FD_192505 | JGI IMG/M metagenome (GOLD analysis project Ga0265293, IMG submission 192505) | Leachate microbial communities from a municipal landfill in Southern Ontario, Canada - Leachate well 138R | ecosystem: Engineered > Solid waste > Landfill > Unclassified | place: Canada... | reverse complement strand
ATAACCAGCTCACACTTTATGATGCCTTGTTTTGAGGAAAATGAAATATTAAAAACATAATGACATGTATATCAGGATTATATATTTTTAAAATCCCGTGTATTAATTTTTATCGGACAATAATGATAGGGAATAGTAAATTAGAAATAATAAAGTAAATTACCAGTTGATAATTTCTTATATTTGGTAAACATATCTACTCACATGTCGAAGTCAATTTCTTTTTTAAAACGCAGTAAATCATTTTTCGCAGAAATTGGCGATATGGCTTATTTTGCTGGTCGATTTTTCAAAGAAGTTTTCAAAAAACCTTTTGAATTTAAAGAGCTCATAAGACAATGCTATAATGTGGGAATTAGGTCTTTGTTTTTGGTGGCGGTCACTGGTTTTATTATTGGATTGGTTTTTACTTTACAATCTAGACCAACACTAACAGAATTCGGCGCAGTATCCTGGATGCCTTCTATGATTAGCGTTTCAATTATTAGAGAAATCGGCCCTGTAATTATCGCCTTAATTTGTGCTGGGAGAATTGGTTCTGGAATAGGTGCAGAATTGGGTTCCATGAAAGTAACCGAGCAAATTGACGCTATGGAAGTTTCTGGAACTAATCCATTCAAGTATTTGGTAGTTACCCGTATTTTGGCGGTGACGCTGATGTTGCCTTTATTGGTAATCATTGGTGATGCTGTAGCCTTGCTTGGATCTGCTATGGTTGAAAACTTAAAAGGAGGTGTTTCTTATACTTTATATTTCAATCAAGCATTTGATACCTTAAGTTTTACTGATGTAATTCCAGCAACTGCAAAAACGGTTTTATTTGGATTTGCTATTGGTTTGGTGGGTACATATAAAGGCTATAATTGCTCAAAAGGAACGGTTGGAGTTGGAGAAGCTTCAAATTCCGCTGTGGTTTATTCCTCTATGTTGGTATTTGTTATTGACTTTATAGCCGTTTTTGTTTCTGATATATTTTTTGAGATCTAGATGAATAAAGAAAATAGAAAAATCGTCCTTGAACTAAAAGACCTCCACAAGAGCTTTGGTAACAACCATGTACTCAAAGGATTTAGTTTGAAACTTTATGAAGGGGAGAACTTAGTAATTATGGGGAAATCTGGTTCTGGAAAATCGGTAATGGTAAAATGCATCGTTGGTTTAATACAACCAGATAGTGGAAGTATCACCATCAAAGATCAGGACATAATTACTATGGGACAAAAAGAATTGGATTTCTTAAGAACTGAAATTGGATTTCTTTTTCAAGGAAGTGCGCTTTATGACTCGATGACAGTTCGCGAAAATTTAGAATTCCCTCTTCGACGACATAAAGATAAAGTCAAGAACTTTGAAGGAACTGATGAATCTGTGAAGCAAGCATTAGAAAGTGTGGGACTTTTACATGCCATCGACCAAATGCCCGCAGAACTTTCTGGCGGAATGATGAGGAGAGTTGCACTTGCAAGGGCCTTAATTTTAAAACCGGAAATCATTATGTACGATGAACCAACAGCAGGTTTAGACCCGATTACATCAAATGAAATCATCCAATTGATGCGAAGTGTTCAAAATGAATACAACACTTCTTCTCTTATCATCACGCATGATGTAGATTGTGCAAGAGTAATTTCAAACAGAATAATATTATTAGTAGACGGAATTAATTATGCCGAGGGAACTTATGAGGAGCTTTCAAATTCAAGCGACCCACAAACTAGAGCGTTTTTTAAAAATTAAATTATGGCAAAATCAACTTCACAAAAGATTAAGGTTGGAATTTTTGTAGTCGTGGGAACAACTCTTCTCATTGCAGCGCTATATTTCATAGGTAAACAACAGCACATGTTTAGCAAAACCATTAAATTGTATGCGAATTTCGAAAATGTAAAAGGTCTTCAAATAGGCAATAATGTTCGCTATTCTGGTATCAATGTGGGGACAGTTAGCAAGATTGAAATGAAGGAAGTGGGGAGGATAACAATCGAAATGTTGGTTGAAGAAAAAACTGCTGTTTTTATAAAGAAAGATGCCATTGCTGCTATTGCTTCGGATGGTTTGGTGGGAAGCATGGTTGTCAATGTATCACCTGGGAAATCTCAAATTGATGTAGGTAGTGTTGTTTCTGGAGATACTATTCAATCACATCGAAATATCGGCACGGATGAAATGCTTGCAACTTTAAATATCACAAATGAAAACGTTGCTTCATTGAGTTTTGATTTATTAAAAATAACCGAGCAAGTCTTAGAGGGAAAAGGAACAATAGGTGCATTACTGAATGATACAACTATGGCTCAGGATATTCAAAAATCAATTCTTGAACTGAGAAAAACAACTGAGACTGCAAGCACGGCCATGGCGAGAGTCAATAATATAATTGCAAAAATAAATTATGATGAAAGTGCTGCTGCTGTAATATTAAGCGATACTGCTGTTGCCAATCAAATCAGAGATGTTTTTGAAAACCTTGAGAAGTCCAGTGAGGAAATCCATAGCTACATCAACGAAATAAAATCAGGAAAAGGAGCAATCAATCACATTACACAAGATGAAAATCTAGTGCGAGAAATAGATTCTACAATGATTTATATTAAGCAAGCAGCAGATAAATTGGACCAAAACATGGAAGCGTTGAAACATAACATCTTGTTTAAGAGATATTTTAAAAAACAGGACAAAAAATAGTCAATTACGAATGAGATAATTACGAATTGATAGCAATCGGAATATAAATTATGGAATTGCGAATTGGAGAAGTTTGGAGGTTAAAAGAAAGACCTTAGCTGTGAAAATCATCATTACTTTTAACGTTTTACAACTAGATAAAAAAGAGTTTATTTTAAAGATGAGGGACTTATATCGGCAATAAAGTTAAAGAAGCAAGAGAGAGATAATTACGAATTACGAATGAGTCAAACCAATCACTATTGGATACGAATTCGTAATTGATTCATTCGTAATCACCTAACTTTGATTTGTTTCTAACTTCTCGATCAATTTAGAGGTTGCTTCATCGGAGTATATGCCATAACCATTTACCAAGATTCCTTTAATATTATGCTCAGAAGAAGATATCGCATATAATATTGATTGATAATCTGGATCAGAAGCACCTTCAAAGCGATAAACTTTATCAATTTGGAAATCGTTTGGAGAAAGGGAGGTATTTGTTTGATGGCAGACAATACACTCGTCTTTAATGTTAAAATCATGTGTGTAGCCTAACTTCGCTAAACCATTAATGGTCTCTGACATTGTTCCGAAATTTTCATTTAAATTTTTCATCTCTATAAAGTATTAATATCGAATAACTAATTCTTATCATTAAATAGTCTTTGAAATTTACACCTTTATTTTTGATTTCCCAATCCTTCTTTTAAATTCATTAGAAAAAGAGGTGAACTCACCTCCCTGAGAATGTAGCTACTACAATATTATTATGGCAAAAGGGATGTTCATGTTTTTATAGTTTTTTATCAAACTCTAAGCTCTTATTTTGATAGATTCTAAATAAGATTAGCTATTTTTATAATTCACTAAAAATAATAATCAGATGAAAAAACATAGCGCGAATGCCGTTTGGAACGGATCAATCAAAGAAGGAAGTGGAAAGATGTCTACAAAAAGTAAAGCTTTAGACAATACTCCCTATTCGTTTAAAACAAGATTTGAAGAAGAAAACGGTACAAATCCAGATGAATTAATTGCAGCTTCTCATGCTGGTTGTTTTTCTATGGCACTGAGTTTAATCTTAGGTGAGAATGGATTTACACCTGATTCAATTGAGACAAAAGCTGTGGTAACAATGGATCCAGCTAAATTGGAATTGGTTAGTTCTCATTTAGTACTCAAAGCAAAAATACCAAACATCGATGAAGCGAAGTTTACAGAAATTGCCAATGCAGCAAAAGAAAACTGTCCAATTAGTAAAATCCTAAATTTAGACATCACATTAGAAGCAACTTTACTTTAGTATTAATAATCGAAGATTGGTGAATTTAAAAGGCCAATCATAAAAACTAAAATCATGAGTGATAAAAAAGAATTATACCCAGAAGCGACTGCTGAGAACGCTAAAAAGAAAGCTGACTTAGCACCTCATCAAATTAAAGCATGGAGACAATTTAGTCGTTCAGTTTTCAAAGAAGGAGTTTTAGATGAAAAAACAAAACAGTTAATTGCCGTTGCTGTAGCGCATGTTACGCAATGTCCGTACTGTATTAAATCTCATACTCCGCAAGCATTAGAGGCTGGAGCATCAAAAGAAGAAGTGATGGAAGCTATTTGGGTGGCAGCGGAAATGAGAGCTGGAGCAGCCTATGCACATGCGACAATTGCTATGGAGGAAATGGATAAATAATCAATTATGAACGGCTTTAGCCCTCAGCGCAGCTAATTAAGTAAAATGCTTTTCGGCTACTTTACCAATAGATTGAAAAAACATTAATATCGACTGATAAAAGCGTGAGATCCCTCACAAATGATACTTTACAATAAATTGTTAAAGCACCATTTGCAAGGGATGACGGGGCTAATAGTGATGGTTCAAAAAGGAGGAGGAGGAAACAAGTACGCTTAAGCGTACTTGTTTCCTCCTCCTCCTTTTTGATTGCCCAACCACACAGCTGTCATCCTACTATTAATAAAATATTTGATTTTATTAATAGTAGGATCTCTACTTTTCATTGCTTTACCGATAAGCATTTTAAGTAAATATGAATTACGAATGGGTTAATCCAATTTCTATCGGATTAACTCATTCTTTTACAAAATTCGGCCATTTCTTCATGTAGTCTATAAAGTTTTCTCCTAACCCTTCCTTTCTTAGATAATCTTTTGAAACTGGTATTTTTACAGATTCAAATTTAGGATTTTCCATAACTTTCATTGGAAAATCATGATGTAGAATGGCTGCTTGACCAATGGAAACGAAATCTATTCCAGATTCCATGGCTTTTACTACCTCATCACCGTTTCGTATTTTCCCCGCTACTGTGAGAAGGATATTTTTATAATCAATTTCTGTGAAGTGTTCTAATAAGGACTTGTTTTGATGTTTTTCTTCTTCTGGAAGTTTAAACACGTCCCAGAGAGAAATATCTAGAAAATCGATTTTATTTTCTTGGATAAAACGTTTACAAACTTCCTTAACTTCGAGCAGATCCATTCCAAATCTTTCTGGAGAAAGTCTAACACCTAAAAGAAAATCCTTTCCACATCTTTCTCTGATTGCATTCACGATTTCAAATAACAATCGAGATCTATTTTCTAGACTACCTCCGTATTGGTCGGTTCTTTTGTTGAATTCTGAACTTAAAAACTGTGTTAAAATATATCCATGAGCGCCGTGCACTTCCACTCCATCGTATCCTGATTTTTGTGCTCGAACAGCAGCAGTAATGAAATCAGCCTTTAATTGTACTATTTCCTCTAGCGATAATCCTCTAGCTCCAGACTTCTCATTGGCTGAAGGACAAACTGGTGCTTCACCAATTAATTCTTTAGGAGTTCTCATTCCTGCATGGTGCAATTGAACCACAGCCAAACTACCATGAGATTTTATTTCCTTAGCTAACCTTGTATGTCCAGGAATATGGTTATCTGAGAAAATCCCTAACTGTCCAGGAAAGCCTTGTCCAATTTTCTGAACGTGAGAAGCACAAGTCATCACCAATCCAAATTGGCCTTTTGCCCTCATGGACAGCCAATTAAACTCATCATCGGAAAGAGTTCCGTCCTCATTACTTTGAGTATTAGTCATTGGCGCCAACATGAATTTATTTTTCATTGTTGCACCACAAGTAAATTTCACTGGAGTTTCTAAAGAATTCTTCATACGATAATTATAATTTTATAGTCAAACATTGTTTGAGAAACAAATTCAAAAACATTTAATTGATTAAAGCTTTTAAGAAACATTATTCATAATTACTTAAACCTCTTCAGATTCTTCAAATAAAGTTGTTCTACCTTATCTCTGGCCCATTGCGTTTTCCTCAAGAACTTAAGACTAGAGTTAATAGAAGGATTACTGTTAAAACAATTAATATTAATTCTCTTCCCCAATTCTTCCCAACCATAATGGTCAACCAAAGCTTCTAAAACCTCGGCCAATTTCACACCATGAAGTGGGTTATTGGGTTGTTGTTGTGGTGTGTTTTCTTCTTGCATTATTTAATAGAATTGAGTATAAAAGCGAATATAGTAAATTCAAAAGCTTTCAATATTGAAAAAACGCTATTCTTTAATTCCGATTCTTTTATAATCAACAACAAACAACTTTGGAACATCATTAACATTGTATTCTATCACAGCAGCCCTACGCCCAAGTCCTACGATTGTTCCAAAACGTTTGACATCTACATAGACTTCTTTCTCATTGACGATTTCTTCAAGATAAGCAACTTCATCTCCAACTTTAAAATCAGTTTCAATCAGCCCTTCAATCTCTTTTGGGAAATACAATTTATTAATCCTCACTCTTTTAATTTTCAATCTATCACGCTCGTTGGGCACCATGACTTTAGCATTAAATTCACCAAAGCCAATAATTTTACCTTTCTTTATACGGCCTTTATATTTCAGATAAACCATCTCGCTTCTTAGATCAAAATCTTTATTTCTTTCATACTCTTCACTCCAATAGGAAACTTCTTAACCTCAGTTTCAACTACTGCATTTTCATTAAAATCAATAATATCGGCGGAAACCACAACTTTCAAAGTAGATGCCACAAAATAAAATGAACGTTTAAAATCTACAGAAACATTACCACTAGCTTGTCCACTTGACAATGGATGATTTCGGTAAAGATTTCTTTTTGCCTCTAAAACAAGCGCCTCTGTTCCTATTCCTCCTATGCCCAAAACATGAGTTGTTTGTGCGGTTCCAATTGCATAATCAACGACTTTAAAATTGGCATTACTCAACGCAGCGCTGCCCGACATAACACCAGAATGAAATGCACATGAGTTGATTGTAATAATAAAAAGTAGGAGTAAAAGTAGACGTGATAGAAATTTCATAAGTAAGTTTATATTGATGTATGTTAAATGTTTTTTGATCTAATTGATAAATATACATTTTTTTAATTCAAATTATACATGAACAAAAAACCCGAAAACTATCTACTAATTTTCGGGTTTTAAAAACAATTTAGGATTCACTAATCACAAATTCCATCTGGTGTACAGCTTTGTCCTTGTGTAATTTCTAACTTAGAAACAGGATTTAGTTCTCTCCACTCAGCAAATGCTTTCTCCAAATTTTGCGTGAATGCTTGTGCTGGTTGTGCACCTGAAACCGCATATTTTCTATCCAACACAAAAAACGGAACACCCTGAACCCCAATCTGGCGAGCTTCTTGAATATCAGCGTTAACAAGTGCTGCATATTTCTCATCTGTAAATGCTGTTTGAATTTCGGATTCTTCCAAACCAATTTCTTTCCCTAATTCAGTTAATGTCGCTAAATCAGCAATATTCTTTCCGTCTGTAAAGAAAGCGCGGAACAATACTTCTTCTGCTTCGTTTCCTAAATTTTTAGTTTTTGCAAACTGCAATAATTTATGAGCACTTAAAGAGTTCACCATAACAGATTTGTCGAAATTATATTCTAAACCCACCTGTTTTGCTGAGTTTGTAACATTTGCCAAAGTGCCTTCTACTTGTTCTTTGCTCATACCTTTGCGTATTACAAGATATTCCGCATAGCTTTCTTTAGCTACTTCAGGAATTGATGGATCTAACTGGTAACTTTTCCAGATCACCTCAATATGCTGTTTGTCTGCAAATTGCTCTAGCGCCGTTTCGAAATTTCTCTTTCCGATATAGCAAAAAGGACACATTACATCACTCCAAATTTCTACTTTCATTTTGTTTTCCATAACTTTTTCTTTAACTGAATTCACTTTTTCTTCTTCCTTTGGAGTATTGTTATCTAACTGTGCACATGACAACATACTAAAGCCAAACAAGGCCAAAAACCAAAAAGAAGTTTGTATAATAATTTTATTCATCTAAATCTTATTTATTGTATTTTAGATTAGCTCTATTAAAATAGATCGAATTCAAATTTACGGTAAATAAAGAGATTTTACCTCATGCCTTTCCAATTGGAAACTACCAAGTGAACCAAAATAAACCAAAATTATGGCGAGAATGACCAGCATGAAATCTTTGGTTTTTTTTTTCAGAAAAGATGCTTCCTCTATTTGTAAATGGAATAGAAGTCAGCAAAACGAATGAATTCAAGTCTTTATTGTAAAACCACTACATCAAAATCAACGCCATCAGAGCGGTTGTTTTAATTCCTTTATCCCAAGGAGAAGGTTGTTTTCCTAAAAGCTCTTCAATATAAACATGCAAATTTGTTCCTTTAGGTTGATTGAATTTTGCTGCTGTTATTGAAACAGGAGAAACATGTGAAATCTCTATCACTTTTTTGTGACACAGAAGGTTTAATATTGCTTGGCCATAAAACACATTGCTCACATAAACATTTGTTACTTTCATTACTGTAAGCTTATAATTCACCTTTTCTGGTTGAATAGAAGTCAAAAGCAATTCAAGTTCAGTTTCAAACCAAGCTACTGTTTGTGGAACATTAAGATCTGACGGCAGAGGTATTTTGCCTTTCGAAAGTAAAACAGGAGCCAAATTAGTTCCCGATAATGCGATATATTCGAACTCTTTTGTTGAGAAAGTAAATGCAATTGTGACCATATTAAAGTTTTATGTTTTGACTTTCATCAATATAAGAGAATAAGTTTAATGCTGGCTTATGATTAGGTATAAATCTGGAAAAAATTATCTATTGACTTGAATTATATTGTTTTAAAAAAGAAAATCGAGCGATTTAATGTGTCTCTACTTCCTTCAGCTCCTCCTTCTCCAACTTCTCAATCAAAAGTGCTTTAACAGTGGTGTTTACGAAATCTTTCGCTTCAGCAAAAGAAATATCATATTTGCGCTCAACATTTTGCATTTCAATTGGAAACACGGAAAGTAACTTGTCGTAATAGGTGTTCAGCGTTTCTTTTGTTGGCATATCAAAGTTTATGCGCAATTGAAACCTTCGCATTAGGGCTGTATCAATAATCTCTGGGTGATTTGTAGCACAGATCAACAAAGCATTCTTAGGATAATAATCAATCAGTTGAATAATTGTATTCACCAATCTTCTCATTTCACCAACATCTTTATCACTGGTATCTCTCGCCTTTCCAATTTGATCAAATTCATCCAAAAAAAGCACAGATTTATCTCTAGCAGCCTTGTCAAAAACAAGTTTAATGTTTTGGGAAGTCTCTCCAATTCTAGAACAAACGATATTGCTTAAATTAAGAATCAAGATTGGTTTCCCCAGAGCATTTGCAATTGCTTTAGCCGTTGTCGTTTTCCCACAACCTGAGCTCCCCTGCAAGAGCACCTTGTTGTTTACAGGTAAATTATACTTAGTGAGTTCATCAACATATTTGTACTCCTTAATAAGCTGTTGAATATCTTTCTTGCTCTCTGCGTCAAGAAAAACATCCTCTAAAGAGACAACTTCTCTGTCTCTTATGATAAGGTCATGAATATCCATAGTCAAAATTAAGAATTAAAAGTCAAATAGCTCACTATTATCACGTCAAAACCCTATTCTCTATGGTCTAAAATCAATTCTATTTCTATCATGACATAAAACAGCAGATTCGTCAGCTTCTGATACGGACAAAACACCAATTTACTATCTTGTCAACCATCCTCGCCTACTCGCAGTTAATATGGCATAAGGAGTAATCCAGAATAGTGTGAAGAAATAAAAGATGTTATATGTAAATATCCAAAGCGAATGTCTTTTACTATTTTTCACCCCATAATACATAGCTGGAATGATAGAAAACAAAGCGATACTAATTATGGTTGTACTAAGAAAAAGTACTGGATAAAAGATCAAGCTTAACAGCATAACAATTAAAGAAGGATATGCAGAAATCACAGACAACCATTGGTTAACGAGCAGTATTCTAGGTTTAATTTTATTATCTTCTCTAAAGTCAGTAAAAGCAAATTTTGACATCATGATGTTTTCACGAACATTACTTCTTTCCCATCTTGTAAACATTCTTCTTAATACGCTATAAGTTTCAGGGATATTCGTTGCAACATGTGCATTACTTTGAAACAAAGTATTATAACCTTGTTTCATGATCATATTTGTCATGGCTCTATCCTCCCCAATATCAGTTTTTACACCCATAAAAGTTTGTTCAATCCATTCATCTAAACATTCCATCACAGCCACTTTTCTATATGCAGAAAGGGCGCCTGGTGTACATAACACACTTTTCATTTGACCTTGTGCTGCTCTTATGAAACCAAAGCTAAATGCAAAACTCACATTTAACATTTTTGGTATAATCGCGTCTTTTGCATTTTGAATTTTCACATTCCCAGCAACCGCACCACATTTTTTGTCTACTACAAAAGGTGAAACTAAGTTTCTTAACGTATTCACATAGATTAAAGAATCACTATCAATTGTAACGAACACTTCACCAGTTCCCAATTGAAAACCTCTATAAAGTGCGTGTCTTTTTCCTTTATTTTCTGGTTGTCGATAAATAGATAAAAAATCTCCTAACTCTTTCTTAGCTTTTTTCATCCATTCCCAAGTATCATCCGTACTTCCGTCATCGATTGCAATTAATTGAATTTTCTCTTTAGGATAGTTGCTTTTTGCAATACTTTTTAAGGTATCAAATACAAAAGACCCTTCATCATAAGCTGGAACTATTAAGGTTATACTTGGTAATTCATCATCCTTAACCGATTCAATTGGTTTGTATTTTAAAAAGTGGACAAGTAGAAAGATAAAAAACAATAATTTGAATGCCAACACAAACATTGCAAAGTAAAAAAGTATACTTCCAAAAGTTGAGTTGAATCTTATCGTTCTGATTTCTTGAAACTGATCTTGAAAAAAGAAAAGAACAAAACCAGAACCTATAATTAAAAGGAGTGTATTAATTAGAATCCCGTAGTCAATAATTGAGAAAAACGACTTGGGTTTTAGCGATGTTATTTTTTTCACTACCATATTTTATGACTTGAAAAGTGAGTTTTAAATTGTTTAATAGTATGTCGGCTTTTTATAAACACACACTAATTTACTGTATAAATCTCAACCTACTCAAGGCTTATAACAAATATTGGCGCCTTATAACATACGTTAACTAATCAACTTTTGCAGAAAATAAAAGATTTTTCAAGAAGTTCGTAACGAAGTAGATGTATGAAAGTAAATCAAAAAATACTCGATTGTGAGAAAGTCTACTCTCTCACAAACTAAACATATAAAACTCATTACCAAGAGCTTACTAAACAGCTGAGTGTTTTAATGAACTGAGCTTGCGAGCTCAACGAAGTTAATAATGTAGGATAAAACAAAAAAGATAACACCTCAAAGGATTTAAAAAACGTACTATGTCAGTACTCGCAGAGCGTGAAAATTTAAAAAGATTACAAAAATTCTATTCTTTCATAAATTTAAAAGTATGTTTTCCATCCTTGGTTAATACATTCAGATAATATAATCCGCCAGGCAAATGAGATACATTTAATCCTGAATAATTATCAAAGCTTCTCACTTCTTGGATTATTCTACCAATATTATCTATGACTAAAAGCTCAACAATTTCATAATTATATGGACTATCAAAGTACAAGTGAGTTGAAACTGGATTGGGATAAACAATTAACTTTCCATGCTTACCTTCCATTGGATCTGTTAAAAATAAATCATTCGCAATAATATTTTTAAAAGCATAAAACTGCCAATCTTTGATTTTACAATGAATAAAATTTGCAATAGTACTAGTAACACCGTAAGTAGTATAATCCGTTTCGTTTACCACTTTTATTATGGAACTCCCACTTTCACCTGGTATACCATTCGCTTTAGTTATTCCGATGGAATTATCGTTAACAATATCGACCATACCATAACTATAGTACAAGGTATCTCCATTGTATTCATTAGAATCAATCTCTAAAATTGTTTTGGCTGGATAAGAAAATTTGTAAAATATTCCGTTTTTTAAAAGGCTGTCGTTATTTTCATAACCGATGCTAATCCACCCTGTTTTATTGCCTAAAGGCTCTTCTAATTCTAAAATAGAGAAATCATCTTTTGTAAGATTCCAGTTCTTGAAGAGATATACTTTTCTGACATAGCTAGATTTAAAGTGGGAATTATTGTTCCCATTATCGTATGCAGGACTTACCTTTAACGAATCAACTTTCAGTATATGCGTTTGTAAATCAGAAACACAATGCGCTGCTGTGAGCACATGTCTTCTACTAATCATACTGCCAGAGCAAAGACTGTAAACAGTGTCGTTTTTAACACGGGAAAGTTTAACACTTGTTCTTATCGGAAATTGTTTTATATCATAATCAGGTGATGCTCTCTTTTTATAAGTAAAATTACTACTTGGATAAACATTAGTTATCGGTGGTGTTTGTTGTAAATGAATTGTTTTAAAGTCAAAGTGACCCATAGAAAAATCAGTTTTATTATTTGAAAGCAATGTATCGTAGGCCACAATCGGCAGGGAATCAAGAGATTTTTCAACCAAATCATAAACATAAATTTTCTTTTCTTGTCCATAAACGATTGTAAAAGCAGGAAGAATAAGCAAAAGGAAAATATACTTTCTCTTTAATTATATTTGGTTTGAAGTAATAATTTTGTCGTTAAATAATGTTCAACTTACTCAACATATTATTTCATCATTTATTACAATTTAGATGTAATAAAAATCTAGTTTTTATCCCCTCTATCCCCTACTCCTCACGTAAGTATTCCCTAAAACCCCGATAATAATCAAGAACATTCCGGCTATGGCGTACAAGGAAATTACTTCATCGAAAAGAAATAAACCTAAAACAAAAGCGTAAATCGAGCCCAAATATTTATAAGGAGTTACTGTTGCAGTATTTGCAGCGTGCAATGATTTCGTGGCGAATATTTGTGCTATGTGCGTAAAAACTCCAATTACCAAAATAATTCCCCATTCTTTTCCTTGTGGAATAACATAATCAAAAGCAGTGAGTATGCTCATGACAGGAATTGCAATTAATGGAAAGTAGAAAACAACTGTGATAGGAGCATCACTATGACGTAATTTTGCAATTGCGTTATAGGCCATTCCAGCAAAAGCCGCTGAGACAATTCCGACTACTATCCACCACGGATTTACATTGGAAATACTTTCATCTTCACTAAAGTATTTTGAAAAGCTGATGAAGATTATTCCTATAAAAGCGATGAGGAAAAACAGTCCTTGAATGGGTTTTACTTTTTCTTTAAGAATAAAAATGGCGAGTAAAACAGTGAAAATCGGACTTAAATATTGGATAGTCGCTGCAATGGCAATGGGCAAATTATTTAAGGTGTAGAAATATAAAGTCAGAGCGATTGTTCCAGTAACTCCTCGAATAACCAGCCATTTCTTGTTGTTTCCAAACAAAGGAATTCCTTTTTGTTTGATCACCGCATAGCAAATCACAAATGTTATGATGGATCTAAATAGGATTATTTCAGGGATTGGGTATTTTTGCAAACCTGTGATGATATCTTGATCTGGACCTTGTCCGAGAATCTTGACAAGGACATTTACTATTATATAGCCAAATCCAGAAAGTATCATATACAGAATGCCCTTATTCATGGGCGCAAAGATATAATTAGAGCCAAGAGAAAAATGACAAAAGAGAATTATTCAACAACATTCTATAAAAAACGACTAGAAGAATTAGCCGTTGAATCAAAAAAATACACTCAACGCGCTAGAATTTGGGTAGCTGTAAGATTACTTTCATTTTTATCCATCGGGATTTTGGCCTATTTCACTTATCCTTATGGTGGATATTCAGCATTGGGAATCCTCGGAACAGTAATATTGTTCCTGATTTTCGTTCGAAAAAGCGCTGAAAACACAGATCAACTCAATTACGTAAAAGCACTTATTCGAATTAATGAAAATGAAATTAAAGCGAGTCAGCATGATTTTTCGAGTTTTGATGATGGAGAGGAATACATGAATCCACAACATCCATTTAGTTATGACATGGATATTTTTGGGAAAGGAAGCTTCTTCCAGTTGTTCAATAGAACTGTCACTAAGAAAGGAGAAGAGGCTTTAGTTAATCGTCTTTTAAATGGCATTCAAACACCTTTAAAAAGTGCTGAAGCAGTTGAAGAATTAACAGAGAAAAAAGAATGGTATCAAGGATATTTAGCGCACGGAAGTACTTTGGATAAAGAAGCAACTGAAGTAAGCATTTCTGGTTTAACGAAAGAAAATTATCCAGTAAAGTCATGGATGAAAGCAATTCGTTTCATTTCTCCAGTTTTTGCATTGCTCATAAGTGTGGCTTATAATTATGAAATCATTAATGGGCTTTATTTTTCAATAGGATTAATCATCGTTTTTATCCCAGTAAGACAATCTTTAAAAACCACAAACAGTTTACACAAATCACTTTCAAAAGTGGGAAAACGAATTGAGGCAATGCGAAATCAATTGACGAATATGGAAAAGGAAAACTTTTCTTCTGAATTGATAGTCGGCTATTCTAAAAAGTTATTTCATGAAGAAAATAACGCAAAACAAGGACTAACAGAGCTTTCTAAATTGGTAAAACAAGCTGAGTTTAGAGACAATATTCTTGTTGCACTTTTCTTGAATTTCTTCCTTGCATGGGATTTCCGTTTGTTAATCACTATGGAAAAATGGAAAAACGATTATGCTGCTCAGGTGAATGATTGGGAGGATATCGTTTATGAAATGGAAGCTTTAATTAGTGCAGCGAACTTCAGATATAATTTCAAAAGTCATACGAGTGTTCCTCATTTAAGCGACCAAAAGAATGGTGAAATAGATTTAGTAAAACTAGGTCATCCGATTATTCCATTAAATAAATTGGTAAGCAATGATTTTAAACTTTCGACAACTGAGCAATTTGCGATTGTTACAGGTCCTAACATGGCAGGGAAAAGTACATTTCTGCGAAGTATTGGAGTTAACTTAATGCTCGCACGATCGGGGTTCCATGTTTTGGCAGAGAAATTTGTTTTTCCTGACATGATTCTTTATTCTAGCATGCGAACGAGTGATGACTTGAAAGATGAAACTTCTTACTTCCATGCAGAGCTCTTGCGTTTGCGATTTATTGTTGATGCCATTGAAAGAGGTGAAAACGTATTTATCATTTTGGATGAAATTTTAAAAGGAACGAATTCGAAAGACAAGGAAGAAGGATCTGCAAAATTCTTACAGAAATTAAATCAATTAGAAGCCCGAGGAATCATTGCGACACATGATTTGTCACTTACTCAATTAGCGAACGAATACCCGAGTGTTGTCAACAAATACTTTGATACAGAAATCAATGGAGATGAGATTTCCTTCGATTATTGCATTCGTAACGGGGTAGCGAAGAACATGAATGCAAGCTTTTTATTGCGGAAAATGGGACTTATAGACAGTTAATGTCGGGGTTTTGATTGATTTCGTGCCATTCTGTCTAAAAATTAGACTTGGCAAAAAGTTTGATAAATTGAACCTGAACGTTTATATTTATAAACTGTTTAAACAAAAGAACAATAACCAAATAACAAAAATAATTATGGCTGTAGAAATAACAGATGCGAATTTTGACGAGTTAGTAATGAAATCAGACTTACCAGTATTAATTGATTTCTGGGCAGAATGGTGTGGACCATGTAGATTAATTGGACCAGTTATCGAAGAAATGCACGGTGAATATGAAGGAAGAGCACTTATCGGTAAGGTAGATGTTGATTCTAATCCGGGAGTATCCGCAAAATTTGGAGTACGTAACATTCCAACAGTTTTGTTTATTAAAAACGGAGAAGTTGCTGATAAGTCTATCGGAGCTGTTCCAAAAGGACAATTGACAAGTAAATTAGATGCTATTCTATAAGCATTAATTCAAATAAAACTTGAAAAATCCTTACTAGAAATAGTAGGGATTTTTTGTTTTGGTAGGTGAGTAAAAGAAAATGAGATAAATATTAAACGTGAATTATCAATTTTTATCATGTGAAAAAACCACTATTTCATTCTCACTATTAATAGTGATATCATAAGATATACATTCACTCATATTTACAGATTCCGAGAGTTGGATCCCATCAATTGTACAGCTTACGATGGTAATTCCTGGCGCATAACTTTTCACAGATGAAATAGATCCGTTTGGTAATTCTGTAATTGAAATAATATCTCCATCCGAAGCTTTAAGTTGTAAACTTGCCGCAGAAGTCCCATTATTTACAACACGAGCGGTTGGGTCTTCGTTATTGCATTTTTTACAACTATTAGTTAAGGCCATTAAAAGCATAAGTCCAAAGAAAAGTGCAACTGATTTCATGTTATTAGTTTTTTTATCAACATTTCAATCAAATATAGTGTTTTGAGATCAAAAGAAAGCAGGTTGTAAAATGACTTGTGATTTTTTATGAAAGAAAATATTATTCAATTGAAGGAAATAAATCTACGTTTTATTTTATTTTTAATTCCTATCTTTAATAAATGAAAACAATTGCAATCATACTAGGACTTTCCATTATCTCCTTCTTTTCGGTTGAGAAAATACGTCCAAACATTCTCTATGGCAATCCGAAAATTGGAGATGCAATTGACAGTTTAAATAATGTACTTGTTTATTACAACGACCATGTGAGCACTATAGTGGGAAGAAACGTTCATGAAGGATATAACATCGGACTAAAATACCAATGTGTGGAATTTGTAAAGAGATATTATTATGAATATTACAATCATAAAATGCCCGACAGTTATGGACATGCATTGAGTTTTTTCAATCCAAAATGCAAAGATGGTGAACTGAATAAAGAAAGGAATTTGTTGCAATACACCAATCCGAGCATTTCAAAGCCACAAGTAGGAGATTTGATAATAATGGATGCTACACTGATAAACTCATACGGACATGTGGCAATTATTTCTGCCGTAAACGATACTGAAATTGAGATAATTCAACAGAATCCAGGTCCTTATGGGCCATCAAGAGAGAGATTCAAAACATCGAATAAAGACAATTCACTTTGGAAAATAGATAATGAAAGAATTTTGGGTTGGCTGAGAATGCAGGGAGAATAATTTAATAGGGTATTGTTACCCACTTTTTAGAGGCGTTCACTACACGTGAACAAGCATTTTTAGTGAACAAATGCGATTTTCTTTAAAACATCAACAACTAATTTGAGTTTTGGTCATTTTTCTCCATTGTATTTTCTTCTTCAGTGCTTTCAATTTCAGCTTATATTAATTAAATTAGACCCGAACATGACATTAAGACTTATTTTAGCATCCATATTCTTCTCGTTCTCATTCCAAATGAGTGCGCATGAATTTTATTTCTCCTTTGCTGAGATGCAATACAATGAGAAAACCAAACAATTCGAAGTTTCACTTGAAGTTACTGGTCATGATTTGGAGGATTATCTAAAAGAAAAAGGAATTATGATTCCAAGGCTTGAAGAATGCGTGGGAAAACCAATCTATCTTTCAATGATAGAGCAAGAAATATCAAAAGGCTTTCAAATACTAATTAATGACACGCCGCTCTTATTAAACTTAGTAGGAATTAAAGTCAATGACAATGACCAAGTCGTACTTTTCATCACTTCTCGTAAAATGGAAAAACCAAAAGCAATAGATGTGAAATATGATTTATTGATGGATTATTACCCTTTACAACAAAACAAGCTCACATTATTTAAACCAGAAGGAAAACAATTTGTGACCTTTCTGAACACCAGATCCAAAAGAACTATCGAATTATGAAATTATTTTTCACTTTAATCTTCGCATTTATCTGCTTGGATAGCTGGAGTCAAGGACATGACAATCCAGAGAACATCAACATGAACAAGTTTCGCCAGCTCAAACAAGAGTTGCCAACACCGAATGTTTACAGAACCGCTTCTGGAGCGCCTGGCCACGAGTATTACCAGCAACGCGCAAACTATGACATCAAAATAGAATTAGATGATGAAAACCAACTAATTCGCGGAACGGAGCGCATTACTTACATCAATAATTCACCAGATCGTTTGGATTATTTATGGCTACAGCTCGATCAAAACATGCGTGCTCAAGGTTCTGATGCTTATCTTATCCAAGTGGAAAAAATGGAGGATTTCAACACCTTAGAGAAAGTCCACAGAAAAATGTTTCAGTTTGATGGTGGTTTTAAAATTGAATACATCAAAGCAACAAACGGAGAAGACATGGAGTATGCAATCAACAAAACAATGATGCGTATCGATTTAAAAACTCCATTACAGCCTGGAAAATCTATTAGTTTTGACTTGAAATGGTGGTACAACATCAATGACAGAATGAAGATGGGTGGTCGTGCTGGTTATGAATACTTCCCAGAAGATGAAAACTATCTTTATACTATAGCTAAGTTTTTCCCAAGAATGTGTGTTTACAATGATGTTGAAGGATGGCAGAACAAACAATTTCTAGGCAATGGAGAATTTACCTTACCTTTTGGAGATTACAATGTAGAAATTAAAGTTCCTGACGACCATATGATTGCGGCAACAGGAATCTTACAGAATGAATCACAAGTATTGACCAGCAGTCAGAGAGAACGTTTAATTGCAGCAAAAAAAGACTTTTCAAAGCCGACTATAATCATTACGCAAGATGAAGCTACAGAAAACGAAAAGACAAAATCTAAGAAAACGAAAGTTTGGAAATTCAAAGCAGAAAATGTGCGCGACTTTGCTTTTGCTTCTTCAAGAAAATTCATTTGGGATGTGATGCCTGTGAAAATCGAAGACAAAACAACCTTAGCGATGTCATACTATCCTAAAGAAGGAAATCCTTTGTGGGAAAAGTATTCTACAGAAGTTGTAGCCCATACTTTAGAAGTTTATTCTGAGCACACAATTCCATATCCATATCCAGTGGCAATTTCAGTTCATGCTGCAGCCATAGGAATGGAATATCCAATGATTTGTTTCAATTTTGGAAGACCTGAAAAAGACGGAACTTATTCCCCTCGAACAAAATATGGGATGATGTCAGTAATTATTCACGAAGTTGGTCATAACTTTTTCCCAATGATTATCAATTCAGATGAACGTCAGTGGACATGGATGGACGAAGGATTAAATACTTTTCTACAATATGTTACCGAACAAAAATGGGAAAAAAATTATCCATCTCGAAGAGGCCCTGCCTATTTGATTTGCGATTATATGGGAGGAGATAAAGAGTACATTTCACCAATTATGACCAATTCTGAATCGATATGGCAGTTCGGAAACAATGCCTATGGCAAACCCGCTACAGCGTTAAATATTTTACGAGAAACCATCATGGGCCGCGAATTATTTGATTACGCTTTTAAGGTTTACGCAAATCGTTGGGCCTTTAAACATCCTACACCAGCAGATTTCTTTAGAACAATGGAAGATGCTTCGGGAGTAGACTTAGATTGGTTTTGGAGAGGCTGGTTCTACACAACAGACCATGTTGACATTGCATTATCTGAGGTGAAATTATTCCAATTGAATACTGGAAATCCAAGTATTGAAAAGCAATGGACGAAAGATTTGGAAGAAAACAAAACTCAATTTATTGGAGATATTAGAAACAATTCAGACGAGAACAAAACCCGTCTTGAAAAGAAACCAGAACTAGCGGATTACTACAACAAACAAGATCCATTTGCAATTGAAGCAGCCGATAAACAAGATTTTGAAAGACTACAAGGAACTTTGAGTCAACAAGACAAAGATTTATTAAACAGTGGGATGTATTTCTACGAACTAAGCTTTGACAATATCGGCGGCTTAGTAATGCCATTAATCATCAAAGTTGAATTTAAAGACGGTACATCAGAAGAAATTAGAATTCCAGCGGAAATTTGGAGAAGAGACAATTACAAAGTTTCAAAAGTTTTGTACTTTGGCAAAGAAGCGAATGCTTTCATCCTTGATCCTTATTTAGAAACAGCTGATACAGATGTCAGCAATAACAGTTGGCCAAGAAAAATAGAACCTACCAGATTCAAATTATTTGAAGAACAAAGAATGAATGAAAACCCAATGCAACGATCTAAACGGTAGGGGATAATTGACAATGGATAATTGATGGTTTTGTGGATTGATGACTGGTTTTTGGTTTTTGGTATTTGTTGATGTCGAATCAAAATGATTCAAATGAATTAACGAAACGTCATTTTTGGATTTCGATGATCATCGATTTTTCAAAATTCATATTTCATCATTAAACAACGTTTATCGTAAGCTGTTCTTCTATCACAACCACATCTCCTTTGCGAATCTTTGCGCGTTTACGTGTTTCAACTTCTCCGCCTCTAACTACCCCCCCATCCTCTACGATCATCTTTGCATGACCTCCTGTTTGAGCTATTCCAGTTGCTTTTAACAGCTGAATCAATTCTATATGTTCTCCTTCGAGATTAAATTCAATGTTTTCCATATTTACCTTTACAAAAAGTGTTTTCTAAAATCTCTACAAATTTAGAAAATGAAGAAGTTAAATCGCAATGATTCCTAAATCATATTGAAAAAAATGCCGTTCCACATTATTCGTGGAACGGCATTCTATATTTAATAAAGTAATACAGGTTTTATTTTACTCCGTGCATCAATTTCTTTAATAATGGATTCAATGCTGCGATAAGAACTCCTGCTACTACAGGGATAACCGCAAATATTAAGAAGAACGTAGACAAGCTATATTCAGCCTGAATTTCATCCACCATTCCTCCCATTGAAGCTGCAATTTTATTTCCTATAGCAATTGCCAAATACCACATTCCAAACATGAGGGCGATCATTCTGGCTGGAACTAACTTACTTACGTAGGATAATCCAACAGGTGATAAACAAAGTTCTCCAATGGTATGGAAGAGATAAGCCAGTACAAGCCAAATCATACTCACACGCACCATTCCAGCTTCTGCTCCTGCAGGAATAAGACTAGACCCGTATGCTAAAACAGCAAAACCAACTCCCATAACAATTAAACCTAATGCATACTTTTGTGCTGCTGAAGGATTGTATTTACTTTCCCACCATTTAGAAAAGAAAGATGCAAATGCAATAATAAAGAAGGAGTTTAGAATACTGAACCAAGATACTGTTATCTCCACTTGATTTTCCTTTACTTCCAACACTTCACCTATAACAATTTGAGATTCTAAACCTTTATCAGCATAATCTAGTGCCAGCTTTTCTTGAGTCACATCATCCAAATATTGGTACTTTCCTAGCTCAAGGTGAGCTGCAACAGGTTGACCTATTTGTAAATCTTTGTTTGATGATATACTCAAAATTTGTGTTTCACTCACTTCGCCTTCTTTTAGTGGACGCGCTTCTGTAATTGGCACATATTCCTTAATGCTCTCACCGTCAACAACCTTCTCTGTTTGTACTGCTTGATAGGTTACATCATAAGACTTAGTAGAGAAATCTTGAACTAGCATCCAAATTACAATTCCCCAAACAAGTGAGAAACATAAGGCTAAAACAATATTGCTTCCTGGAATTTTCTTGAATGACTTTTTGTTTAACAAATAAAGTACCCAAGTAATAATGAGCAATGGTATTACAGTCAATAATGTATTAACAATGTTAAATATCATGGCCGAATTCCCTGTCATAACACGATCCGTATAATCTCTTGCGAAAATCACCATTGAAGTTGCTGCTTGTTCAAATGGAATAAAGAACAATACGGTAAAGAATGCGAAAATAATAACTGCTATCATTCGGTCTCTTACAACTTTTTCATAGCGGATAATTCGCCCAATAACAAGGAATAAAAATAGTGCAAAACCAATCAATGTAATTACCAAGGGTCCGGATAAAGTATCACTTGACAGCAAGAATTCTTCTGGCAATAAGTGTATTCCTCCAATTTTAGATACTGGATCATTTATCAAATAAAGTAAACCAATAATTGCAGTAACAACAATCAAGATTTTATCTAAACCTGTAAATTTATTTTCTTTGTAATCTTTAACTTCAGCAGCCTTTTCTTCTTTCGTTTGACGAGCAGGTGGCGCACCAATCTTACCAAATAAAGGTTTAGCTAATAAGAATTGAAGTGTTCCGAAAAGCATAAAAACTCCTGCCAATCCGAATCCCCAAGACCAACCCACACGTTCTGCTAAGTATCCACAAAGCATCATTCCGAAGAATGCACCAGCGTTAACACCCATGTAGAAAATTGTGTAAGCTCCATCCTTTTTCTCTGGAAGGTAAGTGTACATTTCTGAGATAATAGAAGTGATATTTGGCTTAAAGAAACCTGTTCCAAGTACCAATAAGGCTAATCCCATGTAGAGAGAGAATTCGGTTTCCAAAGCCATTGAGGCGTGTCCTAAAGTCATGATCACACAACCAATCAATACTGCCCAACGGTATCCCGTGAATTTGTCAGCAATTACTCCCCCTAAAATAGGTGTTAGATAAAGCAAACCTGCATAAGTTCCAAAAAGTGCACCTGCATTTTCCGATGTCCATTCCCAGCCAGGATTACTACCAATAACCGCCATTGTCAGGAAGTTAATCAATAAGACCCTCATTCCGTAGAAAGAGAATCGTTCCCACATTTCTGTAAAGAAGAGGACAAATAACCCTGCTGGGTGACCTAATACTTTACTTTTAAAAAACTCATCATGCTGAGTTCTGTCTATTGCTTCTGCCATAATTATTATTGATATTAATCTTTAATTTCAGTATCTGCTATCTCATATCCTTCTGCTTCCAGACCCTCAACCTCTCGGTCTTCCGCACCATGTGTTAATTTCTTAAGTCTCTTAAGAAACAGAATCAACAAGAGTCCAAAGCTTACCGTAAAAATGGTTAACCATAAAAATGTACTATATTCTTGCTCATTTTGCTGTTCTTCAACAACGAAAGTAACAGTATAATTCTTACCGTCTCCTTTGTTCTCCTCTATCTTAACAGCATCTGGACTTTTCTCAAAACGCAATCTTGCGTGATAGCGATTGTCTTTCGTTACCTCATGTGCAATTAAATACTCTTTCAATTCAGTTTTTCTTTCATCGTCAAGAGTAAATAATCCTGTTAAATCTTTTTGAGTTTCATATTCCGCAAACTGAATGTTATCTCCTTCTAAGAAAATACTTGTTTTGATTTCGAAATTTTTGTCTAGACTAATTGGATAATCATAGATTATAGTTTTTTGACCTTCCTTATTTCTAACTTCCATTGAGTCTTTTAACATAAATGGAACCAATTGTTCTTTATCAAAAACAAGGTCTCCATTATATGGTGTAAGCTGAGAAGATTCACCAATACTTCCTGCTAGTTTATTTCCAAACCCAGATGCAGCAAAGAAAATACCCATCATAATAGAAGCATATTTTAGTGGAGCAAGTTTCGTAATGAAAGAAAGTGAAACAGGAGAAGTAGATAATTCACCAATTGTGTGGAAAAGGTATGCTAAGAAAATCCAAAACATGGCTGCTTTTCCGAAAGTTTCTGAAGCTGCTTCTTTTGAAGCAAACATCATGAATACATATCCTAATCCCATAATTATTGTACCTATGGCCATTTTAAAAAGAGAAGAAGACTCTCTGCCTTTTTTCTTCCACCAAACCCAGAATCCACCGATTATAGTACCGAAAATAATAATATATGCCGCGTTCAGTGATTGGAAAACAGCCGCAGGAATTTCTTCTAACCAGCTTAATCCAATATAACGATCAATTTTAGTGTCTGTATAAAGATTCATTAATCCACCTGCTTGTTCAAAAGCTCCCCAGAAAACAATAACAATAAGGAAAGAAATCAACAAAACAATTACTCTGTCTTTCTCAATTTTAGTTAAAGGACGTTTTGCAGCAGCTTTCATTTCTGGAGTTGCTTTGTCACCTCCTGTGAATTCCCCAACGCCAACTAGGTATTTTTGCCCCCACATATAAACAGCTTGTCCTAATAACATTCCTATTCCAGCTAAACCAAACCCGTAGTGCCAACCATAAATATGAGCAACCATACCAACAGTAATACTCGCTAAGAATGCACCGATGTTAATTCCAATATAGAAAATTGTAAATCCACTATCTCTTCGGATATCGCCCTCTTCATAAAGACCACCTACCATTGTTGAAATGTTTGGTTTTAATCCACCAACTCCTAAAATTATAAAAGATAATCCGGTGAAAAACGCCCAATCCTGAGGAACTGCTAGTACTCCGTGACCAATACACAAGAGAATACCTCCCCACATTACTGTTTTCTTCTGACCAAGGAATTTATCTGCCACCCATCCACCTGGGATTGAAGCAACATAAACTAGCATTGTGTACCATCCATAAAGCCAAATCCCGTCTTTACTACTCCATCCTAAACCTGGATCAGCAGCAGTTGCAGACGCAACTATATACAAAGTAAGAATACCTCGCATTCCATAGTAGGAGAACCGTTCCCACATTTCCGTAAAAAACAAAATGAACAATCCAATAGGATGTCCCATTACCTCTCTCTTAACACTTGCATCTAAACTCATACTTGATTTCATTTAGTATTTGGGTGGTGAAAATAATTAAAATTATTGAGCCTTACCCAAAATACGTTAATTTTGTTTATATAATCCACTTTCATATATTGGTTTATAAGGCTTTAAATCCAATAAAATCAAGCTTTGGAAACTTTATTCCAACCTAACTCTCTTGAAATTAATGAGTCATACAGTTTCTAAATTAAAAACTCTAGAAAAACCTATCTCTTTAGAACAATTACAAATAATAAATACTAGTTTTACTTACTAACAAACATAAATCTGTTTCTTAAAACCTGACTTCATTGTTAATTGAACAATATGTTCTTTAAAATTTAACATGAAAATAATCAAAATAAACCTTGAACTCGTTTTATAAGTCAATGCTAATTTTAACACATACATGAAGAAAATTATATCTATTTTATTCTTTTTAGGTTTTTCATTTTTAACAATTGCACAATCTACTGCGCCTGACAAAAAGAAAGAAAACCAAAATACTGAAATTGATTTGACCAAGATTGCCTCAATGACAGACTTAGAAAAAGCAATTAAACTTTCCGACTCATTATTTTCGTACTCAAATGATAAAGATCAGAAAGCAGCTGTACTATTAATTAAATCAATGAAGTAGCTCTCCAAGGGCGATACAGATGAAGCCCTTCAAACAGCAATTAAAGGAGAGGATTTCTCACAAGTAAACAAGCTTCATTTACTGAAGTACGGTTTTGCGGTTTACTTTCATCTCAATATAGACTTCTGGGCTTATTTAGCTATGGTGAAGTTTATCTAAAAAAAGGAATTGAAGCCAGTAAATTGATTTCTGAAAAACAAAGTCGGGTTGTATTACTGGGTTTGATATTTCAAGAATCCGCTTTCTATGAATTGGAAAAGGGGAATTTCCTAAATGCTTTGAAAATTATAAAAAATGCTTCAGATGAATTTAACAAAGTTGAGGATGAGAATAGAAAATACTACTATTTAGCATCCATTGAAGATATGAATGGAGGTACCTATTTTAAACTTGAACGACATGAAAAAGCTATAGAACATTCTATTTTAGGTCTTCATTATTCTAGCCTTACTCCAAACAGCGATAAATCTCTTGTATTGCATACAATGGCAGGATTAGGAAAATCCTACTTAATGAATAAACAGCTAGATTCTGCTTATTATTATTTATCGAAGGTAGAGGAAAGCGCTAAAGAACCGGCCCATCCAGATCTTCAACTCGAAATCTATCCTTATTTAGCAAAGTATTATCTGGAGTTGGAGGACTTTGAAAAGCACGCCTACTACAATGATATGTACCTCGAACTGTACAATGAGAAATTATCAAATCAAGATAAATCAGTTGACAAAATAGCAAGTAAACTTTCAACCGAAAAACCAGATACAAACCATTGGTTAACCACAGTATCTGTATTTTTAATTGTTCTTTTAATAGTCGTATTATTATGGCTTAGGACCATAAAAAGAAAAGAATTAATACGCTTTAAAAACACATTGCGCAATTTTGAAATTCAAACACAGGAGAAGATTAATATCATCTTATACAAGAATAACAATACAGAACAAACAGAGCTTAACATTGATGAGTCTCGACTTTACAGTTTGAATGAAAACAAAAGAGTGCTTAGATTAATTGATCTTTTCATGCAAAAAGGAGAGTTTCCTAAAAACAATAATTCGATTTCTTTCTATGCTAAATCACTTGAAACTACTGAAGAACATTTGAAGTATTTGTTGGAAATCATAAATGAAAACGATTTTGATTCATACATTAACAAACTAAAAATCATCAGCATCATCGATAAAATTGAGAAAAACCCAGAATATAGAAAATACAGGGTAGATGTTTTGGCAGATGAAGCTGGCTTTTCCTCAAAAAGAAAGTTTGCAACAGTTTTTGAGAATATTACAGGTTTTTCACCATCCAAGTTTATTAGTCTGTGGATAGCTAAAGATGAAAAAAACGAGGAAAACTAAGGTTGAGAATTAAATAAATAGAGGAAAACCTATACTCCCAACCCCACGATATAAGTGGTTTGCTCCATATTTTCTCATTTAACTCATAAAAAATCATACTTTTACACTTTGTAAACTCTAATAGTAATATGATAAAGAAGATTTTCACTGTATTAGCAGTACTCACTTTATTTTCTTGTAAGCAAGAAAACACTAACGAACCAAAAGAAACTGAAAAAAAGACATCTGAAGTTGTTATCACAAATCACAGTTATAGCAAACTAGACCAAGTGAAAACACTTCACCTCAATCTTGAATTATCGATAGATATCGAGAAAAAAGTCATTGAAGGAGTTGCTAGACACCGCGTAAAGAACCAAGGATTCGACAAAGTTTATTTCGATGTAAAGGATTTAAACATTCATAAAGTTACACTTGGAGATACAAAGGAGGAAGTTGATACGAAATTTGAAATAGGCGCATACGATTCAATTCTAGGCTCACCACTTATTGTCGATTTAAATATGGGAGATCTTTTCGTTAATATATATTACACAACCACTCCAGAATCTGAGGCATTAGGATGGTTGGCTCCTGAATTAACAGGTAGCGGAAAATATCCCTTCCTATACACACAAGGACAAGCAATATTGACAAGAACATGGATTCCTGTTCAAGATACACCTGAAAATCGATTTACTTATACAGCTACTGTAAAGGCTCCCAAAGGAATGCTGCCATTAATGAGCGCAACAAATCCAAAAGGATTAAAAGAGGATGGTGTTTATCGCTTTGAGATGAAACAACCTATCCCATCATACTTGTTGGCACTAACAGTTGGAGAATTGGAATATAGAAAACTAAGCGCCAACAGTGGTGTTTATGCAGAGCCTCACCTAATAGATGCGGCAGAAAAAGAATTTAAGGATATCCCAAAAATGATTGACGCAGCTGAAGGTCTTTATGGAAAATATTTGTGGGATATTTATGATGTAGTAGTATTACCTTACTCTTTCCCTTTTGGTGGAATGGAAAACCCAAGACTGACTTTTGTAACTCCAACTTTAATTGCTGGAGACGGAAGTTTAGTGAGTACAATTGCCCACGAATTAGCACATTCTTGGTCAGGAAACCTTGTTACAAACGCTTCATGGGATGATTTCTGGTTGAATGAAGGCTTCACTGTGTATTTCGAAAACCGAATCATGGAAGAAGTTTATGGCAAAGAAGTAGCGAATATGCTTGCTATTATTGAGCTTCAGGAGTTGAAAAAGACAATAAAAGAAATGAAAGCAAATGGTCAAGAAGTAGATTCTCATTTGAAACTAGACCTAAATGGCAGAAATCCTGATGATGGGATGACTGATGTTGCTTACGGAAAAGGAGCGTTTTTCTTAAAAACACTTGAGAAAGAAGTTGGAAGAGAAAGATTTGACGAATTCATCAACAGCTATTTCAATGCACATAAATTCGGAACTTTAACAACTGAAGATTTTGTGAAATACCTAAATACAAACCTGCTAAAACCATTAAATCTAGACTTCAATACGGATGAGTGGATTTATGGAGCAGGAATTCCGAGCAATGTAGTTAAGGTAGAATCTGAAAAATTCAAAATTGTAGAAAAATTAGCCCAAGAAATTAAAGATGGAAAAGATTTACCAAAAGATTTAAAAAGACAAGACAAAACGACACAAGAATGGATGGCTTTTATTCGTGCCTTTGATGGTGAATTATCGAAAGATAAAATGATAGCCATCGACAACCATTTAAACTTCAAAAACAGTGGAAACTCTGAAATCATGTCAGAATGGTTTGTCTTGGGAATCAAAAATGATTACAAAGAAATTCGTCCTGAAATAAAGGCCTTTTTGATAAAAGTTGGAAGAAGAAAATATTTAGAACCATTGTACACAACGTTAGCTGATTCAGAAGAGACCTTGGAATGGGGAAAAGAAGTTTACAAAGAAGCAAGACCTTTTTACCATGCGATTTCCTTTAATACAGTAGATGGTATTTTGGGACTTTGATGGCTATAAGCCTTTGGGCTGTATACATTTGAAATTAGTCTAAATTTTAAAACTCTGACAGCTCCTTTATTAACTTAAAAAATTAAAAACAGATTAGGAAACTGCCAGAGTAATTTTCCGGTTTTTTTCTCGTACTGTATGAATGATGGTTTTGTTTTCAATAATGGTTTTGATTGAAACACGTTTTTGATTGAAACACGGTTTTTTTTAACACGGTTTTGGATTCGTAGAGATGCACGTCCGTGTGTCTCTACGAATCCAAAACCAAACCCAAAACGTCCATCAAATCCTTCTCCCTCATAAAACTATTGTTTTTGTATACGACATCATTTCCAATCATAATTACCGTACTGGGAAAACTAACTGTTCCATCCTTTTTAGCCAATTGCATTGCTAATTGATGCTTTCCTTCATTTAATCCAGTTGATTCAAAAACATAGCGTTTTCCTTTAAAAACAATATCTTCCTTGCTTTCCGCATTCAAAATCACCAAATAATAATTTTCACTCAGCATTTTTGAAACTGCTTCGCTTTTTAAAACTTTGTTTTCCATTCCTAAACATATTGAGCACCAATCCGTTTTAATAAAAAAAACAACTGGCCGCTCCTCAACATACTGCAAACTGTCCAATTCATTGGCAGAATATGAATTCAATTGTGCTTGCGACAGAACAGGGATTAAGAAAATTAAAGCAATTATGTATTTCATTTTATAAAGTAAATCTTATTTCAAGCCAAGAGATTAAATGCGCTAACAAATATTATTTAATGGTATATCGCAATCCTACAAAACCTCTTATCCCCTGATTTGCTCCGTAAATATAATCAGGATCAAATTTCAAAGCATAAGGGTTATCAGGAGTTGCCAAAATATTTCCATTTGGATCGTATTGTACATTCTCATCAAAGGGGTCATTTGTTCTTGCAATAATGAAGGGATTTCCTTTGTTCGGTGTCCAGTTTAAAAGATTCTTCACCCCTCCAAATATCTCCAAACCATTATCAAATATTTTCGTAATTTGAATATTCTGAATACTATACGGTTTTGATTCTGCCATTCTTGGATCTAAATCACTGATTAACGGTAAAACCATAGGGCCATAAACATTTCCAGTATATTCCAATTTCATTCCGATTGATGTAAAATCATAACCTAAATTCCATGTCATCGTGTAGGATTCTTGAAATTCTTGTCGGATACGCTCATCATTTTCAACACTTGAAACATCCATAATTGTTCCTCCTACTCTGGCAATAAAGTGTTTATAGCGAGCGTCTATATTTATAGAAACTCCTTTTGATTCTGCATAACCCTCTAGATTATCATAAATAATCAAGTTCGGATCGGTTTCATAATCTGGAATGATTTTATTGTCGAAATAAGTGTAGAAAACAGTTGCATCAAAATTCAAAAACAAGCCATTTTCAAAACTCAATTTTCTCACGTAATTTATATTTCCATTCCAAGAAGTTTCAGGATTCAAATCTGATAAAAACACCACATCTCTTGCTCCCGTTAAAGCAGCGTGATCTTCCGTGAACACATTCGCTACTCGATAACCTGAACCAGCACTTAATCGTAAGGTGTTCATTTTATTTCTTGAGCTCCATTTGTAATTTATTCTCGGTGTAAAAATATCGCCATGCAATGAATTGTAATCATATCTCAACCCCATCAAAAGCGTTTGTTGAGCTGCAAATTTCCATTCGTCTTGAAGGAAAATTCCAGGTAAATAAATTTCGGAGGCATCATTAACAATTTTACCTTCTATTTCTTTTGCGGTTGCTGTGGTGTTGTCATCATAAAAAGTGTAACGCAAAGCTGCTCCCGCCAAAAGATTGTGTAGACCTAGTTTTTTAACCCAAGTTAATTGACCAAATCCAATATTTTGAACTGCATCATAAACCTCATCACCATAACGAGAATTTTGGTCATGTCCATTGGCACTAAACATAAACATCACCTTTTCTTTGAACGGCAATTGATAATTCCCCAACAGTTCCCATCGACTGGTGTAAATTGTTTCGGCATAAATAGAATCTGAACCTCTAAATTCGGGGGTCCAATCCATATCACCTCCCCATCTGTCTTCATAAACATAACGACCAGCCAAAGTAAATACTCTACCTTCTTTTCTTTTGAAATTCCATTTATTAAAAAGAGAAAAACGGTCTTGCAAAGTCAAATCCGTAAATCCATCACCATTATTATCGATTGGATTACTGTAATTAAAATAGTTTACTCCTATTAAAGTAGAAGCATTCTCTCCGAATTTGGCGCGGTAACCTAAGTCAGTATTAATTTCTCCCCAAGAAGTTCCAAAAACTTCAGCCGAAAGTAAAGGTGCTTGGTCTGGAGACTTCGTAATCACGTTAATTAATCCTCCAACTGCTTCCGAACCATACAATGTCGAAGCAGGACCTTTTACGATTTCAACGCGTTCGATCAACGCTTGGGGAATTCCATTAATCCATACACTGTTGATAAACCACTTACTATTGGCATTCCATCAATCAAAATCATCGTATAAGGACCTTCTAAACCGTTAATGTGTATATCACCTGTGTTACAAACACTACAGTTTACCTGTGGACGAACTCCATTTACTTGTGAAAGCGATTCAAATATTGAAGGAACAGGATTGGATCTAAAAAACTCTTTCGAATAAACTTCAATTGGAACAGGACTGTCCGACTTTCTAACGCTTCGCATTGTTCCAGAAACAACTACCTCATCAAAGTTAGTCGTAACTGATTCTAATTTAAATGCAACATTTACAGGGTCACTATTCTTCAAAACAACACGTACGGTATCATTATAAAAATCAGAAGAACGAGAAATTAAATTATATGTCCCAGTCGGTAATCCTGATATTGTGAATTCCCCAGCTGCATTGGTGGTCGCTCCTTTATTCATTCCTTCAACTACGATGTCAATCCATGCTAATCGCTCAGCACTTTCACTTTGAACGGTTCCCATAATTGTGGTTTGAGAAAATAGCACTCCTGAACAGAGCGACAAAAACAATGAGAAAACAACTAGGTGTAATTTATATTTCATAATCTTAAATTAATATTTTTTACAAATGTATATATTTTATTTAGACTTGTCTAAACTTTTAAATATAAAATAGAAAACACCTCTATTTAGGTATGTGATTTATATGGGTCGTAATGTTTATAATGCCATTTTAGGATGATGGATGATGGGGATATATTATTATGGGGGACGTTTTTGAATGACATCAAACGTCACCCAACACCAAAATAAAAAACCATCAAAACAAAAATTGTGTAAAATAAATCCCTATCTTCATTATAAACAGAAATTGTTTTCACAAAACAAACCATAACCACCTAAATCAAATCAAAAAATATCGAGGTTATCGTTTTCAGTTTTGTAAACATTCATTTTAAAAACTGAAATATGTCAGAAAAATTTAAGAAGAGATACAGAACAGATTCTCATCGCAAGCTCAATTGGAATTATTCTGCCAATGGATATTATTTCCTCACAATTGTAACACAAGACCGTGTTTGTAATTTAGGTGAAATCAAAAACAATGTAATGATTCTTTCAGAATTTGGAGAAATTGTAAAAGCTGAATGGTTAAAATCATTTGAGATAAGAAGTGAATTAATTCAACACGAAGATATCATAATGCCTAACCACATTCACGCATTGGTTGAATTTACCAGTCAGGTAAAAGAAATGATTTGAAAATTAAAAGACCACCGAAAGAGGAAGATTATAAGTTGAGCCATGAATCATATCGAGATTTAAGAATTAAAAGAAATCGCCCTTTTCGACTACCTCAATCTATCTCATCTTTTATAGCGGGTTTCAAATCCTCAGTCAATACCAAAATTGATGATTATATCGATCAACAGCAATTAAATATTCCCAAATACAATAGGAGAAATCATTTTTTCCAACCAACTATCATGACCATGTCGTAAGAGATGACAAAGAATATCAAAATATAAAATATTATATCAGATTTAATCCTAAAAATTGGGATTATGATGGGTTAAAAAATGGTTGATGGGTTTTATAGAAAATACTGATTTTTTTATTCAGTGACTCATTTATTTGTCAACGTGTTTTTTTGTAGGGATTTTGGTGACGGTTTTTTGTGTAGAGACGCACGGCCGTACGTCTCTACACAAAAAAACCGTCCCAAATTAAAAAATCAATAATTTCAAATTTATAAAACCGTTATCTTTTTACGAATAAAACCTTCATTTGCCTGAATAACCAACGTATAAAAACCTGTATTCAAACCTTCTAACTGAATAGACGATGGCAAATTAAGGTATTCTGATTGCTGAATTATCGCTCCTTTGGCATCAACAATCTTGATTTGAACATTTCCATTATTTTCTTTCGAAATATTACCCCAAGAAAGTTTAAGTATTCCATTTCCATTCACAGGATTTGGATAAATTTTCAATTGATCTATTTCTTCTTTTGAAAGATTCAAATTATCTAAAATATAGCCAACTGAAGTATTTGTACACCCATTTGAATTAGTCACTTCAACGCTAAAACTCCCATTTGATTGTGGCGTATAAGTTTGCGAAGTCGCACCGGGAATGACACTTCCGTCTAAATACCATTGATATGTTGCAAAGGTTTGGGTTGTGAGTTGACTATTGGAGATAGATACCGTAGGAGTGGGAAGCGGATTTACTTGCACAACTGCTTCTAAGTCAACAGTGCAATTGGCAGCATTATTAAGCACAGTTGCCCAATAAGTTCCTCCTGTTGTTACAGTTATTGCAGAATTAAGCGAACCAGTACTCCAAATAATATTATCGCCATTTGATATGGTTAAAGTTACCGATTCTCCTTCGCAAAATGTGGTTGGGCCACTTGCACTCAATTGAACTGGAGAGAAACAAAATGAAACAGAATCAACACAACCCGCAGCATTTGAAACGATTACAGAATAAGTTCCGTGTCCTTCAATTGGTGGATGTTCGTTTGAAGTAGCTCCAGCTATTACACCACCTTCATATTTCCATTGATAAGAAGCAAAATTTCCCGTTTGAAGCTTGGCATTAGTAAAAACAATTGTTGGTGAAGGAAGCGCTGCTTGAGTTACTACTGCTACTGCTTCACCTCTACAACCATTATTGTCTTCAAATAATACATGATATGTTCCAGCCGAAGTTATTGTTTTCGAACTACTTGTGCTACCATCATCCCATAAATAATTCACACTGTTGGGAATATTCAAGGTAATGGAGGAGCCACCACATAAAACATAAGGTCCGCTTTGTGAAAACGTTTCTGTGGAAAGACAAAAAGTAGATTCGTAAGCACCTAAATCAACTGTTGAATTATCAATTCTCGGATTTCCTGCCAAATCAAGTGTTCCAATTGCATTAGAATTATCACCTGCGTCAATTCCTGAAGAA
>Ga0265293_10002780_pt1 | contig 34050 bp, 31 predicted proteins | sample Munlanlewell138R_FD_192505 | JGI IMG/M metagenome (GOLD analysis project Ga0265293, IMG submission 192505) | Leachate microbial communities from a municipal landfill in Southern Ontario, Canada - Leachate well 138R | ecosystem: Engineered > Solid waste > Landfill > Unclassified | place: Canada... | reverse complement strand
CCAACAACACGAATTAACACCAAAATCTTACAAAAAGAAAAACAGTACAAATACGAATATCTGTACTGTTTAATAAAAAGTTTTATTTGTTTAATCCTGTATCATTTTTTCAGGACGTTACAAATAACAATAATCAATTTATTCGAAATACTTAGTTCTCTATATCTTGTGTTTTTGCTTTTTGTGTTTGATTAAGAATAATCGATAATAAAATGTAAAAGCCTATTATTAAAGGAATTGCTTCAAATTGAAGAAATAATAATAGTAATGCACAAATACCTAGAAATAGAAAAGTTACTTTGTTGTCACTAAGATTTTTGTTCTTGGTTTTTAATGAAAATAAAGGAATTTCAGCATTCATAATAAAGGCGCTAAAAAGACTGATAAAAACTAAAACATAAGGATTGCTGAAAATTTCAAAAACGGAATCACTGCTAGTTGAGTTAGTAATCATTGGTATACTCAAGATAAATAGCGTGTTTGCGGGAGTTGGTAAACCGATGAAACTATCAGTTTGTCTTGTATCTATATTAAATTTCCCTAAACGAAGACAAGCGCCTAAAGTGATGATGAATCCTATAAAAGGAACCAGTTTCATGTAAAAGGTATCATCGGTAACTAAATATAGTTCGTTGTTTTGCTGAATGTGAGAGAGCATTTGATACATTACCACACCAGGAACAACTCCTGATGTTACCATATCTGCCAAAGAATCCAATTGTACACCTAATGGGCTTGAAACTTTAAGAACACGAGCAGCGAAACCATCCCAAAAATCTAAAAATATTCCAATACAGGTCCAAAGAAATGCCATTTGTAAATTGTAGTCAAACGCATAAACTAGGGCAATCATACCAGCTAAAAGGTTTAAAAGTGTGATTGTATTAGGGATGTGCTTTTTTATTTCCATCAAATTTTATATTTTTATATTTCTAAACAAATTTAAACAGTTTCTAACTATTTAAAGTTTATATGTTGTAAATTTTTGTAATCTTTGTAAAAAATAAATAACGTGAAAAAATCACTATATATATTGCCTTTGCTTTTGTGTGTTTCATTTGCCAAGGCACAGACTGCTCGGAAATACTCCAATGAGTTCTTGAACATTGGCGTAGATGCAGCTGCGTTTGGAATGGCAAACAGCGTGATTGCTCAGACTGGAGATGTGAATTCAGGTTATTGGAATCCCGCTGGTTTGATTCATTTGCAAGATAAGCAAATTAGTTTGATGCACGCAAGTTATTTTGCAAATATTGCTCAATATGACTATGCTGCATTTGCCATGCCTGTGGATGAAAAAAGTGCTTTAGGAATTTCAGTAATCCGCTTTGGTGTTGATGATATTATGAATACTACAGAGTTGATTGATCAAAATGGTGTGATTGATTACAATAGAATTTCATTGTTTTCTGCGGCAGATTATGCTTTCAATATTTCTTATGCCCGTCAACTTTCGGTTGAAGGTTTGTCCTTGGGTGCCAATGCCAAGGTGGTTCGTCGCGTAATTGGTGAATTTGCTAAATCTTGGGGCTTCGGAATCGATTTAGGTTTACAATATCACACCGAAAATTGGAAATTCGGTGCTATGGTTCGAGATATAACAACGACTTATAATGTTTGGAACATCAACGAAGCAGAGTTTGATAAAATAAAAGGTGCGGTTCCAGGTCAAAATCAAACTTTGCCAGAAACTACAGAATTAACATTGCCAAAATTACAGCTAGGTGTGGCTAGAGACTTTGCATTCAACGAGCAATTTATGTTAACTGCTGCTGCCGTGTTGCATACTGAGTTTTATGAAACAAATGCGCTGATTTCTACATCAGCTTTTAGCGTGCAACCTTCAGTTGGTTTTGAATTTGGTTATGATCAGATGGTGTTTGTTCGAGCTGGTGTGGGTAATTTTCAGAATGAATTACAAATAGACGATTCGAAAAGTGTTTCGTTTCAACCCAATATCGGACTTGGTTTTAAATATAAAGGAATTCAGGTAGACTACGCATTGACAGATATAGGAGATCAAAGTGCGGCTTTATATTCTAATATTTTTTCACTCAAACTTGATTTAGGAATTTTCAAAAAATAAGATGAGAAGTAGACAAAATATTTTGAAACAACAAATTGTGCTTTGGATTTGTTGTTTTTCTTTTTTTGTAGTTAAAGCACAACCACAATATTTATCTGAAGAAGCAGAAATAAGTATATTGACATGTGGAACAGGCGAAGAGATGTATTCGTTTTTTGGGCACAGTGCTCTGAGAGTTAAAGACGATGGGCATCAAATGGATGTGGTCTATAATTGGGGAATGTTTGATTTTAATACAGAGGGTTTCTATTCTAAATTTGTAAAAGGAGATTTGTTGTATTATCTTGACGTGGACCGTTTTAGTGATTTTATATATCATTATACTCTTGATAATAGAGAAGTTGTTGAACAACAATTAGATTTAACCTATGAGCAAAAAATGAAGATTTGGGAAGAAATCAATCAGCAATTACGAACCGAACGACGTTTTTATACCTACGAGTTTATTAGAAATAACTGTACCACAAAGATTGTTGATGTCTTAAATGATGTTTTGGATGAACCGTTGTCTGTAGACTTTCCATCCAATCAACATTCGTATCGTTATATTTTAAATGAAGGTTTAGAAAAACATTATTTTGAAAAATTAGGAATTAATTTGTTGTTTGGTCCGTCGACAAATAAGGATAGTGAGTTGATTTTTTTACCCGTAAAATTGAAAGATGCACTTGAGTATAATCAGACGAAATATTTAGTGTCTCAAAAGACTTTAAACAAAGTTGAAAATTTACCTTCTCAATGGTGGAATACTATTTACTTTTTATGGGGTTTAGTTTTGGTTTTTGTTGTAGGTAGTTTTTTTAAGAAAGGACTTTGGATTTATTTTACATTGACAACACTATTGGGTTTGTTTTTGTTAACTATTAGTTTATATACGCATCATGTAGAGTTGCATTATAATGTTTTAGTATTGTTTTTTAATCCATTTTTTCTTCTGTCACTTTTGTTAAAATCAAAAAAAATATTTTTTATAGCAGTACTTTTAACTGTTATCAGTTTGATTTTGATGGGGTATGAGTTAATGTTTGTACTTTCTCCTTTAATCTTTCTTCACATATGCTATGTTATGGCATTCTTTTTGATGCGATTAAAGAAGAATTAATAGAAAAATAATGTTTGGTTTTTTTAAAAAAAATAAGATAAGATTGCAAGATCTTATACCAAATGGTAGTGTTGATATACATTCACACATCATTTATGGTCTGGATGATGGGGCGACGAATTTAAAAGATACGATGTTTTTAATTAATAAATTGAAAAGTTTCGGTTATGAACAATTCATTGCAACACCACATACTACACCATTGGTTTGGGAAAACTCTAAAGAAGATATTCTGGCACAGTATGACAATGTGCTATTAGAAACTGGTAAATCGACTACTCATTTGCGTGTAGCCTCGGAGTATCTAATGGATGACTCTTTCTTTAAACGCCTAGAAAACGAACGCCTTTTAACGCTTAAAGATAATTTCGTTTTGGTGGAAATGTCTTACATCAATCCGCCTATACAATTGTATGAAATCATCATGCAATTGATATCAGATGGATATGTGCCAATTTTGGCTCATCCAGAACGTTACAATTTTTATAAAAATGACTACGATAGTTTTAAAAGATTGAAACAGGCAGGGTGTCTTTTTCAGTTAAACTTATTGAGTACCACAGGATATTATGGTAGTGGTATTGCTGAAGTAGCTGATTACCTATTAAAACAAGAAATGTATGATTTTGTGGGAAGTGATGTTCATCATACAAAACATATAATCGGTTTTTCGAGTGAGGTTGTGATAAAGAACATTAATGCTTTAGAAACTGTTATTCAGAAAAATGATTTCTTTAAAGTTTAATAATAAGTAGACATAAAAAAGGTTGCCAAACGGCAACCTTTTTTTATGTCTACTTTAAGGATTGAAAAATACCTAAAATTCTTTTCCATAAAGGCTTTTCTGCTGTTTTAGATCCGTAGCCATAGCCATAACTGTAGCCATAACCCTTTGTAACATCAGAGTCATTGAGTACAATAGTCAATTTGTTTAACTTGTTTTCTTTGTACAATTCATTAGGAATTCTCAACATTTCCTTATTAATCTTATTAGCTCTTACCACATAAGCCGTAGCATCAGCGTGCTTCGCAATCAGTAAAGTGTCGGATACAAGACTAACCGGAGCAGTATCTACAATTATGTAATCGTAACTTTGTTTCAATTTATCAAATAATTCTTTGATTTGTTTACTCATCAAAATCTCGGTAGGGTTTGGTGGTATTGATCCCGATGATAAAACATCAAAACTTTTATATCCTTCAACTGGTTGAATATAATCTTCTAAAGGTTTGTTGCTGTTTAAAATGTAATTACTAACTCCTAGCGGATTTACTTTCATGTATTCGTAAATCTTAGGATTACGTAAATCTAATCCCATTAATAAAACCTTCTTATCAGAGAGTGAGAAAGTAGCAGCTAAATTCGCCGATACAAAAGTTTTTCCTTCTCCAGTAACGGTTGAAGTAACAAAAATAACCTTACACTGATCCTCTTTTTTATCTGACAAAACAAAATCGAGATTGGTTCTTACAATTCTTACAGCTTCTGCAGCACTAGAACGACTGCTAATTTCTATTAATTCATTACTAGATTCAGAAGTTGGAATATCTCCCAAAAATGGAATGTTTGAATTGTCTGTAATATCAAACCTTGTTTTAATTTTTGTATCCAATAAGTTTTTAATGTAAATGACAATGAACGGAATTAACCCACCCAAAATTAGAGCGGCTAAAATTATTATCATTGTTTTTGGAGCAACAGGTTTATTTGTTGTTATTGCTTTGTCGATAACTTTTGCATTAGTATCTGTTGCAGCCAAAGTAATGTTGGTCTCTTCTCTTTTTTGGAGTAAAAATAGGTAGAGAGCTTCTTTTACTTTTTGTTGGCGATCAATCATGCGGAATTCACGTTCCTGACGCGGCACTTGAGATAGTTTAGCCTGCATTTCATTTTCTTGTCGTTCATAGTCCTTTTTAATTATTTGCAAAGAACTTAAACTTCTTTTCAAACTAGCAGTCAAGTTGTTTTTTAGTGAACGAATCTGTTCCTCGGTCATTTGGTATTCCAAGTTAGAATCCGTGGCACTGTGAGCCATACGTTGTTTATCTAAAATCAATTTATTGATTTCCATGATGAGGTTTTCAGAAGAAACGTCATTTTTCAGGAATCCAGATGGAACCAATTCATCGTATTTAGTTTTAGAAACATGATTAATGATTTCTGAAACAATATTAATGTTTATTTCGTTCTCAAGTAGCGCACGTTCTACCTCTGAAAGTTTGTCTAAATAAATCGTAACTTCCGTTTGTATATCCGAAAGATTATGAGTGCTTTTATAACCCTCAACTTCAGATTCTACATCACCCAATTCATTAGCAATTATATCTAAACGTTCAGATATAAAATTAGAAGTGTTTTCTGAAATATAGCGTTTGTCTTTAATACCAGATAAGTTGTAATTATAAACCAAGGTATTTAAAAAGTCAGCTGCTTTTTCAGGAGTATTGTCGATAATGGAAAGCTCAACTACACTCGAAGTTTTACTAGTTGTTGCAATATTCAAGCGTTTTTGAAAGTTTTCTGCTTGATTAAGTTTAGGAAAAACATTTATTTCAATTTCGCTTAAATCGATGTTGGATAATTTATTTACTGTAAAGTTTCCAAACTCTGATGTAATGTTGGACCCAAAATTGTAATCTCCTAGTTTATTATCAGCGATTGTAACTGAAAAACCTGAATCAGTAAAGTTGCTAAGGATGATTTTGACAATCTCAGACGGATCTTCACTATTCCAGATAACTTCTACAGGGCTTCTCTTATATAAATTAGCAGCTACGATACCTGTGTTGTCGATGTAACTGATATTAAGATTTAAGGTATCAAGCGTATTGTAAATTAAAGTTCTTGACTTTAAAATTTCGATTTCATTTTCAATGTTGTTTTTTCCGCCACCCAATATACTCATTTCTGAAAATGCAGAAAGTTGATTAGCTAAATCATTGCTTTTCTCATCTTTAATTAAAATTTTGGTAGCAGTGATGTAGCTTTTAGGAGTAAATCTAATATATAAAACAGCACAAATTAAAGCCAAAAACACACTTAATACAAACCAACGCCAATGTACTAAATACTTTAATATTTCTTCTTTCAGGTTAATGGTACTTTCTTTTTCTTCGATCATGATGTTACTTTCTAGTGTTTGTAAGTATTAATGCAGTAGTTGTTAATAACAATGATATAGCAGTCATATATATAGATACGTTGGGTCCTACAGCTGAAGAATTGATTCGGGTTTTGTTAGGTTCTACGTAAACAATATCGTTTTGTTTTAGATAATAAAAATCTGAATTCATAAAATCGGATTTAGTTAAATCGATTCTATAAGTTTTTAAGGTACCTTCTTCTTCTCGTGTAATTAGAATATTATTTCGATTTCCATAAGAAGTCAAATCTCCTGAAAGTGTGAGAGCTTCTGGTAAAGTAATACGTTCAGAAGATATAGTATGCACTCCAGGTCTGTTTACTTCCCCATTAACAGTAACCTTAAAGTTCATGATTCTAAGATTGATGATAGGGTTTTTTACGTCTTTTGAAATCTCGGTTTTTAAATGATCAATTATTTCATCCTTTGTTTTACCGCCAACATTCACTTTTCCAAGAACAGGAAAATCAATTGTGCCTTTTTGGTCAACTAGATACAATTGTTGTTGTCTTTGTCCGCTTCCTGATTGATTGTTTGGGTTAACAGTTAAATCGGTCATTAAGTTGTACGGAGCAGCTGCTCTTGGATCATGAGCCGATACGATTATCATCAACAAGTCGTCAGGTTTAATGGTGGTTTCAAATCTAATGTCTGTGAACTCTTGTTGTTCAATATCTTGAAAATAAATAATTTTTTCTCTTGAAACACAAGAGGTCATCAAAATGACAGCTAGAGTTGCGGGGAGTATTATCTTCTTTTTCATAATTCTATTTATCAAGTTTTTCAAATGTTGAATTTAAGCTAATAAATTCAGGTACAATTTTTTTCATTACTGCAACAGTCTCCATTATTTGAAAAGAGGAGGCTTGTTTTTTTAATTCTTCTATTTGTTCTGTTATGAATTCGTAATCTTCATGTATGTCATGTGCAATCATTATCTTTTCATGATGTGTAGGTAAGGTTGTCGAACTGTCGTTCAGCAATTCTTCATACAACTTTTCACCTGGGCGCAATCCAACAATTTCAATCTCGATGTCCTTGTCAATTTCTAAACCAGCAAATTTAATCATTTTTTTTGCTAAATCAATAATTTTAACCGGTTTCCCCATGTCAAAAATGTAAATTTCTCCTCCCTTGCCCATTGATCCTGCTTCTAGTACCAATTGGCAGGCTTCAGGAATAGTCATGAAATAACGAATAATATCTGGATGTGTGATAGTTATAGGTCCACCATTTTCGATTTGTTTTGTAAATAAAGGTACGACCGATCCGTTAGATCCTAAAACATTTCCAAAACGAGTGGTTATGTACTTTGTTGTTTTGTTTCCTGTACTTTCAAGTTTTTTTGCTAAGGATTGTACGTATTTCTCTGCAATTCTTTTACTAGCACCCATAACATTACTTGGATTCACTGCCTTGTCTGTTGAAACCATTACAAAACGATCTGCCTTGTACTTCAGTGCTAAATCAGCCATGTGTTTACTCCCCATAACATTAGTGAAAATAGCTTGTTGAGGATTTGCTTCCATCAAAGGGACATGTTTATAAGCAGCAGCATGATAGACAATTTCGGGTTGATAGTCATCAAAAATCTTTTCAATACAGGCTAAATTTCGTACGTCTGCAACAATTGATATGATTTCTGCTTTGGTGCTGTGTTTTGATATCTCAAGTGTGATTTGATGCAAAGGAGTTTCTGCTTGGTCGAGTAATATTAATCTTTTTGGATTGAAAGAGGCAACTTGCCAAACAATCTCACTTCCGATTGATCCTGCAGCTCCTGAAACCAAAACGGTTTTATCTTTAATTTGTTCAGATAAAATAGTATTGTTGACTTCTATAGGTTTGCGTTCCAATAAATCCTCAATTTTTATTTTTCGGATGTTGGATACAACCTTTTTCTGGTTGTTGATGTCTGTAAGTTGCGGTAGGTTATATACCTTAATATTGTAATCGATACAATCTTCAATTATCTCTAATTTGTCTTTTTTAATTAAAGTATCCTCTGCAAAAATCAAAGTATTGGCTTTTAATGAACGAACCAATATATGTACCTTTCTTGTCTGTGAGATTACTGGTAAATTTAAAAGGGTATTATTAGAGTTTTTAGAATTTGGATTAATAAAACCTTGCACTTTATATTTTCTTGGAACTTCGGCATTTAAAGCATTGGCAACAGCAATGGCACGTTCGCCACTTCCGAATATTACAACGTTGGTTTGATGTGTTTTTTCGGTGTATTCTGTGAAAAAATCAAAGGCTAATTTCACCAATAGTCTAAAAACGAGTAGGTTAATAAAAGTAAGGAAAATAAATATGAAAAGCGCCGTTGTTAAAAATAGTTTTTCGCCTGTTGCATATTCATAAAAAAGGTTAATAACATATAAGACGATAAATGAAAATGCTTCTATAAAAAACAGCTTTGCTGAATCTATAACTGTTGTATGTCTAATTATACCCGTATATGGTTTGAAATATATAAATAGTAGAAGGTGTATTAATAGAAAAACACAGAATGCTATAATAGGTTTATCTGCAGGTGTTACATCAATATTGATGCCTTCTAAAATAAACAAACAAAACACAGCCGAAGAGGTGACAATAAATAGATCGATTGAAAAGATAATCCAGCGAGGTAGATATTGAATACTTTTTAGATTCACAATCTTGTTTTGTATGTATTTTGTCAGACTCATCCTTTTTAAAAAAAATTTAATGAACTTTGCGAAATTACAATAAATAACGATTAAACCTAATTATACTTGTGAATTTTTTCGAGGTGAATTAAAATTCTATTTTCTTTTTTCTCAACTCGAAGTTTTGTCCCAAATAAACTTTCCGTACCATCTCATCCTCAGCTAATTCCTCGGGTATTCCAGCTTTCAAAATTCCACCTTCAAACATCAGATAGGTCTTGTCTGTAATAGCCAATGTTTCTTGAACGTTATGGTCTGTAATCAAAATTCCAATATTTTTATTCTTCAATTGGGCCACTATACGTTGAATGTCCTCTACAGCGACTGGGTCAACACCAGCAAAAGGTTCGTCTAAAAGTATGAATTTTGGATCAGTTGCCAATGCTCTAGCAATTTCTGTTCTCCTACGTTCGCCTCCAGATAATAAATCGCCTCGATTGGTTCGAATATGTTGTAAACTAAATTCATCAATCAGCGATTCCATTTTAGCGATTTGTTCTTTCTTTGAAAGTTGGGTTAATTGAAGGACAGATAAGATATTGTCTTCAATACTCAATTTTCTAAAAACGGAAGCTTCCTGTGCTAGATATCCAATTCCATGTTGTGCACGTTTGTACATTGGGAAATTGGTAATGTTTAAATTATCCAAATAAATATTACCAGAATTAGGCTTTACCAATCCAACAATCATATAAAAAGAAGTGGTTTTCCCGGCTCCATTCGGACCTAGTAAACCCACAATTTCTCCTTGGTTTACCTCTACAGAAATACCCTTTACTACTTTCCGGCCTTTATAGGCTTTAATTAAATTTTCAGCTCTTAATTTCATTTACATGCTAGGTTGTTGCTGCGTTGTTCTCTTTTTTTAAATTGCGTTTAGTAATGATTTTTGCAATAAAAATACTTGCTTCATAGAGCATTACCAATGGAATTGAAACAATTATTTGACTGATAATATCTGGCGGCGTAACTATGGCTGCTACTATCAAAATCAAAACATAAGCATATCTTCGGTATTCCTTCAAAAAGCTATCGTTTATCAAGCCTAAATAGGTTAAGAAAAAGATGATAATTGGTAATTCAAAAATCAATCCCGTTGCCAATGAGGTCGTTTTTACCAAGCTGATGTATGAATTGATGTCAATTTGGTTTTCAATAATATCGCTGACGGTAAAGTTACTCAAAAAATTAATTGAAAGTGGTACTAAAACATAATATCCAAAAAGGACACCTAGAAAAAATAAAGTGCTAGAAATAAAAAGGAATGTTTTCGCGTATTTTCGTTCGTTTTGATACAAAGCAGGACTGATGAACTTCCAGAATTCCCAAAGTATAAAAGGGAAAGCTAAAATAAAACCAGCAGTCAAACAAGTCCAAATCATCACAGAAAGTTGTCCTTCCATGGTTCGGTTTTGTATCACAAAAGGCAATTCTTTTTCGCAAAATGATTTGTCTAAATCAAATTGGTGGGCAAGTTCGCAAAAAAACTGATAGGTTATAAAGTCACTTTCTTTAGGTCCGAAGATAATAACATCGAAAATAAATTCATTAAAAAACACAGCAATTACTGCTGCAATTACCACGGCGATACTGCTACGAACCAACAGCCACCTCAGCTCTTCCAAATGTCCCATGAAGGACATTTCTTTAATGTTTTTTTTATCTTTCACGATACAATTCCTTCCTTTAAAATGTCGTGCAGATGAATTATTCCTGCGTAATTATTGTTATTCGTTACAACAAGTTGTGTAATAGAGTGTGATTCCATCAGATTTAATGCATCTTCAACTTTGGCATGTAAATCGATGGTTTTAGGATTTTTAGTCATAATTTGTTCGGCTGTTATAGCACTTAAATCGGTGGTTTTTTCCAACATACGTCTAATATCTCCGTCGGTGATGATTCCTTTAATTTCATTGTTTTCAACTACGGCAGTAACTCCCAGTCTCTTATTAGAAATCTCAAAAATCACTTCTTGAATACTTGAAGAAGCAACTACTTTAGGTGCATTGTGTAGTTCAAGGATTGCATCCACGCGCAACAATAGTTTTTTTCCTAATGCACCTCCAGGATGGAATTTAGCGAAATCTTCGGCAGTGAATTGCCTTAATTCAATCAGAGCTACTGCCAAAGCATCTCCTAATGCCAACTGAACTGTGGTGCTTGTGGTAGGAGCCAAATTATTAGGATCTGCTTCGCGTTCCACAAAGGCGTTGAGTATGAAATCAGAATTTTTCCCAAGAAAGGAAGACTTGTTACCGGTCATTCCTATTAAAATATTTCCGTCTCTCTTCAATAAGGGAATTAAAACTTTAATTTCGGGGCTGTTTCCACTTTTCGAAATACATAAAACAACGTCCTCTTTGGTCAACATTCCTAAGTCGCCATGAACCGCTTCGGCAGCATGCATGAAGATGGAAGGCGTGCCAGTAGAGTTTAAAGTTGCAACAATTTTCTGTCCAATATGCGCACTTTTTCCGATTCCAGTGATGATTAATCTCCCTTTTGATGAGAAAATCGCTTTTACAGCTTCAGAAAAATCATCGTCTAAAAGTTCAATTGCTTTTTTAATCGCTTTGCTCTCAAAGTTTAAAGTGTTGATAGCAGAAGATATTATGTCGGAATTATTTATCAAAACAGATTTGTATTTAGTTTTTGCAAATATAAAAAGATTTATGTATCTTTATGTTTTGCAAATTTAGATAAAATAGCCTAAAAAAAACATGAAATCAATCGAAATTGACTTACATAAAGAGTTAAAGAAATATTTCGGGTTTGATCAGTTCAAAGGTTTACAAGAACAAGTGATCAGTAGTATTATTTCTGGCAAGAACACTTTCGTGATTATGCCGACTGGGGGAGGGAAGTCATTATGTTATCAATTGCCAGCCTTGGTGCTAGAGGGAACAGCTATTGTTGTTTCACCGTTGATTGCTTTGATGAAAAATCAAGTAGATGTCATTCGTGGATTGTCTAGCGAACCTGGAATCGCCCATGTTTTAAATTCTTCCCTAACTAAAACCGAAGTAAATAAGGTTAAGGAAGACATAAAGAATGGAGTTACAAAATTACTTTATGTGGCTCCAGAGTCATTGACTAAAGAAGAATATGTAGCATTTTTGAATACAGTGCCACTTTCCTTCATCGCTATTGATGAAGCGCATTGTATCTCTGAATGGGGACATGATTTCAGACCTGAATACCGAAATCTGAGAAGTATTATCCGTAAATTAGGCGATATTCCTATCATTGGACTTACGGCCACTGCTACTCCAAAAGTTCAAGAAGACATACTGAAGAACCTAGAAATCCCAGATGCAAATGTTTTTAAAGCTTCCTTTAATAGACCAAATCTATATTATGAGGTTCGACCAAAAAGTAAAGACGTTGAGTCGCAAATCATTAAGTTTATTAGCAGATTTAAAGGAAAGTCAGGTGTTATTTATTGTTTAAGCCGCAAAAAAGTTGCAGAAATTACTCAAGTTTTACAAGTAAACGGAATTCTTGCCGTTGCATATCATGCAGGTCTAGATTCTAAAACTCGTGCCCGACATCAAGACATGTTTTTGATGGAAGAAGTTGATGTGGTGGTTGCCACTATCGCTTTTGGTATGGGGATTGACAAACCAGATGTTCGTTTTGTGATACATCACGACATTCCAAAATCACTTGAAAGTTATTATCAAGAAACTGGTAGAGCAGGACGTGATGGAGGAGAAGGTCATTGTGTGGCTTTTTATTCTTATAAAGACATTGAAAAGCTTGAAAAATTCATGACTGGAAAACCTTTGGCAGAACAAGAAATAGGTTATGCTTTATTGCAAGAAGTGGTTGCTTATGCAGAAACTTCCATTTCACGAAGAAAATTCTTATTGCATTATTTTGGAGAAGAGTTTGACGAAATCAATGGTGAAGGTGCAGATATGGACGATAACTCTCGTCATCCAAAACAAAAAAATGAAGCTAAGGATCAAGTGACTTTGCTTTTGAGAACCATTGAAGAAACAAAACAGGTATATAAGTCTAAAGAGGTTATATTTACACTTTTAGGTAAAATCAATGCTATTATTAAATCGTATAAAACCGATACACAAAAAATATTTGGTATGGGTAAGGATTTCGATGATAAATTTTGGATGGCGCTGATTAGACAAGTGCTTGTAAATGGCTTTATCTCCAAAGATATTGAAACTTATGGTGTTTTAAAACTTACTGAAGAAGGTAAGGTTTTTTTAGAAAACCCAACTTCATTCATGATGACAGCAGATCATGATTATGAAAATGATGATAATCTGAGCGTAACAAACACCAATAAATTAGTCAACGTTGCCGATGAAGTTTTAGTCGGAATGTTGAAAGATTTACGAAGAAAAGTAGCCAGAAAAATGGAGGTGCCACCTTTCGTTGTTTTTCAAGATCCATCTCTAGATGATATGGCGCTTAAATATCCAGTCGATTTGGATGAGCTTGCTACCGTTCATGGAGTAAGTGAAGGAAAGGCTAAAAAATACGGAAAAGAGTTCGTTGAATTAATTTCTCAGTATGTTGAAGAAAATGAGATCATAAGACCCGATGATTTAATTGTGAAATCTACTGGTGCAAACTCGTCTTTAAAATTGTATATCATACAAAGTATCGATCGAAAATTATCATTGGAAGATATTGCATCAGCAAAAGATTTAGACATGGATGCTCTTTTAAAAGAAATGGAACAGATTGTTTATTCTGGAACTAAATTAAATATTGGTTACTGGGTCGAAGAAATTTTGGATGAAGACCAACAAGAAGAAATAAGCGATTATTTCATGGAAGCAGATTCAGATTCAATTGAAGAAGCTTTGGCAGAATTTGAAGGCGATTATGATTACGAGGAACTTCGATTGATGCGCATTAAATTCATGAGTGAGGTTGCAAATTAAAAAAATCGACTCCTTAATTATAGTATAGATAAAAATGAATCGTTTAAAAAAAGGATACAAATGTGTATCCTTTTTTTGTTAGAAGCCATTATGCCATAGATGAAAATAATTCACCTCGATGTGGTTTTAAAACATCACGCAATTTGATCATCATTTCATCATTAACTACTATAAAAGCAATCGCATGCATTTCATTTATAGCTTCAAAACCAGTGATTTCGATAGGTAATCGCTCTATTTGTATGAATTCTTTTAAATGAATTTCTTGATGTTCGGCAGTTTTTAAAGCATCGGGACCTCTAAAATCCCAAATGAGTTTTATTTGTCGTTCCATTCGGTCTTTTTTTGGTAAAATTACAATTTCATTTCATATTAAACCATAATTAGCTTACTTTTGTCTTTATGACTAGTTGTTGAAATTACTTCTATTTTGGAATACGACAGTTCATGAAAAATAATTAGTTAGACACAAAATATAAATTATTCTAAATAGATAATATGGAATTAAAGTTAACCCGTCCGATTTGTTTTTTTGATTTGGAAACTACAGGAATCGACGTAGCAAAAGATAGAATTGTAGAAATATCTGTTTTGAAAATACATCCAAACGGGAATAAAGAAAGTAAAACATGGTTGGTTAATCCAACCATCCCAATTCCGAAACATGCCACACAAATTCATGGAATTACAAACGAAAAAGTAGCGAACGAGCCCACTTTTAAAGAACTTGCATCGCAAATTCACGCGATGATAAAAGATTCTGATTTGGCAGGTTACAATTCAGATAGGTTTGATATTCCGTTATTGGCAGAAGAAATGTTACGTGCCGAAGTCGATTTTGATATGAAGAATCGTGTTTCGGTTGATGTACAGACAATTTTTCATAAAAAGGAAGAACGTACCCTAAGTGCAGCTTATAAATTTTATTGTAAAAAAACTTTAGATAATGCGCATTCTGCTGCTGCTGATACTGAAGCAACTTATGAAATTTTGAAAGCTCAATTGGAACATTACGACGATTTGGAAAACGATATCAAGTCGCTATCTGTATTTACCACGCGTAAGAAATCGGTCGATTTTGCAGGATTTATTGCTTTGAATGAAGATGGACAAGAAGTTTTTACTTTTGGAAAACATAAAGGTGCATTGGTAGACGATGTTTTGGATCGTGAGCCTGGTTATTTTGGATGGATTCAAAACGCTGATTTTCCATTATATACCAAAAAAGTTTTGACAGCCATTAAACTAAGAAAATTGACGAATAAGTTTTAAAAGATGAAAATAATCTGCATAGGTCGGAATTATACAGACCACATCAATGAACTTGTGAACGAGAAACCCGAATATCCTGTTGTTTTTATGAAACCCGATACTTCGATTTTAAATTCGGGATTTCCTTTCGTAATTCCCGAATTTTCGAACGATGTACACCATGAATTAGAGGTTGTTGTTAAGATCAATAAAGTGGGGAAGTACATTCAACCTAAATTTGCTTCTAAATATTACAATCAAATTGGTTTAGGAATTGATTTTACAGCACGAGATTTACAAGCAAAATTAAAAGAAAAAGGTTTGCCTTGGGAAATTGCTAAAGGTTTTGACGGAGCTACAGTTTTAGGGAGTTTTGTTGATAAAAACCAATTTGAAAATGTACAAAACATCGCTTTTGAAATGCAGAAAAACGGAACTGTTGTTCAAAGTGGAAACACCAAAGAGATGTTGTGGAATATTGACGAGTTAATTTCTTATGTTTCTCAGTATTTTACATTAAAAGTTGGAGATGTCATTTTTACGGGAACTCCTGCTGGTGTTGCAAAAGTTAGTCCAGAAGATGTATTAGAGGGTTTCTTAGAAGGACAAAAGTTGTTTAGTGTAAAAGTAATGTAATGAAAGCAGCCATTGTAACAATAGGAGATGAGTTGTTAATCGGACAAGTCATTGATACGAATAGTGTTTTTATCGGACAACAATTAGAAGCTATTGGCTGTTCGATTGTTGAGAAAGTCGCAATTTCCGACTCGGAAGATGCTATCCTAGAAGTAATGAAACGCTTTCAAAATCAAATGGATCTTGTTGTGATCACTGGCGGTTTGGGACCTACAAAAGACGATTTAACTAAAAAAACTTTTGCTCGTTATTTTAACGATTCATTGGAATTGAATCATGAAGTTCTTGAACATGTAAAAAAGTTGGTGGAAAGAATTTATCAACGACCAATTTCAGAAGTAAATATTCAGCAAGCTTATCTTCCATCAAAATGTAAAGTTTTGTTCAACGATGTAGGAACAGCTCCCGGAATGTTATTCAAGAAGGAAGAAACTACTTATGTTTCATTGCCAGGTGTGCCTTTTGAAATGAAATATTTGGTAACCAATGGTTTGTTGCCCTACATTAAAAATAATTTCCATTTAAACGCTATTGTTCATACCACAGTTTTGACTGTTGGTATTGGAGAAAGTTTATTATCTGAAACTATCGCTTTATGGGAAAATAGCTTGTCAAGTATAGGAATTAGGCTGTTTTATTTACCACAACCCGGTTTGGTTCGACTTAGATTGAGCGCAATTGGCACCGATAAAGTTCAATTAACAAAACAAGTTCACGATAAAATAGAAGAGTTAAAACAATTGATTCCAGAAAATTATATCGGAATTTCAGCTGCTGATTCCTTAATGGAAGAAGTTTCTAATCTTCTAAAATTAAATCAATTGACCATTTCAACAGCGGAAAGTTGTACTGGGGGAAGTATCGCAAAAGAATTAACTTCACTAGAAGGATCATCCGTGTATTTTAAAGGGAGTGCTGTTACTTATGCCACCGAATCAAAAGTTGAACTACTTGGTGTACAACCGAAAACAATTGAGCAATATAGTGTTGTAAGCGAAGAAGTTGCGCGTGAAATGGCAATTGGAGCTAAAGAATTATTTCAGACTGATTTGGCAGTCGCAACTACAGGAAATGCTGGTCCTTTGAAAGGCGATTCAGATAAAAAAGTAGGTACGGTTTGTATTGCAATTGCAACGAATAATGAAGTGCTGTCTTTTACGTTTGATTTTGGTCAACCGCGGTCGAAGGTCATCGATGCAACAGTGAGTAAAGTGTGGTTCTTACTTTATAAACAGCTCAGTTTTAAAGAGCGTGTTTAGTACTTCTTAAGAAATCATTAAAAAGAATAGAAACAAAAAATCAGTTGATGAACTATATAATGTCAACAAAATAGATCGAGAAAAATACTAATGAAAAGCCTTCGGAAAATATTGTTCCCTTTCTCTTTGCTTTATGGAGCAATTACTTCTTTGAGGAATTTTTTATATAACAAAAACATCTTAAAATCGACAGAGTTTGCATTGCCAATCATTGCTGTAGGAAATCTTTCTGTAGGTGGTACTGGCAAAACTCCAATGGTAGAATATCTTGTTCGTTTACTGAGTCCGAAGCATGATTTGGTTACTTTAAGTAGGGGTTATAAACGCACAAGTAAAGGATATTTGTTGGCCGATGTTGGTACTAAAATGGAAGATATTGGAGACGAACCCTTTCAGTATTTTTCTAAATTTAAAAATATACACGTGGCGGTTGATGCCAACAGAGTTGAAGGTGTTGCTAATACTCTAAAACTTTTGCCGAATACCAATTTAATCATATTAGACGATGCGTTTCAACATCGAAAAATTAAAGCGGGATTTTATATATTACTAACCTCTTTTGATGATTTGTTTTTTAATGATTTTTTACTTCCAGCAGGAAACTTACGCGAAAGTCGTTCTGGTGTTCAAAGAGCCGATGTTGTTATTGTGACTAAATGTCCTTCAAATTTGAGTGTCGAAAAACAAAATGAGATTAAAAAGAAAATAAAGGTGAATCCAGAAAATGTTTTTTTCTCTACAATTCAATACAGTACTGAAATTTTTAGTCAGAAAGAAAAGTTGAAACTCGAAGAACTGGCTTCAGATTTTATTGCCGTAGCAGGAATTGCAAAGCCGAATTATTTTTATAATTATTTGCAATGTTCTCAAGAAAACTGTCTTACATTTCCTGATCATCATTCGTTTTCAGAAAGAGATCTCGAGAAGATTATTAATAAAGCCAAAGGGAAAAAAATCATTACAACAGAGAAAGATTATATGCGTTTGCAAGTTCTTTTGCCCGAGAATCTGTTGTATTACCTACCAATTGAAGTCCGTTTTTTAGAAAATGAAAGTCTTTTTATAGATCAATTAGAGACTTTTATTGCGTCTTATCATCGCTAATTAATCTTTTATACTACTGAGTTGAAACATAAATAATCACTCTTATTTGTTAAATTTAAAAAGAGCATGAAAAATCGTGATTTGTTTAAATGAACATGTTTTCTATTGTAAGAACGGGATTAAGAATGCTTTAAAAGTACGAAATTCACGAACTCCTTTTTTTTTATCAATCAAATACCTACATTTGCACATAATTTTTTAACAACACAATTTTTATTATATATAATTATGAGTACGATTGTAAAAATTCATGCACGCCAGATTTTAGATTCTCGCGGAAATCCAACAGTTGAGGTTGATGTGGTTACAGAAAACGGTATCATGGGCCGAGCTGCTGTTCCTTCAGGAGCATCTACAGGTGAACACGAGGCAGTAGAATTGCGCGATGGCGGTAAAGATTTTATGGGAAAAGCCGTTTTGAATGCAGTGAAAAATGTAAACACAATAATTGCTGAGCAGATTGTTGGGTTCAGTGTTTTTGAGCAAAACGCTATCGATCAAGCTATGATTGAAGCAGACGGTACTCCAAACAAATCTCACCTTGGTGCCAATGCCATTTTGGGAGTTTCTTTAGCAGTAGCAAAAGCTGCGGCCAACGAATTAGGTATGCCTTTGTATCGTTACGTTGGTGGTGTTTCTGCCAACACGCTACCAGTTCCTATGATGAATATTATCAACGGAGGTTCACATTCAGATGCGCCTATTGCATTCCAAGAATTTATGATTATGCCTGTATCTGCTTCAAATTTTACTGAAGCAATGAAAATGGGAACTGAGATTTTTCACAATTTGAAGAAAGTCTTACACGACCGTAATTTATCAACGGCTGTTGGAGACGAAGGTGGTTTTGCACCAAATTTAGCTGGCGGAACGGAAGATGCATTAGATTCTATTAAATTAGCAGTGGAGAAAGCAGGGTATGTTTTCGGTAAAGATATTATGATTGCTCTAGATTGTGCTGCTTCTGAATTTTATGTAAACGGAAATTACGATTATACGAAATTTGAAGGAACAACTGGAAAAGTACGTACTTCTGAAGAACAAGCTAATTATTTAGCTGAATTGTGCGATAAATATCCTATTATTTCAATCGAAGATGGAATGTATGAAGACGATTGGGCAGGATGGAAATTGTTGACCGAAAAAATTGGTGACAGAGTTCAGTTGGTAGGTGATGATTTATTCGTAACGAACGTAACTCGTTTAGAAAGAGGAATTAAAGAAGATACTGCAAACTCAATTTTGATTAAAGTAAACCAGATTGGAACGCTAACCGAAACAATTGCAGCAGTAAATATGGCACACAATGCAGGTTATACTTCAGTAATGTCTCACCGTTCTGGAGAAACAGAAGATTATACAATTGCAGACTTAGCAGTTGCATTGAATTGCGGCCAAATAAAAACAGGTTCAGCATCTCGTTCTGACCGTATGAGCAAATACAATCAATTACTACGCATCGAAGAGGAATTGGGAATTGTAGCATACTATCCGCAAATGAAAGCGTTTAAAGTTAAGAAATGATTAAAAATTTAAAAAAAAGTTGCAGAAATGCAACTTTTTTTAATTTATTAATATAGTGTGTTTTTACAGCTGTTTTATGACAAAATGTTAATAAAAAGTAGTGATTTAGTTCATAGTTATCAAATAAAACAAGTTTTTAGGTGGTGATTTATGACACAAAATACCTTGTAGAGAAATGAATACAATTAATTTTTTGTTCAAAATTATTTTAAAAGAAAAAAAAATAGTAAATTCGCCGGTAGCAAATTAAAAAAAAATAATATATGTCTAAGACTGCCACTATAGAAATTAATGGTAAAAAAGTAGAGTTGCCTATTATTGTGGGCACAGAAAATGAAGTTGCTATTGATATTCAAAAACTAAGAGCAATGACCGGAGCTATCACATTAGATCCGGGTTATAAAAATTCAGGTTCTTGCGAAAGTGCTATAACTTTTTTGGACGGAGAAGAAGGAATTTTAAGATATCGCGGTTATTCGATTGAAGACTTAGCCGAAAAAGCACATTTTTTAGAAGTAGCATACCTGATTATTTTTGGAGAATTGCCAAATAAAGAACTATTAGAAAAGTTTGAAAAAGACATCCATAAGCATACATTAGTCAATGAAGAAATGAAAACGATCATTGATGGTTTTCCTAAACACGCCCATCCGATGGGAGTTTTAGCATCTTTAACTTGTGCTTTAACTGCATTTAATCCAAAAGTTGTCAATGCTGACAGCGAAAAGGATATGTACGAAGCGGTATGTAAAATCATGGGTAAATTCCTAGTTATTGCAACATGGACTTACAGAAAAACCCAAGGCTATCCTTTGAATTACTACGATAATACAAAACCATACGTAGAAAACTTTTTACGTTTAATGTTTGAATTACCAACGCAACCGTATAAAGTGAACCCTGTTGTGTTGAATGCGATAGATAAATTATTTATCCTTCACGCTGATCACGAACAAAACTGTTCAACTTCTACTGTTCGTATGGTAGGATCTTCTCATGCAGGTTTATTTGCTTCCATTTCTTCAGGTGTTTCTGCACTTTGGGGACCGTTACACGGTGGAGCTAATCAAGCTGTTTTGGAAATGTTAGAAGAAATTCAAAAAGACGGAGGTGATTCAGATAAATTCTTAGCAAAAGCAAAAGATAAAAATGATCCGTTCCGTTTAATGGGATTCGGACATCGTGTATATAAAAACTTTGATCCACGTGCACGCATTATCAAAAAAGCGGCAGACGAAGTTTTAGCTGATTTAGGCGTTGAAGATCCTATTTTGAAAATCGCTAAAGATTTGGAAGAAAAAGCATTGAAAGACGAATACTTCGTATCAAGAAACCTTTATCCAAACGTAGATTTCTATTCAGGTATTATTTACCGTGCATTAGGAATTCCTACTGAAATGTTTACAGTAATGTTCGCTATCGGACGTTTACCAGGATGGGTTGCTCAATGGAAAGAAATGCGTGTAAACAAAGAACCAATTGGTCGTCCAAGACAAGTTTATGTTGGCGAGCCAGCACGCGCTTTCAAAGAAATGAATGATAGATAATTTATTAGATAAATATCAAGTTAAAGGCTGTTCTAAATTGTAGACAGCCTTTTTTATTGCCTTTTTGATCCAATAAATTTTTTTAAAGTTGCTGTATTAATTTGCTAAGTTAAATCTTGGCTCTTCTTATATAAAAACTTCTTATATTTGTCAAAACAACATAAAATATGATGCTTAATTTACACGTCACAAACGAAACATCAAGATTAAAAGCTGTGGTTTTAGGAACTGCAGTAAGCAATGGTCCAACACCAACTATTGAGGAAGCTTACGATCCCAAGTCTTTAGAGCATATAAAAGCTGGAACCTATCCAATAGAAGAAGATATGGTTAAAGAGATGGAAGCTTTTAATCAAGTCTTTCAAAAATACGACGTTAAAGTCTTTCGCCCAGAAATTATAGAAGATTACAACCAAATTTTCAGTAGAGATATTGGGTTTGTTATCGATGATGTTTTTGTGAAAGCTAATATTTTGCCTGATAGAGAACGAGAATTAGACGCTATCAGATACGTCATTGAACAAATGGATCCAAACAAAGTAGTACGCCCACCAGAAGAAGTACATATCGAAGGCGGAGATGTCATGCTTTGGAACGACCATATTTTTATTGGAACCTATAAAGGAAGTGACTATAAAGATTATATCACAGCTAGAACTAATATGGAAGGCGTGCAGTATATCAAAGAACTTTTTCCAAATAAAATTGTCAAAGAATTTGATTTGGTAAAATCGAAAATCGAACCAAGAGACAATGCATTGCATTTAGATTGCTGTTTTCAACCTGTAGGAAAAAATAAAGGGATCATTTATAAATCTGGATTTCGTGAAGAGGCAGATTATATGTACTTAGTAAAACTTTTTGGAAAAGAAAATTTATTTCATATCGAACGAGAAGAGATGTACAATATGAATTCTAATATTTTTTCTATCGACACAGATGTCGTAGTTTCTGAACAAAAATTTACTCGATTGAATAGTTGGTTAAGAGCACAAGGTTTTATTGTAGAAGAAATTCCTTATGCAGAAATCGCCAAACAAGAAGGGCTTTTGAGATGCTCAACATTGCCTTTAATCAGAGAAAAATAATACGCAAAATGTATTTCATCATTTAACTTTGAAGTTAGAGCCTGTAAAACCTGATTTGATGGAATGAAAAGTTATTAATACTTGAAAAAATTTATAATGAAGCAAACAACCAATACCATTTTAATGATTCGTCCCGTACAGTTTAGGATGAATGAGCAAACAGCAGTTAATAATTATTATCAACAGAAAATCGAAGGGTTAACACCTGAAAATGCAAATCAAAAAGCACAAGAAGAGTTCGACGGTTTTGTGGAACGATTACGCTCTGTTGGTGTAAACGTTATTGTTGTTGATGATACCAAAGATTCTGATACTCCAGATAGTATTTTTCCTAACAATTGGATTTCGTTTCATGAAAATGCAGAAGTGGTTTTATATCCAATGTTTGCAGAAAATCGTCGTCCAGAACGCAGAGAAGAAATCTTGAACATCGTAGAAGAACAAGGTTTTACGATTAATGAAATCAATGATTATACTTCTGCAGAAGAAGATAATATCTTTTTAGAAGGAACTGGAAGTATGATTTTGGATCGTGAATATGGAAAGGTTTATGCAGCTTTGTCGCCAAGAGCCGACGAGGAATTAATCATAGAGTTTTGTGAAGATCACGATATGTATCCTGTGATTTTTGAAGCCTATCAAACTGTTGAAGGCAAACGTCTACCTATTTATCACACCAACGTTATGATGAGTGTTGCTGAAACATTTGCTATTTTATGTGCAGATAGTATCGACGACAAACAAGAACGTAAAATGGTTATTAAGCATTTAGAGGAAGACGGCAAAGAAGTGATTCTGATTACAGAAGAGCAAGTTAGTCGTTTTGCAGGAAATATGCTTCAAGTAGCAGGAAAAGACGGACAATTATATATGGTAATGAGCACACAGGCATTTGAAAGTCTAACAGATGATCAGATTAATGCAATAGAAAAACATTGCTCTATTTTACATGCGCCGTTATACACCATCGAAGCTTGTGGTGGTGGTAGTGCCCGTTGCATGCTTGCGGAAGTGTTTTTACCAAACGCTTAATCAAAAAGCAAAAAGCATAGGAAATTAACCTATGCTTTTTTTAATACTCGGTTTCAATTTCTTGATTTTTGAAATGATCTCATTTGATCAATTCTTTAAAATCATTAAATCTCGTTTGTGTTTTTTAAAGTTTTCTTTTTCGTACAAATGTATTGCGCGTTCGTTGTGTGGTTCTACTTCCAGAAGTATGGTTTTAAGTGCATTATCTTTTGCAAATTCTTTAATAAATGCCATTGCTTTTTTTCCGATTCCTTTTCCTTGAAACGAATTGCTTATGTACAATTCATCTAAAAGCATCACATAACCACCCATTTCGAAACTAAAAAACTGAATCATTAAGATATAACCACAAATTTCATCGTTAAAATTGATGGTAAAGCAGTTGCCTAAATGCGGTTTAGAAAGGAATTCGTGAAACATTTCTGTAGATTTTGTCGTGTCTATCGGATAACCATCAATGGCATAAAAATCCTTCATATGTTGCACAACAATATCAATATACGAAGTTGTAAGTTGTTTGAAATTTATCATATATTTGTATTATAGTATAAAATTATGGAAATATTTATTAACGATTTTAGTTTTGGACTGTTCTTTTGGCAGTTAATCAATCTAGTTGTATTCTTGCCTGTTTTAATTTGGTGTATTGTTCTTTTAGCTAAAGATCAACAAGAAACTTTTGGAAATAAATTATTGATTTTTATTTGCTTTTTTATCCTTCCTATTTTCTCTTGGATTTTTTATTTGATACATTATTATAACAAAAGAAAAAAACAGCAAGCTTTATAACTTACAGATCACTTTTTATAAAATCCATAACTACTTTTGTAGCATTTTTGTTTTGTAAAACAAATTCTCTATTCTTTTTTCCTAACTCGTTTCGATTACTTTCGTTCTCAATCAAATGATCGAATGTTGAAGTAAGCTCTTCAGTATTGTTTACAACCAAACAACTTCCTAAATCAACTAAATCCTTTGCTTCTTGAAATTTGGTGTATTTTGGTCCGATAACAACAGCTGTTCCGTAAGTTGCAGGTTCTAAAATATTATGTAAACCAGTTCTAAAACCACCCCCAACATAAGCGATATCTGCATACGCATATATCTGCGTTAAAATTCCAATCGTGTCTATGATGAAAACGTCTGCATTAGCCAATTCATTTTCAGTATATGTTGTAAAACGAATCACTTTTTTATTGATTTTCGAAATCAATCGACTCATTTCATCTTCCTTAATATTATGTGGCGCAATGATCCATTTTAGATTTTCTGAGTTATTCAAATAAGGTGAATAAACCTCTTCGTCATCAATCCACGAACTTCCAATAACAATAGTTGTAGTGTTATTTTTAAATTTTTCGATATAATCTAAAGGTTGCGTGCGTTCTACGATTTGCGCTACTCGATCAAAACGCGTATCGCCATGAACAGTAACGTTTGTAAAACCAATTGAAGCTAATAATTGTTTTGAAGATTCGTTCTGAACAAAAAAATGTGAAAAAGTTTTCAATGCATTTCTGTAAAAGCTACCATAGGGTTTAAAAAACAATTGCTTTTCTCTAAAAATTCCCGAAATCAAATAAGTAGGAATGTTTCGTTTTTTTAACTCGTTTAAATAATTCGGCCAAAATTCGTACTTTATAAAAAATACCATTTCAGGATTAATCAAATCTAAAAAACGCTTCACATTAGTTTGAGTGTCCAAAGGAAGATACAAAGTGATATCGGCAACTGTGTTGTTTTTTCTGATTTCGTAACCCGAAGGAGAAAAGAAAGTAAGAACAATTTTATATTCGGGATGCTTTTTTTTAAACGCTTCCATAATAGGTAAACCTTGTTCGTATTCGCCTAACGAAGCCACATGCATCCAGATATGTCTCTTTGAAGATTCGATTTTTTGCTCCAAAATCTGAAAAGATCGTTTTCTGCCATTCACGAACAGCTTCATTTTTGGACTAAAAAAAGTAGAAAAAGGAAGTAAAATAGAAGTCAGTTGAATTCCGATTTGATATAAAAAACTCATGAGTTGCTGAAATATGTACAAAAATACAAATAAGTTTCGAATTGGAAATTTTGTAGTGATTTGATGCTACAATTTTGTTATTTTTGTATCTTAAATTTTCACTGATGAAAAAACTGCAAATGGTTGACTTAAAAAGTCAATACGAAGATATAAAAGAAGAAATTAACGCTGGTATTCAAGAAGTTTTAGATAATACAGCTTACATTAATGGACCAAAAGTTCACGAATTTCAACAAAATTTAGAAACTTATTTAGGAGTAAAACACGTAATTCCTTGTGCAAACGGAACCGATGCCTTACAAATTGCAATGATGGGATTGGGTTTACAGCCTGGAGATGAGGTGATCACAGCCGATTTTACATTTGCAGCAACGGTTGAAGTGGTTGCTTTATTAGGATTGACTCCAGTTTTGGTTGATGTTGATGAAGATACTATGAATATCTCTATTGAAGCGATTAAAAAAGCGATTACTCCCAAAACCAAAGCAATTGTTCCGGTGCATTTATTTGGTCGCGCTGCGAACATGGAAGCGATTATGGAAATTGCAAAAGAGCATAACTTATTTGTAATTGAAGATAACGCACAAGCAATTGGTGCAAATTATACTTGGAAAGATGGTTCAAAACAAAAAGTTGGAACCATTGGTCATGTTGGTGCTACTTCTTTTTTTCCATCTAAAAATTTAGGTTGTTACGGTGACGGTGGTGCAATTTTTACAAATGATGATGAGTTAGCGCACATTATTCGTGGAATTGTAAATCACGGAATGTACGAGCGTTACCACCACGATGTAGTAGGTGTGAATTCTCGTTTAGATAGTATTCAAGCAGTAGTTTTAAATGCAAAATTACCTCGTTTAGATGCTTACGGACAAGCGCGAAGAAAAGCTGCAAAAGCGTACAATGATGCGTTTGAAACAAACGAACATATTATTACTCCAGCTTTCGATTTCCAAGGAGACGATCACGTCTTCCATCAATATGTAATACGAATTACAAATGGGAAACGCGATGCTTTATTGGCGCATTTACAAGAAAACGGAATTCCTTGTGCGATTTATTATCCAATTCCGTTACACCAACAAAAAGCGTATGCAGATGCGCGTTACAACGATGCCGACTTCCCAGTAACCAATTTATTCTGTGAGCAAGTAATCGCATTACCCATGCATACCGAATTAGACGAAGAACAAATTTCATTAATTACATCAACAATTTTACATTTTGTTTAGATTAAAGAATTTGTTTTTTACTAACTTGCGTGTTGAATATGTAAAATAATTTAAAAATTAAAAAATTAAAAAATGGGCAAATTTATTGTAAGCAAAAGAAAAAACGAAGAGTTTCAGTTTAATTTAAAAGCCACTAACGGTCAAGTAATTTTATCAAGCGAAGGGTATACAACAAAAGCCGCTTGTATGAATGGAATTGAATCAGTAATGAAAAACAGTCAAGAGGAAAAACGATTTGAAGTTTTAGAATCGAAAAATGGAAAACATTATTTCAATTTAAAAGCAACAAATGGACAAATCATTGGTACAAGTCAAATGTATGAATCTCTAGCAGGTTGTCAGAACGGTGTTCAATCTGTAATGAATAATGCTCCTGATGCTGAAATAGTTGAAGAATTATAAAATAAAAAAGTCCTCATTCGAGGACTTTTATTATTTCTTTTCTAGAATATAATCTTCTAACGAAGGTTTTCTTCTTCAACTTGTTTCTGTATCTCAAGAGTTTATCTAATCAATTTGAAAATCAGATGCGACCCTAAAACGAGTTCAGGGTGACAAAGACTTAGCTTTTTTTTGAAAAGATTGTCATGCTGAAACTGTTTTAACATCTCAAGAATTTATCTAATCAAATTGAAGATCAGATGCGATTCTGAATTAAGTTCAAAGTAACAAATTTTGGGTTTCGTTTGTCATGCTTAACTTGTTTCAGCATCTCACATAAGATCAATAGTTTTCATTTTAGGATTAACAGATTTTATCAAATTTAGTTTCCATTCTTTTTTCCAATTCTTGATTTGTTTTTCTCTTGATATGGCTTGGTTGATGTCATTGAAATCTTCAAAGTAAATTAAATCTGTTAGATTATATTTTGAAGTAAAAACTGAACCAATGTGATCATGATGTTGTGAGATTCTGTTGTTTAAATCACTACATACACTAACATATAATGTAGTTCGGTATTTATTAGTAACGATATAAACATAATATTTTTTTCATGAATTTATTATTTTGATGCGACCCTGAAACGAGTTCAGGGTGACAAGTCTCAATACTTCAATCTTTAATCATCATTTCACCAATTCTTCATACAACTTATCAAACGTTGCATTTAAATCTGAAGAAAAACCAGGATGAGGTCGAGAAGATTGTATACTCGAGCTTTTTACAGCAGTAATCCAACGAAATTTCTCATCGGCTTCCATTTGTGCAATAGGACCACCGTCTTTTGCTCCAGAACAAATTTTCGCAAACGATTCTAGATTTTCTTTTACTTGTGTTAAATCGAATTCTTTGCAAAACAATGCGATTTTTTCTTCAGGAATGTGGTATTCAAACCGAATGAAACGTTTGCGTTTGCTGAATAAAATCAAACCAACATTGATGAATTCTTCTCGTTCTACTTTCGGAACTACTCGAATTACCGCATATTCATAAACAACTTTATCTTGCATCTTGAGCGGTTTTTAGAAAGACATCTGCATGTGCCAATCGGTTTGACAAAAATTTGAAATATACTTCACGAATTTTTTCGTTTGAAGGACCTTCTTCCCAGTTTAAAAATTGATCTGGAATTTTGTTCACGATTTCTCGCAATATTTCATCATTTAATTTTGAAGTAAATTCTTGATGAACTTGTTCTAATTTAGTGGCTTTTTTTATCAACGCATGATCTTTGATCAATGGAAAAGGAGTTACAGAAGTTTTCTCCCAATTTTCCCAATTGTGATGAAAATAGAAAGACGCTCCGTGATCAATTAACCACAATTCTTTATGCCAAATTAATAGATTGGTGTTTCGGAAGGTTCTGTCTACATTGGTAATAAAACTGTCTAACCAAACTATTTTTGAAGCTAATAATTCATCGCAATCGTTGGTAGCAACATCGTAAGTAAGTGCGCCAGAAAGATAGTGCAATCCTAAATTTAAGCCTTTGCTAAACTTTAATAAATCTTGAATTTCTTCATCGCCTTCTGTTTGTCCAAATGCTTCGTCTAATTCAACAAAAACCAATTCGGGAACTGGTAATCCTAAATATTTAGCGATAATTCCACCTAAAAGTTCAGAAATTAAAGCTTTTACTCCATGACCAGCGCCACGGAATTTTATAACGTATTTAAAATCGTCGTCTGCTTCTGCCAATGCGGGCAACGAGCCTCCTTCTCGCAAAGGAGTAATATAGCGAGTAACCGTTACAGTTCGTAAATCTTGAATCATAGTATTGTAAAAAACTTCGCTAAAGATAAGCATTTTGCTCTTTCTTGACTTGTGGTTTGATGATTTTTATAATTGAGTTCTATATACATAAATGGTACAGACTTTTATTTAAACGTGTTAGAAAATATAACAACAACCTTTTTTTAAAACTTAAAAAGGATATGATTATGCACTCAACAAAAAAACGTAACTTTGCAGCATGCAAACGGTGAAAAAAGACATACGGAGTTTGAGTAAAGATGAAATCAGAGAATTCTTTATCGTTCAAGGAGATAAAGCATTCCGAGGCAATCAAGTATACGAGTGGCTTTGGAGCAAAGGCGCACATCATTTCGATGATATGACCAATTTGTCCAAGGAAACACGTCTATTATTGCAAGAACATTTTGTCATTAACCACATTCAAGTCGATACCATGCAACACAGTACCGATGGTACTATTAAAAATGCGGTGCGTCTTCACGACGGTTTGATTGTAGAATCAGTTTTGATTCCTACTGAAACTCGAACAACAGCTTGTGTTTCTTCACAAGTAGGCTGCAGTTTAGATTGCAATTTTTGTGCTACAGCTCGTTTAAAACGAATGAGAAATTTGGCTCCCGACGAAATTTATGACCAAGTGGTTGCCATTGATCAAGAAAGTCGTTTGTATCATAATCGTCCTTTGTCCAACATTGTTTTTATGGGTATGGGCGAGCCATTGATGAATTATCCAAACGTAATGAAGGCCATTGATAAAATTACTTCAGAGGAAGGTTTGGGAATGTCGCCAAAACGTATAACGCTTTCTACTTCAGGTGTTTCTAAAATGATTCGTAAAATGGCAGACGATGGTGTCAAATTCAAATTAGCTGTTTCACTTCATTCGGCTATAGAAGAAACCAGAAATAAAATCATGCCGTTTACCAAGAATTTTCCTCTAACAGAATTACGTGACGCATTGGATTATTGGTACAAAAAAACAAGAAGTAAAGTTACTTACGAATACGTTGTTTGGAAAGGAATTAATGACGATAAAAAAGCGATTGATGCTTTGGTAAAGTTCTGTAAACACGTTCCTTGTAAAGTCAATTTAATCGAATACAATCCTATAGACGATGGCGAGTTTCAACAGGCAGCTCCAGAAGTCATCGATGCTTATATTACTGCACTAGAAAACGCTGGAATTGTCGCTAAAGTACGTCGTTCACGCGGAAAAGATATCGATGCAGCCTGCGGACAATTGGCAAACAAAGCTTAATAGTAAATCAATATTTCATTTTTTTTGTAGCTATTTCCGGCTTTCCGCTGTATCTTTTCTTTTTTAAGAAAAAAGAAAAGGATGTCGCTGCAATCCGGGCTATAAATAGGCAATGTAGATCAAAAACAGTGCTCCTTAAAATTAAATATTTAGGTGCTCAATAAGTTGTGGCACAAAAATTGACCCTATATCACAGAGTATTAAAAAATGTAATAAAACCTCGTACAGAAGTGTTGTTGTTGTAGTACAAATGACACTTTGTCGTAGAAAGTATATATGGCACAAGAAAAAATCATATCATTAGACAATTTGTCACTTCAAGATTTGGATGCAAATGCAGAATTTATTCCGTTGTTTTCTCAAGAAGACGAAAACGAGATGAATAGTGAGGAGTTACCAGTAGAAGTGAGTATTTTACCGTTGCGAAACATGGTGTTGTTTCCTGGCGTAGTTATCCCAATTACTGCCGGTAGAGATAAATCTATTAAATTAATTAATGATGCAGTAGCAAAAGGAGCTTCCATCGGTGTGGTTGCGCAGCTCAATGAAGAAACAGAGCTTCCAAATGGCGATGATATATACCGCTCTGGAACCATTGCAAGAGTTCTAAAAACCTTGAAATTACCTGATGGAAATATCACAGTAATTCTTCAAGGGAAAAAGCGTTTTGAAATCGAGAATTTGACACAGGAAGAGCCTTACTTGAAGGCAACAATCAAGGAATTACCCGAAATAAAACCTGAAAATTCTGATTTGGAATTCCACACAATTATTGATAGTATCAAAGAAACAGCTCAAGAAATAATCAGAGAAAATCCAAACATTCCTTCAGAAGCCGCCTTTGCTATAAAAAATATTGAAAGCAATTCGTTTTTAATTAATTTTGTGTCTTCTAATCTCAATCTGGATGTTAAAGATAAACAAAATTTACTAGAAATTAGTAGTTTGAAAGATAGGGCTTTAGCGACTTTGCGGTTGATGAACACCGAACTTCAGAAATTGACATTAAAAAACGATATTCAGACCAAAGTTCGAATCGATTTAGATCAACAACAAAAAGAATATTTTCTACATCAGCAAATTAAAACCATCCAAGAAGAATTAGGTGGTGTTTCACACGAACAGGAGTTTGAAGAGTTGCGTCAAAAAGCGCTAAAGAAAAAATGGGATACTCAAGTAAAGGAACATTTTGAGAAGGAACTGAGCAAAATGCAACGAATGAATCCTCAAGTGGCCGAATTTTCTATCCAAAGAAATTACTTAGAATTGCTTTTGGAATTGCCTTGGAACGAATATTCCAAAGATAAATTTGATTTAAAAAACGCAAAAAAAATCTTAGATAAAGACCATTATGGTTTGGAAGATGTAAAAAAGCGCATCTTGGAACATATGGCCGTTTTAAAATTGAGAAACGACATGAAGTCGCCAATTTTGTGTTTATACGGACCTCCAGGTGTTGGGAAAACTTCAATAGGTAAATCTGTTGCGAAAGCATTGGGACGCGAATATGTACGTATTTCATTAGGTGGTTTGAGAGATGAAGCGGAAATCCGAGGACATCGCAAAACATATATAGGTGCTATGCCAGGACGTATTATTCAATCTATTAAAAAAGCAAAAACATCAAATCCGGTATTTGTATTAGATGAAATCGATAAACTGTCGAGTAGTCATCAAGGCGACCCTTCCAGCGCGATGCTAGAAGTTTTGGATCCCGAACAAAACAAGGAATTCTATGATAACTTTTTGGAATTAGGTTACGATCTATCCAAGGTGCTTTTCATCGCTACTTCCAATAGTTTGAGTACCATTCAACCAGCGCTTTTAGACCGTATGGAAGTAATCGAGATGAACGGTTACACGATTGAAGAAAAAGTTGAAATTGCTAGACAACATTTGTTGCCGAAACAATTGAAAGAACACGGGCTGGATGCAAAGTCAGTTACCTTAAGCAAGAAAATAATAGAGTTTATTACTGCAAAATATACCCGTGAATCAGGTGTGCGTCGTTTGGATAAAGAAATAGCAAATGTGGTTCGTTTTATCGCCAAATCAATGGTAATGGAAGAAGAATTCAATCCAAAACCAACAGAGGAAGATATTATTCAAATCTTGGGAGCGCCAAAGTTTGATTACGATAAATATGAAAATAACGAAGTTGCAGGTGTAGTAACAGGATTAGCATGGACAAGAGTAGGTGGTGACATTTTGTTTATTGAGTCCCTGCTCTCCGAAGGTAAAGACACACTGACTATGACTGGAAACCTTGGCAATGTGATGAAAGAGTCCGCAACAATTGCTTTGGAGTACATCAAAGCAAACAGTCATTTGTTTGATATTGACCAGAAAATATTTGAAAAATACAAAGTCCACGTACACGTACCCGAAGGAGCAACTCCAAAAGACGGCCCTTCGGCAGGAATCGCTATGTTGACCTCAATGGTTTCGAGTTTTACACAACGTAAAGTAAAAAAGAGTATTGCAATGACTGGTGAAATAACCCTGCGTGGAAAAGTATTACCAGTGGGCGGTATTAAAGAGAAAATTTTGGCAGCGAAACGAGCTAGCATTAAAGAAATCATTTTGTGCAGCGCCAATAAACGTGATGTGGAACAAATTAAACCCGAGTATCTAAAAGGGCTTACTTTTCATTACGTTGATAAAATGACCGAAGTAATCGATATTGCATTGACCAATCAAAAAGTTAAAAATGCAAAAAACATTATGGTAGCGGAGGTAAATTAATACGGTAACAAAAATTAAAGATAAACGGAGTAAGATAAACTTGCTCCGTTTTTTGTTTTTAAGTTGTTGATTTATGTTAGTTTTGTTAATAAATATTTAATATTTTTAACAACTAAAAACACGGAATGAGTAAAAAGTATATCCTTATTGTATTATTTTTCTTCGGAATGTATCTATATGGGCAAAATCATCAGCTAGTGGACAGTCTCGAATTAAGATTAAAAGACGCAAACAGCATTGATGACAAGTCAGAAATCTACGTTGAACTCATTCAAGAATTTCAAACTTTTGATTTAGGAAAAGCCTTAGGTTATGCAGAAAAACTTAAAGAAATGGCTCTGCGTCAGAATAATGATGAAATACTGAATAAAGCGTATGGACATGTCTATAACGTTAGTATTTTGGCAGGCGATATAGATAAAGCAGAAGAGGCTATTTCGGATTTGGATAAGCTTTATCAAAAGATAAATGATCCGCTGATAAAAAGTATGATATTTCAAGGAAAGGCTCGATTTTATCTTGAAAAGGCAGATTATAAAAATGCCATCGAAATTTATCAACAAGCTATTGAGTTTATCCAACAAAACATCACAAAAGATAAAGCTTTTGAAAGTCATCTAGCGCATATAAACTTAAATTATGCCATTACACTAATGTCTTGGGCTTATACCAAACGTTCGTCCGGTTCACTTTCTACAGAAGAGGCAGAAAATTATAAGAAAAAATGCTTGGACAAAATGACACAAGCTTTAAACTATTTTTTGAAAGTTAATGAAGTTTCCCAAGCTACTTTAACTTATTCTAATTTAGCAGTACTTTATCAAATTTTTGCAGATAAGGATAGTATCTTGTATTATTCTGAAAAAACCTTACAACTGGCGCAAGACAACAATGATTTGCAAAAAACAGCTATGGCGTATGCTTCATTAGCGGATTATCATTACTCAGAGGCGAATTTTGGTTTGGCGTTAGACTATATTGCTAAATCCCTGAAGATTTATGAAGAACAAGGAGCAGAAAAACACATCGGAAATGCTCTGACACAAAGTGCTAAAGTTTTTTTACGATTAAAACAGTATGATAGAGCTCTTATAACCTGAGTTCGATTAATCAGAATATTGCTAACTGATTTGTTTTTAGCTCATTATATTGTATTGAAGGTTTTTTAGGAAAAAAAGAATAAGCAATTAGCCCTGAAATAAGGTTTGT
>Ga0265293_10002779_pt1 | contig 34051 bp, 30 predicted proteins | sample Munlanlewell138R_FD_192505 | JGI IMG/M metagenome (GOLD analysis project Ga0265293, IMG submission 192505) | Leachate microbial communities from a municipal landfill in Southern Ontario, Canada - Leachate well 138R | ecosystem: Engineered > Solid waste > Landfill > Unclassified | place: Canada... | reverse complement strand
CTCGCTGTCAGGTCATCGATTTGGTCACGCAGATGGCTTTCTAGCTCCAAGACGCCCGCTTCCTCTAGCGTTCCTTGAGCACGCAAATAGTCACACCACGACTTCACATTCGTTTCTAAGTCAAACATCAAAAATCGCCCTTCTTTCACCATCGCCTTTGATTGTCGTAGACAAAATCGAAAACAGCAGTTCCCACTGCTCCATGTGCCTCACCAACTCTAATTGCCCAGCTTCCTGCAGTCGGTAATACTTGCGCCTGCGTCCGGCTTGAGACTTCTTCCAGTACGACTCCACCAGACCATTTTTCTCCAACCTGTGCAGCACTGGATAGAGCATGCCTTCTGTCCAGATAAGTTCATCGTTGGATACCTCTTTGATGTGTTTGATGATCTCATAGCCATAACTATCCTGCTGTCTCAAGATCGCCAAAATAAGTGGAGTAGCTGAGGCGGCAATTAAATCTTTTGATACATCCATAGAAACCTCCATCCCTAATTCCCATACATAGAGCTGCTATGTATTACCATAACTATACCTAGAATTCCTAGGTATGTCAAGATACCCCTTACGGATATTTCCTCGCCTGCCGGTTATGCTACAAAGAGCGGAAACAATTACAGGAGGCGTGAATCGGATGAATCCATTTGAACAAAAGCCGATGAAAATTGACGACGGCATCGTAGATTGGGCGAAGCTCTATCCGCAGCCCTATGACAAGAAAACCGTAGATCCCTATACCAAGATCCGGGTTATTCTCATGAATGGCATTGAGGTTGAGGCCATTATCTTCAAGCATGAGTTCCACCGCATGTGCCAGAACAATGATCTACGCAGAGATCTTGCCTTGACCCGTCGCGTGGAACAGCAACAACAAAAGCGAATCAACTGGCTCAAACCCATCGATGAAAAGGTTGTTGAGACAGCCATCGGTTACGAACACTTGGCTACCGATCTTACGGCATGGCTAGCCATGAACGAACCCGACCCTTATGCCAAGCAAGCCTTGGACTTTGCTCTCCTTGAAGATTTTGACCACCTTTATCGCTTTGCCAACCTGCTTGACCTTGATGAGCAGATTCCTGCAGAAAACTTGGTCAGAAAATACGTGGACATTATCCCCGGTCGGCCAACAATAGCAGAGCATCGATACCCCTTCGACTCGGTTCGCAGGCCCCTTGACTTCAAGACAGCCGACAACCAGACGAAGCTAAATACGCTCATCATCGTAGCAGCGGAACAGCAAACGATGAACTTTTACAACAACCTTGGTCCCTTCTATTACACGGATCTAGGTCGTCAACTCTACCAAGAGATTGCTATGATTGAAGAACAGCACGTCACACATTACGGTTCGCTGTTGGATCCTACGTGCACCATGTTGGAAAACCTGCTTCTCCACGAGTATGTTGAGTGCTACCTATACTACTCTTTCTACCAAGATGAGACCTGTCCCAAGACCAAATCCCTCTGGGAGATGCACTTCCTGCAAGAGATCGCTCATCTGCATAAGGCGGTAGAACTGCTGGCCACACATGAAAACAAAGACTGGCAACAAGTCATACCCAATGGCAGATTTCCCAAGCTGCTTCAATTCCACGATACACGAGATTATGTGCGGAAAGTGTTAGGAGAGCAAATCCTGTTTACAGCCAACCGCGAAAATTATGTCAACCTTCAAGATTTGCCTCAGAATCATGAGTATTTCTTCTACCAAGACAGGGTCAACCATGACGTAACCAAGGTGCCAAGTCACGTTGTGATTCGAGACCATCAAAAGCGGTTCAATACCGACTATCGCAGTGAATCAGCACCCCACCCGGTAGAAGAACTCAGGGATAGAACGACCGACAACACCAGTATTGCTCGGGAAGCAAATGTTATGGCTGGGATGTACAGCTGACCACAGGCTAAAGAAGCTTCGCTGTCAAGCCCCTCAAAGTGGGGATCACGTCCTGCTTGAACCAAGGGTTTCGCTTCAGCCAGCCGTGGTTGAGTGGAGAAGGATGCACCAGTGGTAAGTAGTCTGGCAAATACTCACGAAAGCTCCTCACAGTCTCGGTTAGATTCTCCTTGCGCTTAGTACCTAAATAGTAGCTCTGCGCGTAATTTCCCACAAGGAGTATCGTTTCAACATTTGGCATCTCCGCTAACAGGCGGGGATGCCATTTTTCGGCAAAACCCTTGCGTGGGGGCTTGTCTCCCGTTTTGGCCTTACCCGGATAGTAAAAATCCATGGGCAATTGGGCTATATACTTGGAACCATAAAACGTTTCTCGGGTGATTCCCATCCAGTCTCGCAAACGGTCACCGCTAGGATCATTCCAAAACAAGCGGGTTTCTTCTGCTCTTCGCCCTGGAGCTTGTCCGACAACGACCAGCCGGGCGTCTTGCGAAGCTTGAAACAAGGGCATGATACCCCTCTTGGTATACTCTTGATTCATTGGGTCCTCCATAATTTCATCACAGATCGCTTCAAAAGGTGTCAATTCGTTCTCCTCCCTAGTGTATCTTGCTTCTCTCCAGTACCCGGATTCGTTCGGCCATGAAACTGTAGAATCGCATGTTCATTGCACTTGTGATATCGTCCGGAAGCTTCGAGATTGTTTCCTCGACCAGATCAAGCAGCGCACATAAACCATCGGGTAGATTGGCTGGGCTAATACCATCGAGCCCATCACTGAGGGCTTGATAGACAGCTTCAGGGATGGTTTGATTGATCTTCTTGAAACCGAGCTGCCCATTGCTCGGATCATAGACATGCCGCACCAGAAGAACCAGTTCTCCACTAATATGACTAGCCAAGCGTGACGCCCAGACCAGATTGCCACGTCGAAAGGTGGATTCAAACTCCAAGAGCGAGAAGGTCAAACTGTCAAAGGCTTTGAGGATGTTCTCTTTACTCAGTGTGAAGGAACTCCCCTTGTAGCCTGCCAGCAGGCCTTCGGGATCGTACAGAATTTTCACAGCATCGGTCGTGTGCAAAGTGCTTGCCGTCACCGTATACAAGTCTAGGTGCAAACCGTTGGAATAAACCGCAACAATTTGGGGGCCTACAAAGTTTGCCTCTGACCAGAATAATAGGTCCCTATAGTGCCTCAAGTGGTCTAGACGCCGATCTAAGAAACTCTCCAGCTCATGATCATGAACAAGACAATAAACGTCTACATCGGAGTATTCATCACCATCACCCCTGGCCAAAGAACCCTTTAAGAATATGGACCTTACCGCCGTATCGCCCTGCAGCGTCTGCACCAAAGTACGAATTGCATTCCATTGTTTCATCTTTACCCTCCTCAACCCATATGCGAAAAAAGGTGGATACCTGATCACAGGTCCCACCTTCAATCTTATACTTCGACCTTATTAGTCCTGGTGTACCTTGAAGCCTTCGATCAAGGAATGGAGTTCTACGGCCATTTCGCTCAGCCCCTGCACCGATGAGGCGATCTGTTCAATGGTGGCGGATTGCTCCTGGGTTGCAGCAGCCATTTCCTGTGCACCTATATCAATATCCCTCGTGTTCTGACCAATGGCTTGAATCCTGTCTCCAATGTCGTTAATGGCACTAATGATCGTGGACAAGAGTTTCCCACTGTCACCCACGACCTGGGCCGTTTCATCAACATTGGCCACACTCTTGTGCATACCTTCCACTGCTTGTTGGGTCTTCTGCTGAACTTCGGATATGAGCGCTCGAATGTCCTCCGTGGCACTACCACTTTGCTCAGACAGTTTACGCACCTCAGCAGCTACCACCGCAAAACCGCGACCGTGTTCCCCAGCTCTGGCCGCTTCGATGGCTGCGTTGAGAGACAATAGATTCGTCTGCTCCGCAATGGCCGAAATGGTCTGGACAATCTGTTCGATTGCTGTAGAACTGGAGTCCAGACTTTGAATAATGCCCGATAGTTCCTGAATACTAACTCGAAGTTCTTCCATCTGCTCGGAGGTTCTCTCCAAGGCTGCTTCTCCGTCTGACGCCATAGAAGTGATCTTGGTTGCAGAGTCCGAAGCTTCAACAACACTGTTGTTCATGATTGTTACGGTCTGCGAAAAGTGCGTGGCACTACTCGCCATTTGCTCAACCGAGGCTCCCGTTTCCTCCGTAGCAGCAGACAACTCGTTTGAGGTTTCCAAGACCTTGTTGGCTGAGTTCTTCACGTTTTCAATAATACTGCTCAGGTTATGTATCATCTTGCCGAAGGACGAGGCAAGAAGTCCAATCTCATCCCGGCGTTCCACCGTAATGTCCTCCGTAAGATCACCATGACTCACCTTTTCGGCACTCTTGGTCAAAGCCAAGACGGGGTTCGTTAGGGAGTTTGCCAATGCATAGGCGATTACGAAACCAATGGCCAACGTCACTACAATTGTCAAGATGATGATGGTTCGAATCATCGATAGGGTGCTGAGAACGTCTTCTTCATTGGCCTCAACAGCGATGGACCAACCGTTTTGGGTAATCGGTGCATAGGCCAGGACCTTCGTTTCTTTCCCCATGCTATAGCTATCCACACCTGCATTGCCCGCTAACATCTTGGCAACCACGGGCTGTAGTGTTGGTTCCTTCGTAAAGAAATCGGAGTTGCCCAGGTACTGTGAGTTGGGATGCCCGACAATGAGGCCGGCGTTATTGATGAGCCATCCGTGGCCATAACCGGCTAGGTTCATACTCTCAGCAACTTTCTGCAAATGCTCGAGCGCAATGGAAAAAGCCACCACACCCACCGGGGCACGACTGTTTTCACGATAGATGGGTCTTGCTATCATGATGGTAGCCAGGTTTGTTCCCTGGGTAATCATGGGATCGGAGTAAACAACTTGTCCTGTTGCCATGGCATCAATAAAGTAATCCCTTGCAGATATGTCAATAGATAATCCTTCGACAGTCGTTGCAGATCCAGATGCATCCGCCAGTAAGATTCCTCCATACTCCGGTCGTTCTGCTATTAAGGAACCCATTAGTGCCCGAACTTCCTCCAGTTCAAAGTTCCTAACTACTGGAACTATGGAGAAAAGGTACATCTCATCTTCAATAGACTTAAACCAGCTTGATATGGACTCCGCATTGTTCCCGGCAATCAACTGAGCCTCACGTGCGATCCCTGACCCTACGATGTCTTTGGCATTGAAATAAGAAAAGATGCTCGTGCCAACGACGAGCACGGAAATCGCGAGGCTAATGAGGATAATCAGCTTCGTCTTGATGCTGACACGCACTATCCCATTTGTCATAATAAAACCTCCAACTTAGGTTTCTCATGAGGACAGCGATGTACGTTTCTCCGAATTAGCTTCGAATCTTTGTTGGGGCTATTGTATCATTACGCAAAAAGGAAGACAAGCGGTTTTTCGGAAGAATCAGACCATTACAGGACGAATCGCGGAAGTCATCCTTGGCCATGCTTCATTATTACAGACCTAGAAGTTCGCTAACGGTCACAAACTCGTATCCGCCCTCCCGCAAGACGCGAATGATCTCTGGCAACGCAGCGATCGTACCGTCTAACCCTTCACCGGTGTGCATCAAGACGATTGCGCCAGGATGACTGTACTCTAGCACCTTTTCAGTAATTTCCTCAGGACTGTTCTGTGTTGTATCCCAGTCAAAGGAGTCAATAGACCAATTAATGATGAACCATCTTTCTTCTGCAAGAAACTCAATTGTTTCATCACGAAGAGCCCCATACGGTGGACGCATAATGGATGGAGCAAGGCCCACAGTATCCGAAATGACTTGGGAGGTGTTCTTCAACTCGTTATCCAGAATGTGCTGGTTCGTATACTTACGCATATCGGGATGCGACCAGGAATGGTTGCCAAGCTCATGATCTTCATCGACAATGCGCTGGATCAAATCCGGCTGTTCCTGGGCCTTTTCGCCCACTACAAAAAACGTCGCACGAACCCGCTCCTCAGCCAAGAGATCCAGCAGTTGGGACGTGGCGTCACCAGCCGGACCATCATCAAATGTCAACGCTATGGCCCTTATATCTTCTGGACCTGAGAGATAGTAAACGTCGGGATAAATACTGACTTGTCGATTCACTGTCCTCTGAAACCCCTTTAAATAGTCTGGCATATCGTTGCGCAGCGTGGGAGAACTAGTAGCCAATCCCGTTAGGGTTAGGGTAGTCACGAGTATCAATACAAGTACAAGACCGAGGTGTCTTCTAAACAAGGCACACCACTCCTTTCGAGGCCCTCAACATGACCATAGGAGTAATGTTGGTCAAAACTCCGCGTTCCCCTTCTGCTTCGTTCAAAAATTGACCTCGTGACACCCTCCAATTCATGGTCTACTCCCCAAGAAAATACAGGCATCCATCATCCAACGATAAAAGGAGAATTCTACCACCTAACGAATTCAACACCTAAGTGCACAAGGACGGAGGGAGTAGTCGTGACCAGCAACATCCAGTTTGGAATGAAGCGTACTCTAGGATTACCCCATGTGGTGGCTATCGCAATTGGTCAAACGATTGGCGCAGGTATCTTCGTGTTAACTGGTATGGGTATTGAGTTTACAGGTCCCTCAGTGACTTTGGCCTTTCTCGTGGCGGCAGTACCGGTTACGTTCTTGCTTCTCGTCGTGGCCATGCTTGGTTCAGCACTACCTACAACTGCAGGAACCTACGTGTATTCCAGTCGTCTCTTCTCTCCGATTGGAGCCTTTGTAGGAGTGTGGGGCTACCTAGCTGCTTCCCTTCTCGGCGCTTTCCCCTTGTATGCCATCAGCGCCGCCCACTATCTGCAGGCCGTCGTTGATGTTCCCACGGTTCCAACCGCCATTGGCCTTTTGACCCTGCTGTATGTGGTGAACCTACTGGGCATCTCATTTGCTGCCATCCTTCAAGGGCTGATGGTGGTCTTGCTCCTCCTTGCACTTATAGTCTTTGCACTCCTGGGCGTTCCCCATATTGACGCAGCCAACTTCACTCCCTTTTTTACGAGTGGTCCTGGCGGATTTGCCATGGCGGCCTCTATCTTGACCTTTACCCTAGTGGGTGCCAATGCCATTATCGAACTAGGAGGCGAGATCAAGAACCCAGGAAGAACGATCCCCTTGGCCTTTCTGATCTCCTTCCCGCTTGTTCTAGTCTTGTACTTGCTGGTCGCCATAGTAGCCGCCGGAGTCTTACCTTGGACAGCCACAGCCGGACGACCGCTGACAGTAGTGGCCCAAAGTTTCATGGGGCCAGCCTCATTTAACTTCTTCGTCTTTGCAGGAGGGCTATTGTCCATCGTTACAACTCTCAACGCCAGCCTCATGTGGGGAACGCGTTCCTTATTGGGAGTCAGCGCTGACGGCTTGCTCCCCAAGAGATTAACGTCGATCAACAAACGCTTCGGCACACCGCATTGGTTTCTCACCTTGATCTATGTAGTATCCGCCGCAGCTATCCTTCTGCTCGGCGAGGAGCACCTATCGTTATTCGCCGTTCTGGCTTCCATCGGAGGAATCATTGTCTTCCTCCCCTTGCTGGGGGCGGCTGTCCAGTTGCCTAAGAAAGAGCCGGAGGCGTACGAAAGTAGCCCTTTTAGGCTGAGCAGATTCTGGCTCAACGTGTCAGTAGGAGTCGGGCTGCTGCTATCGCTTCTGATTCTCGTTGTACTACTCGTTGATCTCTTGGCCTACACCACGGGATTGGTTTATGGCATTGTTTTTATCCTCTGGTTGATCGTCGGCGCGATCCTATTCTTGTACAAAAAGCCAAGGCAAACGAGGTTTGATCACAGGTAGGAAAGAGGACAAACATGCATGAGTCGCACCGTTCAACCAGGCATCACCAGGTCACTGGCGACCGAGCCGAGACATGGGTGGTCCCACTAGGCGGTTCCCTAGCACAAAGAAATCCTTTACCCAATACCCAACAGGAACAAGAACAACTCCTTTTTGCTGTGCTTGATCTTTTCCCCATTCCCATTAGGGTAGCTACGGCAGATGGAGGTGTCTTGTTTACTAACCGCCCCTATCAGGACGACCCGCCGATCGTTCAAGATATGGAAACGACCGACTACATGGAGCGCGTGTTGTCTGGTGAGATTCTATCTCTCCGTGGTATCAAGGTGCCAACATCCAGGGGAGAGAATATCTACCAAGACATTGTCAGCTTTCCCCTCTTCTACGAAGATGGGGCGGTGGCCTACATCTTAACCGCGTTCATTGTGAAAGGAACATCCGAAGGCAACCCTGAGGTCCTCAAGGCGAGGCAGTACATAGACGAGCATTGGCTCGAAGATTTCGATCCGGATCACGTGGCCAAGCTTGTTGGCATCGGCCGCCACCACCTAACCCGGATGTTCAAACGCCACTTCGGCGTTACTCCCCATAGTTATTATCAAGCGCTCAAAGTGGACAAGATCAAAGAGCGCCTCGCGGACCTTGATCTTACGATTAGTCAAGCCTTTTCCCTTTGCGGCGTAAGTTATCACGGCGGCTTTGCCAAGGCTTTCAAAGCTGCAACAAAGATGACACCTTCACAGTATCGAAAATCGCTACAACAAGGACTGCACGCGAATCCTCCCACCTTTCTATCACTCCCCGATAACTACAAGCCAGAGCAACTCTTTCAAATCGCGGAACTCTTACCGATTCCAATCCAAATCTTTGCCAAAAACGGAGACATCGTGTACATTAACGAGGCCGTCCTTCGAATGTGGAATGTCAAGGACGCCTCTAAGATCTTAGGGACCTACAACCTCCTTACGGACCCCTTCGCGAATGAAAAGCCCGAACTACGGGCTGGGATTCGCAGTGTCTATGCGGGTGAAGTAACGCTGGTTCCCGATGTGCGAATTCCCCTGGACAGCTTCTGGGAATGGTATGCACACCGTAGTCCTGTGTGGAACATTGAGGCCATATACACCGATATTTTGAACTTCCCGGTATTCTATGCTAACGGGCAAATAGCATACGTGGTCAGTCTCTTCTTCACCAGTCGTATCTACCAAGGACGCCCGGAGGTAGCCAAGGCCAGAGAGTATCTGGAGAACCACTGGCGAGAAGAATTTGACATTGACAAGGTTGCAGAAGCGGCCTCGCTAAGTCCGTCACACCTTGCCAGAGTGTTTAAGAAACACAGCGGCATGACCCTCTACGAATATTACCAGCAAATTCGGGTGAATCGTCTAAAAAAAGCTTTGCAGAATAAAAACCTCAGCATTGCTGAGGCTTTCGTCGCCTGCGGCTTCCCCTATCCAGGTAACTTCGCACGATTCTTCAGGGAACACATGGGCATGACACCCTCTCAATATCGAAAAGCGCTGAACGATGAGCATATTTGAATGATTTTGAGCTCTTTTTGGCTATTATTTTGCCCCTGGGTTTTGTACGATAGAAGCACCAAAAGCCACCATACATACAAGGGAGGAAAAACGTAATGCGCAGAGTTCTACCGTGGATCATAGTGACTGTCGTACTTATACTTAGTTGGCCTACGTTTGCGTGCCCCAGCATTCCAGAGGGTCTGTTGTCGCTGCCGGATGATGCGGAAGTCCTTGACGTTAGAGAAAATCCAGCTAACAAAGGTTTGGAGGTTTCTGTCGTAAGCAACTATGGTGTAGAAGCGCTTCGCGATCTGTACGTCGAAGCGCTCCAGGGCGCCCAAGAGAGTCGTGTGCTCACGGTACCTGGGGGTTACATGATCACTGCAACAGTATCTGGCGTCGACTACAACATCATGCTTAGCAGTACAGCCATGGATCCGAACCCAAAGTATGCTGGGAAAAGCTCCATTTACGCCGTCCTAACCGGCATCGAGAGTAGTCTGGACACCCCCGATGAACCACCGGCAGGAGGACTCGCCTGGCCTGCCCATGAGCTTCCTGGTGTTCCACGGCTGCGAGGTCAGATCCACAAGATCCTTGTGGAAGGCGGAAGCGTGTATCTGGAGATTACCGTTGAAAACAGCGATGTGGTCAAAGCCTACATTGAGGATGTGAGAGAGGCGGGCTTTTCTTTTGATTCAGAACCCACTTTTATTGATGGTCATGTGGAATTCTTCGCCTTCCGGGGGGAGAACATTCTCGGTTTCGGCTACGGCGAGGACGACAACTTCGTCGCCATGGAGTATGTTAAATAAAATGGCCTGGCAGAGGAGTGCGAAGATGCAACAACCGATTGTGTTTGTGGTTACCCTAATGCTCATCCTGTCGTTCAACGGCGCAGCAAACGCGGGATCATGCGAAACCGATGTGCTCAGTGACACCGTTACCTTCGAACTCGAGGACGATACGCTAATGACCTTAGGCCGACCAGACTGGCCAACATCCTCCCTGGTAGGCTCCCTCCCTCAATGCGCACACGGAGACATCGTTGCGGTTCAGGAACTACCTGGTCAGATCATGATCATCATTGAATCCATCGACGAAGACGAAGCCCTAGGGTATCTGGAGAAAGTGAAGTTGGCGTTTTCAGAAGAACCCGTTGAGTTACGTGAAGCAACCTTTGTTTATTACAGTGCACAGAATTCCTCAGGGCTCTTTCTAACCTTTTCCCATCAAGAAGCGCGTTTAAGTATTGGTGTGAGCGAGGGGGCAAGGTGAATTAGTCTTCATGAGCTACGATCAGTGACGAACGAGGGCTTAGTCTGATCGTAGATTCCCACTCAAACTCGCCGTCGCTGTATAGAGTCCTCCAATTGGCTGCCTGGTTAAGGTCGAGCATTACGTCCTGCCAGGCAGCGTTTAGGTTATGCAGCACCAACACCTGCTCGTCCTTCCATTCCCGCAAAAAGCCGACAACCTGTTTGCTACCCGTATCCACAGGAGTAATGCTCCCCACCTTCAAGCAAAGATTGTTCTCCCGCAGGTGAATCAACCTTCTGTAGTGGCTCCACAACGAATCGGGATCGCCTTGTTGGGTCTCTAAAGACGGCTGCCAGGCACCCGTGTTGAAATTCGATGTACGCCATGTGGTCTGGCCTGGTCCAGAAACATCATACCATTTGAAGGGTTCCCGTTTGTTTTCGTCTTGGCCGCTGCCCTTCATGCCTATCTCTTCTCCATAGTAGACAAAGGGGTTGCCCGGAAGTGTCAAGTAGACCGAGGCCGCGATCTTGGCTTTGTCAACATCATCCAAGACCGACATGACTCTGTCTTGGTCGTGATTTGTCAAAAAAGGAGCATCGATGATCCAGTCTGAGTGTTCAGCATAGCGGTTAATAAACCTTTCTGCCACGCGGGCAAGACCAAAGTCGGAGCCTCCTCGAGCGCTGAGCATGATCAGGTTCGCTAAATCAAAGTTGAAACAAGAGTCGAATCCAGCGTAGTATGGCGCAACCACATTGGACTTGTCCCAAACCTCTGCCACAAGATACACGTCGGGCTTTATTGATTCCAGATGATTCTTAAACTCGACCCACCATTCCACCGATTGGTCTGTCTCCGCGTGCGCATATATGTGCATGGCTGCATCCAGTCGAAATCCATCAACCCCTAGATCAAGCCAGAACGCAGCGATGGCTTTGGCCTCCTCGCGTACGTTGGGATTATCAAAGTTGAGATCAGGCATACCATCCCAGAACAAGCCGTGATAATGCCCCGTCGCATGTGGATGCCAGACCCGCTGGGCCCATGGACCAGGCGCGTCCACGTTGGTATCGGAATCCGCCCAAATGTAGTAATCGCGATAGGGGCTTTCCGGATCGCCTGCAGCAGCTACAAACCAAGGATGCATGGTACTCGTATGGTGAAGGACCAGATCCATGATCACGCGAATTCCTCTGCTGTGGGCTTCGTCAATTAATTCCGAAAAATCCTCAAGGGTACCATTCTCCGGGTCCACATCATAGTAGTCTGTCACATCGTACTTATGATAGGTTGGGGAAGGATGAATGGGCGTGAGCCAAATCCCACTGACACCTAAATCCGCAAGATAATCCATGCGCTCAATGATTCCCCTTAGGTCTCCTATGCCATCACCATTGCCATCGGCAAAGGCCCGTACAAAAATCTGATAGAAAACTCCGTGTTTGCTTAGAAAAATCTCTTCGTCGGTGCGATTCGCTCCTAGAACCATATCGATAGGAACAGTCGCCAAAACAAGTGCAATTAAAATGACTGAGCATACTCTCCGCAGGTTGCGCATCAAATTCCTCCCCATGCAAACGTATTCCTCACCCCTATACTATCAAAAAAACCTTGACAAAACGAGGATTTAACGCTTTAATCACTTGATCTTTTTGAGGAAACTGATACAATGTAGTCGATATCTCCGAATATTATTTAGCGGGGGAACCAGTTTTGGGGTGAATCTTGCTCCCCGTCAGCAGAGCAAGAAGGGCAACTTGGGTGTCCGAATCCGACAGCTAACCTCGTAGGAGTACACCAAGCGTATTGTCGTTTTGGTCAAAGGACCAAACACGTTGCGCTTTTTTTGTTTTTCAAAATTAGAAGGAGGAGATATCAGTATGAAAATCTGTCCAGATTGCTATGCTGCTAACCGCTCGTACCACTCGTATTGCCAGAAGTGCTCCGGCGCTTTGACCAATCGAGGGGTATCGGCTTACCCGAGTGTGAAGATACGGAAGGTGGCCGATCGTCGTCGGGTACCTGCAAAGTTCACACTCACTACCTAGGTGAAAAAAAGGGTGATAGTCCCTTGATGGGACTACCACCCTTTTCTATTCTTTAAGCACTCTCGCCACACAAAAGTGTACCGTTTGGAGCAGGCAATTCGGTCTTCTGAAGAAGATTCATTGCGCAGAAATGATCCAAGAAACTTTCCGCCAATTCATGTTCTGCGGTCCCTTCCTTCAAAGCAACGATGTCTCTTAGGATTTGGGCCAGCCACACATTGTCGAAGTAACGGTGCCGTCCGCTGTTCCATGTCATGTTGTTGGGATAGCGCTCATTTTTGTAGTAGTTCCAAAACAGTAGCTGCTTGGACTCCTCATCGGACAGGCGTAGTCTGTACTCTGAATGAGCTGGAATGTATCCATCGTCACACAACTTTCCAACAAAGGATTCTCCGACCATAAAAAGGCCAACAACCCGTCTTTCTTTCTCTGGTACGTCTGCTTCCCTTGCTGTAATCAGACAACAACTGTTCTGGTGCAGGCGGACAAGACGGTTGGGACTTCCTTCATTGACCCCGCTCTTTTTCAATCCTGTGAAGACTCTCCAGTCAGAAAAGACCGTGTTTTGTTCGTCTTCATCACACCAGAATGCCACCTGTGATGCAGGCGATACTTTGTGGTTCTTGAGCAGTTTTTCGCGTTCAAGCATCCTTTGCCGCTCTTCTTCTTCAACCGCTCTCCGTTGTTCGAGCTCAGCCTCTTCCTGCTTCCGCTCCTTTTCTACCCTCTTCATTACTTCTTCCACACGTTTAGCGGCCTTAGAATCAAGTAGCCGCAGATGCGTTCCGAAGACATCGGGAAACACAAACTTCTTCACTCCCAGCGAGAAGCGTACCTCCACATAATCCCCATCATAGGACACTACATTCCCCTTGCCAAAACTCTTATGTGTTACTTGTTCATTCAGCAAATCCATTGTGAGCCTCCATATCTATTCCCTAACGCGTACCAGTCGCAGTTCCTTTTCTAAATTTAGAGTATCACAAGTGGAGCAAATATGCAAATTAGGTATTGACACAGGCGTCTGCACAGTGTAAACTAGTTGTTTATATGTCTGGCCTAAAGACCTATTGCTATGCACCTCTCCAGTACTATAGTCCTCGGCTACTAGTACCTTGGCGCTGATGGGTACATATGCTATTACGCAAGTCACTACTTTAGAGGGAGGAGTGTATGGTCCATGTTCAGCCAGCACCCCCGTGTACCCACCCACTGCCCACCAGGTTTTTTGGGTAGGTACACTGTTGTTCAGGGCGATTCTATGTTCTCGATTGCACAGCGCTTTGGAGTATCACTGGATGCTCTAATAGCTGCGAATCCCCATGTTACGAACCCAAAGCTCATTTTCCCAGGTGACGTTCTGTGTGTTCCCAAGAAGGAGCCACCACCACCGCCACCGCCACCACCACCACCGGTCGATAGATGTTGCCCATGTCCATTTACTCTCAACGACTTTATCAACCGCTCTGTACAAGTCACAACACCATGTGGCCTCGTTGACGGACGCCTAATTTTCGTTGGAGACGATTCCGTCATGCTCCAAGACCAAAAGACCACCACTGTTGTTCGCTGCCAGGAAATTTGCCTTGTTCGCATTCTCAAGCAAAAGGGGGATGTGCAATGAACCGCAGTTGCTGTGCCTGTCCAGAAGGGTTGGCTATGTTCCTTGACCGCCGCGTGGTCGTTACCACCAAGTGCGGAGAAGTACGTGGCATTCTTCGCGCCTTTGGAGACACGTTTCTTGAAGTAGAAGAAGCCAATCCAAAGCTTGACTTGACTATCATTCAGTGCGGTCAAGTGTGTTCCATCCAGATGTTAGGATAGCTATATCCAGACCGAAAAGAAGGCCGACCGAGGAGGAAGCAGTCTCCCTTGGTTGGCGTCTTTTCGCGATAGGCAAAAAAGAGAGACTGAACGTAGCGAGTTTTCACCTCACTCCGAACAGTCTCTGGAAGGGATTGATTGTAGGTACCAAAGCAATGCTCTGCATGAACATAGTCATGAGTATCCAATCACCTATGGGTGATGTCACTGTACCGATCAATCCCTCGAGCCTACTATGCCCAAGGTATGGAATGCTATACGTTCCATGTTTTACCATTCGCGCCTTGTCTATACCACTCTAGAGCTTGCTTTTCAACGCGCTTAATGTAGTCATCTTTTCCATCCATGTACGACTCAATACTGTCTGGAAACTGTTTGGCCAAAGTAGCTTTGAGTTCACCATAACGCGCAGCTTCATCGGGGTGTGCTCGCATAAAGTCCCGAAATGCCAGGTGCCTTTGCACATCCTTGCTGTCGGCCTGGAAAACATGGACATGATGTGTGCGCTCCTCTTTTCCCTTGCGGAAGTACCTACGCCCCGGAATTCCAAACTCCCCCATGGATTGGTATCCGAGAGCATCCATGCCCTGGATCAGATCATCGACTCTAAGGATATTCCTAACGACTGGCATGATATCAATAATGGGCTTTGCCTTCAGCCCAGGTACCGACGTGCTGCCAATGTGGTGAATCTGCAAGAGCTCGTCTCCGAACACCTCTTGCAGCCAATCGGCCTCCATAGCGAAAAGCATCGGCCACTTGGGATCATATTCCGAAACGACTACCTTCATACAGCGCTCCCCTTCCGCAAAATGCCTATCATGAAACTTCGCTCCAAGTCCAAATAGTCCTTCCACACCATCATGACAAATCGTACTCTAACGTACATTGAAACAGGAGGCGAAGACGATGTTTATTGTGGTGTTGAAAAGGCCGAAAGGATTTCACTTGGTCTTGCTCCTTCTTTTGACAGTGACCGTAGGGGCCATATGGATTTGGGTATGGCTCAATCAACCCTACCTACCACCCAGGATTGGCCTAGAGGGCTTGTCGCCCGCACTCGTTCAACAACTTTTTCCGGGCGAGCAACTCGGGGAAATCACGCTCCGGTCAACTCGGGAGCTGCTTACGCTACTAAACGGTGGAAAACTGGATTATATTGTTGAAATGAACGAACCAACGCCGGGTCTAGATAGCGTGTTGTTGGATCAACTTGCCCCAGTCATCGTCGTACCCTTTTTTGACCCAACCGAACACCTCGAACTCAAGGAGTTGGAAGTCCTCGCTCGAAGTGAGTCCGCAAACGTCTTGGTAGCCGACACTTTGGCGTTACCGGGCTTTCCCTGGTCTGACCATGAAGTCACCTACTACTCATCGGCCGAGATCATTAGGCAGCTTACGGAAGGGAGCGCGAAAATCGGCATCATTCCCTTTCGGGATCGCTCGCCTGCTGTGCGAGTCGTACCGTTAATTGACAACCCCAACCTAGAACGTTCACTCTACCTGAGCCGGCGCAAACCGAGCTGGCATGAAGAACTCAAAAAGCACTACACCGGTCATAAAGACTTAATGGAAACAGTTATGCCTGTGGCGGACGAAGAGGTCCGACTCCTTGCAGTAGGAGATATTATGTTAGATCGTGACGTAAAGAAGGTTGGGCTGCAGAAGGGATGGGAGTCTATCTTTGCTGAAGTTGCGCCCCACCTTCGCCAGGCCGATCTCGCTTTCGCTAACTTGGAGTCGCCTATCGGCGATAAGGGACACTTCATCAACATGTTCCAGGCGCCTCCGGAAGCAGTCTTAGGATTGGCCTACGCAGGCTTTGATGTGGTATCTTTGGCTAATAATCACACCCTGGATTTTCACCATGCTGGAATGTTTGAAACGATGCGGCTCTTAGCGGAACATAGCATTGATTGGGTCGGCGCGGGCGGGGACATCCAACAAGCAAGAACAGCTCTAATCAAGGAAGTGAACGGCGTAAGGATTGGTTTTCTTGCCTATACAGAAATGTGGTTTGTCCACGCCAGAGAGCCAATTAGTTGGAGGGCTACCGATGAGGAAGCAGGTGTTGCTCCTGCCGAATTGGAGATGATGGTTGAGGACATTCGCAAGCTGCGGTCCGCATGCGACTGCATTGTCGTCAGTATGCATTGGGGCAAGGAGTATGATCAACACCCCACAGCAGAGCAAAAAAGACTGGCCCGAGGGGCCGTTGATGCAGGGGCTAATCTTGTCTTAGGACATCATCCCCATGTCTTGCAGGGGATCGAGTTTTACAAAGAGGGTGTGATTGCCTACAGTTTGGGCAACTTCGTCTTCGACCTTAATATTGCCAATACTTGGGAGAGCATGATCCTAGAGTTTACCCTCTCCTCTACCGGACCGAAGGAGATGACCATAACTCCCGCGTATATCTTTGGAGTCCAGCCCCGAATACTGCAGGGTGCGCATCGCAATGCCTTGTACCGCCAGATTCGAGATTTGTCACTCCAGATCACTCAGTGATGTCTTCGATTCGCTTCTTCACATCCGAAGAGACGACCTCTTCCAGGTTCGCTCTGCGCAGACGTTGTCTGGATTCGTACGCCTTCCTTGCCTGGTCGTGGGATATTTGCATCTCTTCTCTTAGTTCTCTTGCCGATAATAAAGTGGAACCTGCTCCTCGAATAATCACCTGCTGCAGTGCATCTGATGTGGCCACGACAATGTTATATGTCTTCTTGTGATCATAGGTGAATTTTTCGATATACTCATCAGCCGTCTGCGCTTCCTTGGTGAACACAACATAGATGTTGTGGTAACGACTGACTTCCTCAAGGCGCCCCGGTACCGCGTAGGCGTCAAAAACCGCAATGATCTGCCAGTTCTTGATTCCTTGGTAACTGCTGAGAGCATCCAGTAGCTTCATGCGAGCCACATCCATATCTTGATCAGCAAGTTCCTTGAGTTCGGGCCACGCATGGATCACGTTGTATCCGTCGACCAAGAGATAGGTCTCCTTGGGTTCCACAAACTGTATTTTAACGCTAGGCTTCGGTTGTTGATCGGACTCTACCGTCCGCCTGTTCCAGCCACGCCTCTTTCCCTGGTTGGCCGTAGTGTTAAGGAAACTATAGTCCCCATCGTAGAGATCGTCTCCGTGATCACGATCTAGAGCACGGAGGTCCGAGTCTTGCGATTCTCGTTCCGGCTTCAAGTACGCTTCAACGTGCATGTGTGCTTTGACCTGATCCCAAGGAACATGGAAACCTGCCCCTCGGGAACAAAAAACCGAACCAGTTGGGTTCCCTACATCTCGCTCCGCGTCGTATCCTATGCTCTGAATGACTTCCTCTTCATTATGGCATCGCTTGTAGCCTTCGAGGCGGAGGGAAAGACGTCCCAGACCCTTAGTATAACTCACGACCTCTTGGTGGTAGTTGCGCATTGTCACCACAGGGGCAGAGCCCACCAGAACGGTAAACTCAGCATTCGTCTCAACGATCTCCCAAGTACCATACATTCTTTCCACATCGTTGATTGCTCTTCCAACAAGCTTTTCGGGTACGGCCAGGCGGAAACTATAATACGGTTCCAGAAGAATCGATGTAGCCTCTTTCAGACCTTGACGCACTGCCCGATACGTGGCTTCACGAAAATCTCCGCCCTCCGTATGGGTGTTGTGCGCTCGACCGGATACAAGCGTAATCTTCAGATCGGTAATGCTTGAACCCGTCAAAACCCCTTTATGGTCCTTTTCCTGCAAATGCGTCAAGATGAGCCGTTGCCAGTTCTTCGCAAGCACATCTTCACTGCAGTTGAGAGCAAAGTTGAGACCCGATCCTGGTTCTCCTGGCTCCAAAAGCAGATGTACTTCAGCATAATGCTTGAGCGGCTCAAAGTGTCCAACACCCTCAACGGTGCTTGTGATGGTCTCTTTGTACAATACTCGCCCTGCATCAAAGGACACCTCTACTCCAAAACGCCCCAAGATTAAGCTTTGAAGAATCTCCACCTGCACATCCCCCATAACCTGGGCTTGGATTTCCTGCAATTGGTTATCCCATACAATCCGCAACTCTGGTTCTTCTTCCTCGAGTTGACGCAACTTAGGGAGGAACTCCCTTGCATCCTGATCTGGAGGAAGGGAGATCGTGTAGGAAAGAACCGGCTCTAGAATCGGGCGTCCTGAACCTCGCTCTGCTCCCAGCCCATCTCCTGGTAAAGCGCGACTAAGCCCCGTTACAGCACAAATGGTACCGGCCTCGGCATAGTCGACCGTCTCAAATCGTTCTCCAGAATAGAGACGAATTTGGTGGACCTTCTCCTCCCAATCGCCATTACCTATCGCATCTCGCACCTGAAGCCGCCCACCTGTAATTTTCATATGGACCAGGCGATTGCCTTGTTCGTCTCTGGAAACCTTGAACACCTTTGCACCAAAAGCTTCGGGATAGGTGGGACTGACTGTCAAGTCGGCCATTCCCTCCATAAAGGGCTCCACGCCATCAAGCTTTAAAGCGGAACCGAAGAAACAAGGAAACACTCTTCTTTCGAGAATGGAGCTTCTGATCTGTGACTTTTCCATTTTCCCGCTATTCAGATAGGTCTCGAGAAGACGTTCATCACACATGGCGAGCTCTTCTAAGAATTGTTCATCCTGACGACCAAAGGCGACGATGTCTTTGCTGAGCTGTCCTTTTAGTTCGTCTATAAGTGCTTCGCGATCCGTTCCATGTTGGTCCATTTTGTTTACAAAGAGAAAAACAGGCACTTTGTACATACTAAGCAAACGCCACAACGTCACGGTGTGGCCCTGAACACCATCTGCACCACTGATAACCATGATAGCGTAGTCTAGGACCTGCAGCGTTCGCTCCATCTCGGCGGAAAAGTCCACATGCCCTGGGGTATCCAGTAAGGTGATCTCCGTTTGCCCAATATGGAAAATGGCTTGTTTCGAGAAGATGGTAATTCCCCGTTCCCTCTCTAAGTCGTGTGTATCAAGGTAAGCATCCTTGTTATCGACCCTACCCAATCTCTGGGTCTTGCCACTAAGATAGAGCATGCTCTCAGACAAAGTCGTCTTACCCGCATCCACATGGGCTAGTATTCCAATGACAAGTCTTTTCATCGTTTTGTCATCCTTTATCATAATTACGACATTCTCTTACCATGGTATCAGGAAGTGGGCATCCTGACAATCGGCTATTCAGGCTCTCCCAGCATACAGAAAAAGCCCTCCGTGAGGGCTTTTTGCAGCTCTTTCCGATTGTGGTTCTGACATCTACTTCTGTCCACGGAGCGCGGGATCACCAATATCACGTAAGCCGTCTCCTAGGAGGTTAAAACCAAGAACGGTAAAGACGATCGCCAGTCCAGGGTATAATGTCAGATGCGGAGCCGTCCGAATCGCTTCTCGTCCTAAGGCCAACATGCGACCCCAGCTGATTACAGGTGGCTGTGCCCCGAGTCCAAGGAAGCTCAAGGTTGCTTCGGTTGTGATGGCGGTTCCCATGTTAAGAGATGCCACAACCAAAATCGGTGCAAAACTATTAATTAGAATATGCCGGAACAAAATCCTGCGGTTGGTAAGCCCCAGTGCTTGACCAGCCATAACAAACTCTTCTTCCTTCAATCCCAAGACCATACTTCGGGTAACCCGAGTCATGGCAGGGATCCGCACAATCGCGACGGCCAGCATCGCATTAATCACACCGGGTCCCATTGTGGCAACAATGGCAATGGCAAGCAAAATCGAAGGAAAGGCCAAAATCAAGTCCATAATCCTCATGATAATCGTATCAACGACACCGCCAACATAACCTGCAACGGCGCCAAGAATGACACCAAACATAAGCGATGTTCCCGTTGCTGTCACCGCGATCAGTAGGGAAACTCGCGATCCCACGAGAATACGACTTAGGACATCACGACCCATGTCATCTGTCCCGAGAATGTACGTCCCTCCCACACCTTCAGGAGCACGATAGCTGTTCCAAATATCCATTTCATAAGGATCGTGAGGAGCTAGGATATCTGCAAAGATGGCCACAAGGATCAGGATGCCAATCAAAACGACACCCGTCAGCGCACTCTTACTTCTTAACAAATACTTCATAGTCTCAGCCTCCTCATTCGTATCGAATCCGCGGATTCACAAAGGCATAAGCAACGTCTACCAGGAGGTTGACAACGGTAAAGATCAGTGCCATCATCAAGACCCCGCCCTGAACAAGGGGAAAGTCGCGCTGGGTAATGGCATTTATGACAAGCCTTCCCACACCAGGCCAGGCAAAGACCGTTTCGGTCACTACCGCTCCTCCAAGCATCGCTCCAAATTGAATCCCCACCATCGTAATGACTGGCATCAACGCATTGCGTAGGGCATGTTTGATCACTACAACACTCTTCTTAAGCCCTTTGGCCTGTGCTGTACGGATATAATCCTTACTCAGAACCTCCAGCATACTCGAACGGGTCAACCGAGCAATAATGGCCATCATACTAGTGCCTAGAGCAACGGAGGGTAGAAGTATATAACGTAAAGCGCTGACCAACTCGTCGCCGCGGAATTTTGTGAACAGTGTTACCAAGCCGCCTATGATCGAGGCATCCCGTCCAAACATGGGCATCCAGCTCACATTCAGAGCGACATAGGAAAGAAGTACAAGGCCTAACCAAAAACCGGGCATGGATACACCGATCAACGATACAACCATGGTTATATAGTCCCAGAATGTCCCTCTTCGGGTGGAGGCAAAAAGACCTAGTGGAATACCTAACATGATAGCAATAAAGACGGATACAACAGCCAACTCAATGGTGGCTCCTAATCGTTCAAAAATCAACTTGCTAACAGGTATCGACTGTCTAATTGATTGACCCATATCGCCCCTGATTGCCCTGCTGAACCAGCGGAAATACTGTACAGGAAGTGGTTTATCAAAGCCATACACGGCATTGAGTCGGGCCACATCCTCGGCCGTTGCTTCTTCTCCGAGGAGCATGCGGACTGGATCGCCCGGAGCCAGGTGACCTAGGAGAAAGACTAATATAGAAACACCTATTAGCAGGGGTATCATTTGGATGAGACGTCGGATAATGTAGCGAAACATCTAGATGACCCACTCCTTTACTAAACTGAGGATACCAGGCGTATGAACACACCTGGTATCCTACGGAAATAACGTTTTGATTCAGTGAGACTATTTATTCTTGGTTATGAGATGGGCATTTTGCCATGCAGCTGCACCGTAAGGATGAACCTCCCAGTTGCCAATGTATGGGTGGTGGAGGCCAACTTCTTCGGTGTAGTTGATGAACCCATAAGGAACCTCGCGCACAACGATTTCCTGAGCTTCACGATAAATGTCGATAGACTCTTGAGACTCTTGTGGAACTGTACGACCGAGGTCGAGTAGATAGTCTACACGCTCGTTGGAGTACTTACCGTAGTTGTTAGAACCATTGGTGTGGAATTGACGAATCATAGCACGGTCTGGATCCAACTGACCCGACCAGCCTAGAATAAAGATGTCAAAGTCATCTGTCTCTTGCACTCTTGCGAGGTATGCACCCCACTCTTCGATGATGACTTCCACGTTGATTCCAGCACGTTGGCACTCATACTGCAGAATTTCTGCAATACGCATACGGTCTGGGTTCTCGTTGGTGAAGAGTCGGAGGTTAATTTCGCCAGGACCATAGCCGGCTTCTCTCAGCAACTCTTGTGCCTTTTCGATGCTGTACTCATAGCGCACCACGTTCTCGTTGAACCAAGGAAGCGACATCGATACAGGACCAATACCAGGTGTTCCGATACCGTTAAGTACGTTCTTCACGATACCTTCACGGTTAATCAGATGGCTCACGGCTTGACGCACACGTACGTCGGACAGTGCACCAACTTTGGTGTTGAAGCCAAGGTAGTTGTAGCCTGTGCCTGGCGTTCTTTGCACGACATACTTAGGATCGGCTTCAAGACGACCAATTTCTTGTGCTACCATTCCGCCTTGATAGATGTCAACTTCGCCGGCTTCAAAGGCAAGCAGACGGGTGGAGTTCTCTGGAATAGCACGGAAAACAATGTTCGGGATAATTGGTTTTCCGCCCCAGTACTCTTCGTTGGCGACCAGGATCATACGATCATCACGAGTCCAGGAAACGAACTTGTATGGACCGGTACCAATTGGGCTTTGACGGAAGTCTGCACGGTCGCCATCATGCTTAGGCGTAATGGGCATACGTGCAATGTTGTTCATCAAGAATGCATTGGGGTTCTTTAGGCGGAAAATCACTTCGTGATCATTCACGACTTCGATTTCTTCGATGTCCGCATACAGACCCATGTTCAGCGCACCGTTGTCGGGATTCAGAACCCACTCATAGGTGTATTTGACGTCTTCGGCTGTGAAAGGTACTCCATCATGCCATTTGACACCTTCACGCAACTTGAACCAAAGAGTCATGGTATCATCGCTGACGGTCCACTCGGTTGCCAGAGCAGGCTCCAGTTCCATGTTCGTTGCGAACTGTACCAATGCTTGGTTGATCAAGTTGATTCTTTCAAAGGATGGTACGTCCGTTTCGAGTCGAGGATCCAGACCTACTGCTTCTGCGCCAGAGGCAATGACTAAAGTGTCATTACTTGCACCGGCTACTGCACTAAACGCCATTACAACGAGTAGTGCAACAGCAACCAACATACTGCTTTTCCTAACCATTTCAACACTCCTTTTTAATATTTTGTTGCTCATCTGCTCTACTATTTCCACGCGTTCCGGCAATGTCCTCCCCAATTTTCCAAAAACCTACGAATCTCGTAGACGCGGTTCTCCGGTTTAGCCTATTACCTCGTACTTTTGGGCAGATTAGAGATTTTTTTCAGTGGCTAGTCAGTTTACAGAAAGTCAACAAACACCCGGTAAAAAAATCCTGCCTGATCCCCGTGTTAGGAAAAGGCAGGAATGTACGGCTACTCTACATTGCAGATGACCTTCCAGACCACTTGGGCTGGAACTTATGCATCCATGCGAGCTGCGACAGAGAAAAGACGGCTAAGGCAATCCAGATCAAGACAAATCCCAAGAGATGACCTCTGGTAAACGGCTCTTTATATAGTACGACCCCAATAATCAGCATCATCGTCGGTGTGAAGTATTGGGTAAATCCCACTGTAGAAAGGGGAATTCTCTGTGTGGCCTGAGAAAACCATAGAAGCGGCATTGCTGTCAGAACCCCCGATAGAGTCAGGAGTGCGGTGGTCCCCATCGACGAGCCAAACGAAGTTGTGCCCCTAAACTGCAGATAAACAAGATAGCCTAGAGCGAGCGGTAATAGGGTTGCTGTCTCGAGCATGAGACTTATTGCCGATTCTATCTTGGCCTTCTTTTTGATCATGCCATAGAGGCCAAAACACAGAGCCAAGGACAGGGAGATCCAGGGCACTTTACCGTGTTGGACGGTGATGACCAGAACACCCGCAAAAGCCAGGGCAAAGGACACGAGCTGCCAGAAGTTTAGCCGCTCACGAAAGGCAAGAATCCCTAAGAGGACGCTAAGGAGCGGATTAATGTAGTAACCCAGGCTCGTCTGCACCACCTGATCAGCCATGACGGCCCAAATGTAGATTCCCCAGTTCAGACCAATTAGGATCGCACCCAAGACTACGACTCGTCTCTTTGCTGGATCGATGAGAACTGCAAGGGCCTCTTTCCACTGTCCTCGGAACAACACCAAGGTCGCCGTAAAGGCAAAAGACCACAGAATGCGGTGCATCAAAACCTCGATGGCTCCCACCGAGCTGAGCATCTTCCAGTAAAGGGGTAAAACTCCCCAAATTAAAAACGCGACTACTGCATAGGCCACTCCTTTTGGATCCAGTCTCTGCGTTTGCTGCCCCGACTCCATCATGCCTACTTCCTCCAAAACGTCATACAGTCAGCCTTATCCAGTATATTAGACTCGATAGTGCTGCCGAGTAACGCATAGTCAACCTCATCCGTCCACCTAATGACAAAAAATCAGCAAAACGGTCATATCAGCACCTCTCAAAGGATCTGCCCTGCGAGGAAATCTCCCACGTCTACTGGTGACTGTCTGGTTCAACTGGATCGTAGTGAATGATCATATGGATTCTGTCGTACTCCAAGAAATCTCGCTCGATGCGATCGATGATTTCATGCGTGACCAAAGGATCCCAGTCGCTGGGCATTTCCACATGAGCACTAACGTAGCGGCGATCGGGTCCATAGTCGTGGATAATGAGGTCATGAATCCCCAGTACACCTTCGTACGATGCAATCTTCTCTGAAATGTAGTCCACCAGTTCCTCTGAAGGAGCTTCGCCCACCAAGGGACTAATCGTATCTCTCACAAGACCAACACCGTTATAGAGAATGAAAAGGGCGACCCCAAGACCAGCCCACCCGTCGAGTGTGAACCCAGTGAGACGACTCACGACCGCACTCACCAAGACTGCTCCTGTAGCGAGCGCATCATTGCGACTGTCCACTGCAACCGCCTTGAGGGGTGATGAGTCAATGCGGGCACCTAGACTTCGATAGAATGTTGCCATCCAGACCTTGACGACTACCGACACAACTAGGATCACTAGAATTACAGGGCCAAAGGAGACGGGACTGGGACTGATAATCTCTGCGATCCCGCTTCTGGCCAGTTCAATTCCCACCACCAAGACCAAAACCGCTACTGCCAAACCTGCGATGTACTCGTAACGTCCATGTCCATGTGGATGTTCGTCATCGGCCTTCTTCGCAGCCATCTTCAGACCCACGAGGGTAATGATCGAACCGGCCCCATCCATCAAATTGTTGAGACCGTCCGCCACCACAGCAAGACTTCCGGCTAACAGGCCCGCGACGATTTTGCCCAACACGAGCAGTACATTAATAAAAATCCCAGTCCAACTGGCAAAGCTCCCCACAGACTTTCGTGTCTTAGGATCCATGATGTTCTCGTAATCTCCCACGAAACGCCTCAGTAGCCATTCAGTCATACTTCTCACCTATCTTTCCTGAACTTACTTCTCTCGAGATGCGGCGATGCGTTGTATGGCCACTTCTACATAGCGTTCGTCAATGTCCACCCCAATAAACCTGCGTCCCGTCTGGAGGGCAGCTAGACAAGTAGTTCCACTACCACAGAATGGATCGACTATGATATCGTCTGAGTACGAGTAAAGTTGGATCAACCGGTAGGGAAGCTCCACAGGAAACGGAGCAGGATGCTTCACCCTTCGTGCTGATTCTGCGGTGAAGGTCCAAATGCTCTTGGTGTACTCCAAAAACTCATCGCGGGTGATAGTGCTTGCTCTATCTTCGCTACCACTGTCCTTCCTTCCAAAGCAGGCCTTGGTATAGATCATAATGTACTCATGAACATCGCGCAGGACAGGGTTCGAGGGAGACTGCCAGCTTCCCCAGGCACAGGAACTGCCGGCGCTAGCTCCCTTATCCCAAATGATCTCGCCCCGCATAAAAAAACCAAGCTCAAGCATGATCTGGTTGATCAGATGGTTCAGTGGAAGATACGGTTTGCGCCCCACATTGGCTACGTTGATGCAGGCCCTACCACCTGGGATTAAGATGCGATGAATTTCCTTCATAACATCATGAATCAGCTCCAGGTACTCCTCCAGGCTCAGGTCTTCATCATAGTCTTTCCCTACATTATACGGAGGCGAAGTGATCATTAGTTGTGTGGAGTTGTCGGGAATAAAAGAGAGATCTCTGGAATCACCTCGCAGGACCTGGTTGAGATATTGGCCAGGTACCTCGTTGAGATCCTCGTCTCGAAGGTCTACTTCTTGTACGGAACCATAGAGACGGCGATTGTAGAAGCTTGATGAGTCATGACTTTCCCTGCTGGAAGAGCCAAAACTGCGAGTTCTCGTGCTCATGGTTCCACTCCGGTTAACAGTGCTAGAAGCTCATCATGAACTCGTCCATTAGAGGCACATACTTCATGCCCCAGGGGTCGAAACTTCTGCCCACGACAACCTGAAACACGACCTCCTGCTTCTGTAACAACGATACTACCCGCGGCAATGTCCCAAGGATGCAACGAGAGCTCCCAGAAGCCTTCCAGACGCCCTGCAGCCACGTGGCACAGATCCAGGGCCGCCGAGCCCAAACAACGAACTCCTTGCGACACTTTGGTCGCGATTTCAAACGACTTGATATTGTCTTCCTTCGTTGTGGCAATATCATAGGGAAAACCAGACGCCAAAAGGCTTTCGTGCAAAGTCTCGATCTTGGAAACCGAGATCCTCTCCCCGTTTAGAAAGGCTCCGCTTCCGAGTTCGGCCGCAAAACACTCCTTGGTTACGGGATTATACACAACACCCAGCACTACTTCATCACCGCGCAGCAGGCCTAGGGAAATGGAGAAATAGGGAAAGCCATGAGCGAAATTCGTAGTTCCATCGATGGGGTCGATTACCCACAGGAAGTCACTGCTACCCTCAACTCTTGTTCCTTCCTCTCCAAGAATGCCATGGTGCGGAAAACACTTTTTGAGTTGTTCCACGATGTATTTCTCCGAAGCACGATCGGCGTCAGTGACAAGATCAATACTGCCCTTATGTTCGATGGTAAGACCAGCTGCACGCTTTTCGATCAAGATCTCTCCAGCGTCTAAAGCGATTTGTGTTGCTTGTTTAATCAATTCTTGTACCTCCAATTGCTCCCAAGTGGGAATGCTCTCTTATCATCTTCGACAACTGAAAACCTAATCCTTCACTCTGCAATCCCCGGTCAAAAGGCGACCCTAAAGTATTGCAGGTTTCTTCACAAATTCTATTGCCAAGCCCGACAATTTAATGATATGCTCAAATGGAACACGCAATCTCCGATTGCGTCATTCTCGTGTTCAGCCTTTTTTGTTACATAAGGTAAGGAGTCGTTAACGGTCCGAAGTCCCTTCGCGTTGACGATAACAATACAAAGGAGGAAAAACTGTATGACCCAAAACGTTTATGATGTGATTATTGTTGGCGGTGGCCCAGGTGGTCTAGCTGCGGCGATCTATGGTGCACGCTCCAGGCTCAGCACGCTCTTAATCGAGAAAGGTGCTCCAGGTGGCCAGGCTGCGACAACAGAAGATATGGAGAACTATCCAGGTTTCGCCCGTGGCACGACCGGACCTGACCTGATGCAGGCGTTTACCGACCACGCCAAGTCGTTCGGAGCGGAGATCATCCGTGGCGAAGTGACAAAAGTTGATATGGAAGGCAAAGTGGTCCATACCAAAGCAGGAGAAACATACCAGGGCAAGACAATTATCCTCTCTCCAGGAGCTGTCCCTCGCAAGTTGAATATTCCTGGCGAAGCAGCCTTTACCGGCAAAGGTGTTTCCTACTGCGCCACCTGCGACGCTGACTTCTATGAGGACCTTGATGTTATCGTCCTTGGCAATGGCGACGCCGCAGTCGAAGAGGCTGGCTATCTCACAAAATTCGCCAACAGTGTGACCCTCGTCGTCATCCATGATGAAGGCATACTTGATGCAGCCCCCATGCTCCAAGAGCGGGCCTTCAAGAACCCGAAGATCAAGTGGATCTGGAACTCCACTCTGGCTGAAATCAAGGGTGATGCACTCGTCAACGGCGTAGTGATTAAGAATATCAAGACCAACGAACTCACCGAAATGCCTATCGATGGTGTCTTTATCTATGTGGGCACTGTTCCCCAAACGGGATTCCTGAAGGATTCTGGTCTAGAACTTGACAGCCGCGGCTACATCATCACTAACGAGCAAATGGAAACCAACATTGACGGTGTCTACGGTGTAGGCGATGCCAGAGTCAAGTATCTACGCCAAGTAGTTACAGCTGCAAGTGATGGCGCAATCGCTGCTTTTGCAGCAGAGAAGTATATGGTCGAAGAAGAAGGATTCAAGAATTCTGTTCTCGACGAGGAATTACCAGTAGCCGTCACTTTCTGGTCGCCCATGGTGGAGAAGGCTGTAGAGATGTCCCCCATGATCGAAACAACCCTCGATCGATTCGCTGATCAGGTAAAAGCGGTGAAGATGGATACCTATCGGAACCAAAGAGTAGCCAAACGTTATGGTGTCACCCAGAACCCAACTATTGTGTTCTTCCACAAGGGAGAAGTGGTAGCAACCCTGGTCGAAGACGCCATTACAGAAGACTCTATTACAAAGACTGTAAACCAAATCCTCTCCTAGTTACCTTCACTTGTTCTTTATCTCCCAGCCCGCAAGGCGAAAGCCTGCGTGCTGGGAGATTTTTGTCCCTGCAGGCTGCCCCGCAGGCGAAGCTCGCCATCAATCGCCGATAACACTCTCAACTTGTCACGACTCCACGTGGGAGCTTCCAACAGTTTCTTGTTTCCATCCCCTGTCAGACGGTGAATCACCACCTCTGGAGGCAAAAGCTCTAAAGCATCGCAGACTATAGATACGTACTCATCACGGTCCAAGAGACGAAAAGGGCGTTCTTTGTAAACATGGTACAGGTCGGTATCTCTTTGAACATGGAGCAGATGAAGCTTCACTCCCCACACCCCTAGTCTTGCCACATAGCGCACCGCGTCAAGATAGTCGCTGCGCGACTCACCGGGAAGTCCGATGATCAAGTGCGCAACTACGCGTATACCCCGAGAGATGAGTTTTCCCACTGCACGCTCGAAGCATTCTAGATCAAAACCGCGTCGAATGAACTTGGCGGACACAGGGTTGATGGTCTGGAGTCCGAGTTCTATCCATAAATACGTCCTTTGAGCATACATTTCCAAGAGATCTATGACGTCGTCTGGAAGACAGTCTGGTCGTGTAGCGATAGCGAGCCCGACAATGTCCTCCTCCGCAAGGGCTTCACTATAAAGGGTATCAAGATACTCTATCGGTGCATAGGTATTCGTAAAGTTCTGAAAGTAGGCCAGGTACTTCCCTTTTGGCCACTTGGCCGACATGAACTCCTTTTGCTGACAAATTTGCTCTCGTATGGGCAAAGCGGGAGAACCAGCAAAATCCCCTGAACCCTGCTCACCACAGAAGATGCAGCCACTGGTACCTAAAGTACCGTCTCGGTTCGGGCAAGTGAAACCCCCATCGAGGGATAGCTTGATGACTTTCTCTCCAAAGGTCTTTTTCAGTTCCCAATCAAGGGTGTGATATCGCTTATCTCCCCACATGCAGTAACCTCCACAAACAGCTTCTCTGGCAATAAAAAAGCCGACCGATCCGAGTTGACCAATCGACTTTGCTCCGAACTTTCCTACGAATTCAGCTGAAACTTCCCATGATCGTAGAGATACTTTACCACCAAAATGGTAAAGGGAAGAATAAAGAGACCAAGAACGCCAAAGAGCTTCAACCCTACATACATGCACAACAACACCACAACAGGGTGAAGTCCGATTTGCTGGCCCACAACCTTGGGTTCCAGAGCTTGGCGAACGACTGTAATGATGACGTACAACGCCAGGAGACCTAGTCCCAGCGACAAGTTCCCCTTGATAAGGTTAAACAATCCCCAAGGTATGACCACGCCACCGGTACCAAGAACAGGCAAGATGTCCACGATGGCCGTGAGGGCTGCAATGGCGATCGCTCCCTCAACTCTAAGTATCGAGAGTCCAATGGCCAGCTCAGTAAAGGTAATGAGCATCAGCAAAGCGTAAGCCTTGAAGTATTTTACCCCTATGTGCCCCAGCAAGACTTTGACTTCTTCCACCAGTTCCCGCCTTCTTGCAGGTACCAGGTTAGACAAAAACTCCATGATTGTGCCGTAATCCAAAGCGATAAAGACCGAAGAGATGATCGACAGCACAATGCCAAAGAATAATCTAGGAACCCAAGATACTGTGGAAGTAATGCCCGATATAGCGATGGAAGAAATATCAGAAACAACCTTACCAAGAGATTGAGACACAGAAACATGAAAATCCTCAAGAAGTTGCACAAGACTGAGATCGAAACGCGCCATGAGTGTCTCGATGGAGGTGAATGTCTCCTTGATCATTGGCTCAACCTCCGTTGTATAAACGGTAGGAAGTCTCAACACAAAGTCCTGCAACCAGGCGAAGATGGAAACTCCAAGCCAAAACAAGAGTACACCTATGATTGCATAGAATAAAATGACGCACAAGAGCGCGGCCAACTTTCTAGGAAACCGCAACCCCCTATGCAGGAACCGGATACTGCGCTGAAGCGCAGCGGCTACCAAGAACCCAACAAGAAACGGGGCTACCAGACCAAGTAGATATTTGACCACCACATAAAAGATGGCTAAAAGGACCGCAACATATGCGGCGTTGATAAGGAAGTTCTTACGTCGCTCTACGGACATGCTCACACCCCCTTCCTATCTTACCAAGATGGATAACTAGTTACAATCAATAATTCCCGCGGACTACAAGGAATCCAGAATTTTTTTGCCTGATCAATAAACTTTTGGTTCCCTCGAAGGATATATAAAGTGAAAGTACCAACAACCATTGGATGAAAGGAAGATGAAAAGTGCTTAGATCATACTTCAAGGTAGGAATCGTAACCGTGCTTATCTTAGGCCTGTGCTCAGGAGTTCTCGTTCAGGCAAGTACAGTAGAACGAGGCAGTGTCCAGGTTTCTGGGAGTGCCATTGTAACAGGGACTCCCGACGTTGCTTACATTACCCTCGGTGTGGAAACAAAAGATGCCTCTGCTGAAGTGGCCGCTCAAGACAACGCCAACCGCATGGCCAAAGTGCTAGCAGCGCTTAAAGCGTTGGGCCTTACCGACAAAGAACTGACCACCACTGGCTACAATGTCTACAGTTCCACACAAGTACTCCATCGCGGAACAGCCGATGAAGTGACCACGACAACATACCATGTGCAAAATCGCCTCAACATTGCAACGAAAGATTTGGATGGAGTAGGCCAGATCATTGATGCCGCTGTAAAGGCCGGTGCGAACCAGGTCCAAGGTGTCCGTTTTGACATCGAGGATAAGCAAGAGATGCAGTTGCAGGCACTACAGAGTGCCGTGGAGCAAGCAATGACGAAGGCCAGAGTCATGGCTGGCAGTGCTGGGATAGCCCTTGGCGGACTCTCCACCATGAGTGAAAGCTACAGTTCCTACGCACCCATGATGAGTACTATGGCCCTAAGAGCCGATGGAGCTGCAGGAACCGCCATTAACCCGGGAGACGTTGAAGTAAGTGCCACAGTCAACCTGAACTTCTGGTTCTAGATCATGCGCTTATGAAAGGAGAGCTGAAACCCTCAGCTCTCCTCTTCTATGCCACCACATACTAATACATCGCCGTAATCCGAATCAAACAAGAGCTCAGCCTGGTCATGGGGTACAGGTTTACTAAACACGTACCCTTGCACATAATCGCATCCGAGTTCCTTAAGTGCGCAGGCTTCTGCCAGTGTTTCTACCTGTTCCGCGACCACTTCCATTTTCAAACCATGGGCAATCGACATTAATCCTCTCATGACGTCGGCATTCTCGGTCGTGTTCTCGGTTAGAGTACCATGCACTTTAAGATAGCGAACCGGCATCCGCGTCATGTAACTGATAAAGGAATACCCAGACCCATAGTTGTCCAAAGACAGGGCGATGCGCAAAGATCTCATGCGTTCCATAATCTGTAGAGCTTTCTCAGCGTCCCCCAGAAGTACATCCTCCGTAAACTCCAACTCAAAGTAGAATGGATCCACTCCAGTTTTTTCTAACTGTTCCACCACAAAGTCAAGTAAGTTGGCATCATAGAACTGTTTCGCAGACAAGTTCACCGACACAGGCTTGGGTTTTTTACCCTCCCTCTGCCACTTCGCAAGCTGCTCCAAGACCTCTTGGATTACCCAATATCCCATGGGAATACTCAAGTCGCATTCTTCAGCAATGGACATAAACACCCCCGGTAGAGCAGGATGGTTCTTCAGGCGTACGAGCGCTTCGAAACTCACGACTTCTCCGGTGTGCAGACTGACAATCGGTTGATAGACCAGATAAAAATCACCGTTACGGACGGCGTCTGCCAAAAGACCTTCTAGTTGTACACGTTCATTAAACACTTCCACCATACTGTCCTCAAAGAAACAGTACCGGTTCTTCCCTGTGTTTTTGGCGTGATGCAGAGCAACGTCAGCTTTAATCATTAGTTCATCTGTTGTATGACCATCTGACGGATAGCGTACAACGCCAATACTACAGGTAATGTTACTCCTTCTTCCACCTTCCAGGGTCATCGCCGCGAGCTTCTCGGAGACTCGATCGACATAGACCTGCACGCGCTCCGAGGCAAACTCGTGGCGTACAATAACCACGAACTCATCTCCGCCAAAGCGATACACCGTTGCCGTCGGCGCAACTTCTTGCTCCAAGAGTTGAGCCACCGCTTGCAGAATGTGATCACCAAAACGATGTCCCTGCGTATCATTGATGTTCTTGAAGTCATCAATGTCCATCAGAAACACTGCGCCTGATAGACCTTGATCCAGAGTCTCCTGCAGTTCTTCCTGAAACATACGCCTGTTTCGCAGTCCGGTCAAAGCGTCATATTCGGCCATAAAGCGAATCTTTTCTTCGTTTTCGAGAATCTGTGCGTACTGGTTCTGCAACATCTGCTCTTGTTCCATCAGTTGGTTATAAGCATCCGAGAGATCTTTTCTTTGCTGATTGACATGCTCATAATGTTCGCGGGCCTTGTCGAGCCTGGCGTTCAGGGCCTGTCGGAATACTCCCAGAGAGTTATCCTTACCCACCGGCAAACGATAGGAAGAATCTCGATCCAGAGAGATTAACATCAAGTCACGCCCTAACTCACGCATGGGCAAAACGATATGCAGCCGCAAGAACCAAAACACTGCTGCGGAACCCACGATCAGGGACAAAACGGCCACACCAAGAACGGTTCTGTTTTGCTCACGACGGATACCAAGGTCTCTATTCTGTTGGAAAATGGCTACAACAAGCCCCGATTCGCCAATTGTACTCCACCGAAGGTAACCTGGCGTATTGTCAAGGGTAAACTCCATCATTCCTTCTGGTTCCGCAAAGAGCGAAGAATCAAGCTGAGCATGTCCGTAGCTCGCCAAGATCGTTGAATCATCGGCTAAGAAAAAGAATCCTCGATCTGGGGAGCCAAACATATCCGCGAGGGACAAGTCAATGGCCACTACCGCAAGGAGCGATTCCTGTGGTCCGAATACGGGCTTGGACACCGTAATGATCCGAGCATCCGCATAGTTTGTTGTATAGGTCACTCCGCCATCGCCAACGGCCTTGGTATACCAGCGGGCCAAGATCTCATCATCGGGAGTCCCTCGATAAATGGTCATGTACGAGGGGTTCTGTTGTTCCAGGTCTTCGAGGAACCTAGTGATCTTTTCTTGATCAGATTCCATGCCAACATAGTATCCGGCTACCTCGAGAGTCTTTTCTAAACTCGTAAACGTGGACCAAAGGTCCTCTATGAGAAAATCCAGTTCAGCTCCCATTTTGCGCTCCAGCTCGCGCCGAACAGGCGCGTTGACATGGAGCATGCCTACATATACATTCAGGCCTGCTATAAGCGCGAAGATGATCCCGAGGGTATAGACGTTTCGGATGAACTTCCTCATGGTGCTGCCGCCTTCTAGACTAATTGTACTCTACTTGATAAAAGTTTCGTTTCTGAGCTC